>Ga0126342_10012267_pt1 | contig 15288 bp, 11 predicted proteins | sample Cyp1metagenome_FD_92528 | JGI IMG/M metagenome (GOLD analysis project Ga0126342, IMG submission 92528) | Coral microbial communities from Lord Howe Island, Old Settlement Bay, Australia - Cyphastrea 1 metagenome | ecosystem: Host-associated > Invertebrates > Cnidaria > Coral ...
ACTTTCCTATCTTTTCGCGCATCTACCTCTTCTTTCTTCTGATCTTTTCTCTTCTGACTCTTCCCTGCTCTGCGTTTCAACTGTCCATATTGTCGGAAGTTTAGCTTCTAAACTTCCTTCGATAAATGTATGACTACAATGAGATCCACCTACCAAAAAGGTGTCCTACCGTCGACAGTACGTTGTTGCCATCATCCTTCCTGATGCAACGGAAAAATGTACCCAGTGTATGTTACACGTATAGATGAGATAGATAGATAGATAGGTAGATAGATAGATAGACAGATAGATAGATAGAGATAGATCTAGATAGATAGAGATAGATAGAGATAGATAGAGATAGACAGAGATAGATAGATAGATAGATCGATAGATCGATAGATCGATAGATCGATAGATCGATAGATCGATAGATCGATAGATCGATAAATCGATAGATCGATAGATCGATAGATCGATAGATCGATAGATCGATATAGATAGCTAGATAGATAGACAGACAGATAGATAGATAGATAGATAGAGATAGAGATAGAGATATAGATATATGCACGTACGTTGGATGTACGTACGTACGGACACACGCACACACACACGCGCGCGCGTGTGTCTCTCAATTCCATGGTTTTTTGGCCATCGCCGCAGTCGCCAGGCTGAGACACGAACAACGGAGACTCGGCAGGGGATGCGCGGTGGGATCGATGGGAACGGCTGACCCAATGAAGATTTGTGGGTTCATGTACCACACATGGATATAAATGGGTCATATACTGTAAACCATCAAAATTTGGGCGGTTCGGTATTGCTCGAATTACTCGAATTTGACAGTTTCAAGGTTTAAAGAGCATGTGTAGAGCCAGGTGGCCGGAACATGTTCACAGCAGATGTCGCTTGTGTCTTTTTGTTGCAGATGAAAGATCCACAAGTGTCAGAGGAGATCCTTGAAGATCCTTGGTGAGTTGCCAAGGAAGGGGCTCATCAAATCAAAGATGGAGGGTGGAAATATTGCCGAAGGAGAACCTTGGCATTCAGGGCCTGCACCCCGAGACACAATTCTCGTACAGCGGATATCAAAAAAATCACTAAAAAGTAGAGGCTTTGCAAAGGCCCAGGAATACTTAAAGACCAACACTGGTTGGTGGTTTGGAACATTTTTTATTTTTCCATATATTTGGAATAATCATCCCAACTGACTTTCATATTTTTCAGAGGGGTAGGTATACCACCAACCAGAACAGTCAACATGCTGAGAGTTTGATGATTTCTGTGGCTGCACTCAGTCATAGCTATCGCCCAGCGCCACTGAGGACATCATCATGTTTTTAGATGCGCACGTTCGACCTGAAGAAGGCGGCAAAGCAGTGTCATCCAACATGGGGAAATCCTTCAGTAAATGGCTATTAGATGTGAACATCATCGAACTAAATGGGGGGGTTCCAAGTAGACACGTGTGAGTAGCAGGGGATAGTTATGCTTTTATACTATATGCGTATGCGTATGCATATACATACAGATACAGATACACAGATACATGCAGATACATACAGATACATACAGATACATACAAATACATGCAGAATCATACAGATACACACAGATACATACAGATACATACAGATACACACAGATACATACAGATACATACAGATACACACAGATACATACAGATACATACAGATACATACAGATACACACAGATACATACAGATACATAGATGCATACAGATACATACAGATACGTGCAGACACGTCAGATACGGACAGATACATACAGATACATACAGATACACACAGATACATACAGATACATACAGATACATACAGATACATACAGATACATCCAGATACATCCAGATACATACAGATACATACAGAGACATACAGATACACACAGATACATACAGATACATACCGATACACACAGATACATACAGATACATACAGATACAACCAGATACAACCAGATACATACAGATACACACAGATACATACAGATACATACAGATACATACAGATACACACAGATACATACAGATACACAGATACACACAGATACATACAGATACATACAGATACATACAGATACATACAGATACATACAGATACACACAGATACATACAGATACGTACAGATACGTGCAGATACGTACAGATACGTACAGATACATACAGATACATACAGATACATGCATGCATACATACATGCATGCCGATATGCATGCATATGAATGATAATATATCTATAATATATATATATATATAGTATAACAACAATAATATTGATAATATTACGCCGTAATTATGAGATAATGTAGAATCCAAATATTTTGAAAAGGCACGCCACACCAGTTTGTACTGGGAGTGCCCACCTGGAGTTGGCTGTAGCCATAGGCCGCGTTTTTTCGATGCAGGTTGGCACAAACCGCTCCTCAAGCACATCAACCAGAATTACAAGCGCGCCTCGGACAAGCCTTGAAATTTCTGGCGCAACCTGATGCCGCACCGGGGGGAAGAAGGACTCTTCACCAGTGATTTTCATGATTTTTCATGACTTTGGGATGCTGTGCAATTACAGTGTTTCTGGTTAAGCTGACTGCCATTGTTTTGAATTGCCTGTTGGGACATGCAAAGTCAGCATAGTAACAGCCCCAACAATCAAATGATTGAAAAGTCAGACTTGCCACGATTTTTCATGGGATTTCAGCACCAGCTACCCGGCCTGGTAAACGTTTACATAACTATGGAAAATCACCATGCGATTCATGGCTAAATCCACTATTTCGACTGGGCCATGGCTTCAATCGCTTTTTGTATGTCATAACCAGAGGGTATATCCCATTAACATCCCATTGAATCACTATAAAATCAATATAAAATCCCATTAAATCACTATAAATCCTATTAAATCACTATAAATCCCATTAAATCACTATAAATCCTATTAAATCACTATAAATCCCATTAAATCACTATAAATCCTATTAAATCACTATAAATCCCATTAAATCACTATAAATCCCATTATTTCCCAGAGGCTATGCCTTTTTGTTCGCCTTGCGAACGCGTTGCGTGAACCCCGACCGTGACCGTTGCCGACCGGGCCTGTCGAGGGGTCGTGGTGCCGTTGATTCCCATCTTGGATGACGCGTGGGAGATCGACAACAACGCCGTGGGCGTGAAGATGATGCCCCGTGGTGAAAAATGGTGGATTTATAGTGGATTTTATTTGATTTGATGGTGATTCATAGGTCTTGAACCAAGGAAAATATGGGGATATTACTGTATATAATGGGAAATAGCCTCTGGTTATGTCGTTTGCTATTGAACATGGTGATTTATAGCGGATTTACCCATTGAAAATGGTGATTTGATGGTTCATCTAATAGGATATAATGGGATATACCCTCCAGGAACTATCGGTGAATGCCAGTGGGTAGGAGGGTTTTTAAAACCCTCCAGGAACTAACAGTGGCATTTTTTGGAATTATGGGAACATGATGGGATCTAGAAAATGAATGGTGAATGCCAGTGGGGAGGCAACACTTGGAATGAAATCACGGAAATATGATGGATGAAAAATCCGGTCCAGTGGCTGCTGGTGGCTTCTTTGAAGCCTCCAGCAACAATGGGAATATAATATATGGGAAAATGATGGGATAATGGGAATGTGACATATGGCTGCTATGGTGTACTTTGCAAAAGTGGTTTGATGGCCGCTTTGAAGTGAAATGAAGTGACACATGACTCTATCCTTGGGATTGGTTGATACATGTCAGATCCAGCTGAAAAGCATGTTCACTTACACTAAAATAGTGACTGCTATTGATCATGTCTGGTTGGTGGTTTGGAACATTTTTTCCCATTTAATTATTGGGAATCATGATCCCAACTGACTAATATTTTTCAGAGGGGTTGAAACCACCAACCAGATTTGATCATGTAATGGTTGCAGTACCTAATTTGCACACTTGTGTCAGGACACTCTTGTGATAGCAGCCGCTTACTTATACTATGGACACCAGCTAGTAGGTAGGGACCAACGGCCGCAATGGACAAGATTTGACTGGACCCTCTTCTTCAATTGGTTCGAAGATGGTTCAGATCTGGTCCCCTGCATGAGCGGAGGCGCCCTCGGAATCGTCATTCTTTTGTAATGTCAACCCTGGATTAAAAAGTCGCCGGTTGATGGATTAATTAGGGAGTACCCCTCCAGCAATTAAACATGGCAATGGAAAATCCCCGATTTGTCGATGTTTTCCCCATTCAGCATCTTAACACCTCCATTTGGTGCAGGGGTTTCCCAACTAGCCACGTTGATTGCCCAAGGCTTCCCCCAAAACTGGCTCATTTAGTTCGATCATTGATACCCTTTGGTAAACGTTTTACATAGCTATGGAAAATCATAATTTTCCATGGGTAAATCCACTATTTCTATGGCCATTTTCAATCGCTTTTTGTATGTTTACCAGAGGGTAGCTATTTTTTTAAGGGTGATGTTCCAGATCGCAAAGTGTTAAATTACCGAAGGGCATGTTGAATATTCAATGGGAAATCGTAGGGGGCCGCATTGAGAGCAACTATGACATTTGCCTTTTTGCTCAGGAAATTATGTATAGTATAATCATTAATCATTAATTATAATATATTCCTTTTGACATCTTTGGACTGGTTGGTTGCAAGTCCAATTAACTGGAACCATGATATCTTAACTGGAATCATGATATCAATTTATATCAGTTGATACCCTCTGGGAATCAAATGTGGCTGGCTGGGAATATCATCGAACTATTGCTGGATGTTATTCCTTTGGTTGGTGGGTTCACCCATCTTTATCCTCTGGTCATCAACCATAGCAATTGGAAACTCCCCATTTAGTTCAATGATTTTCCCAGATATAAACCTTTATTTAGTGAGAGGATTTTCTAGCTAGCATAGCTAGCCACGTTTGATCACAGTACCAGAGGGTAGTTTTCACCATAGAAATGACATGATCTGAATTTGATGATGACCTCAGGGTGATGGAATTCTGGAATGACGGGAAATACCATCTGGTTATGTCAAACAAAAATCTATTGAAAATGGCCATTTATAGTTGGTGATTTGATGGTTCATCTAGTGGGATATAATGGGATGTAATGGGATATAATGGGATATAATGGGGGATACCCTCTGGTAATTTGTTGCATAGCTATTGAAGCCATGGCCCAGTCGAAATGGTGGATTTACCCATTAATAGCATGTTGATTTTCCATAGTTTTTTGTAGGTTTACCAGAGGGTATCAGGAATTGGATTCGGGGAATCATCCCCATAGCTGGCCGCATGATAACAGCTACTTTCAGATCAGTGAGTTATGATGATTCAGCCAGAACTATAGTCAATGATGATATATCTATACAATAGGTAAAACGGCTATAGTACTTATAGTACATATAGTACATATAGTAAATATCTATAGCCGATGATTTATTAAATGTAGATATGATATATATATATGTGATATATGTGACTTATTAAATCATTATTATCTGGATGATAGTAATAATACCTATAGTTAATCAACATAAGTATTTTTAATAACTATCATTGTCTAATAGTATATTCATTAATTATGATAATACTTATAGTAATAATAGCGCTATATTTTAAATTGATTATTAGAAAACGAAAATTTCTAGATAGTCTATATTGATAAATTGATTATTCTATATAGTAATAATAACATATATTAACTATATCAATACATGGATTATTAGCATCCAGAAAACCGAGAACCGTCGTCCAGGTCTCTTCGCCATCTCAAAACGTTGGTGGCACGAGTCTGGGGAGACGCTTGGGCGAAGATCATCACAGGATGGGGCCGATGGGGCCCCCGTTCGTTGTTGCGTTCAGTTGAGATATTTTTGTGGCTGAATTCTATGGTTTATGGTAGATATATATAACTAAATATACAACTATAGTTAATGGGGGTTATAGTCAATTATAAACCAACTGAATTCTAATGGTTTATGGTACCATCTGGTTATTTAACATAGCCATGGGATAGATGGCCCATAGAAATAGATGGTTTACCGAACTTAAAAATGGTGGATCTTTCCATGGCTATGTTAAAGAACCAGAGGGTAGATATAACTATATACAACTATAGTTAATGGTGGTTATAGTTAACTATATACCAACTTATAATTGGGGGGCCCCATCCTGCATGGGTACGCAATGATATAAAATGGGATATCAAAAAAAGAATAACAATGTTATTACAATGTAATGGATATATAATGGATAACATTGGGAATGGAAATGAAATAACATTGAAATGGGTATATATTGGGTACCTAAACATGGGAATATCATTGGGAATATCATTGGAAATATCACTGGGATATATATATATATATATATATATGTGGGTAAATTATAACGACCTCACTGCGACCTCACTGGAATCATGGTTAATAAGGGGAATCATCCCCAAATGGCCTTAATTCAGGTTAGTGATATATTATAATTTACCCATATATATATATATATCTCATGGGGAATGTAGGAATTTCGCTTGGGAAATGATGATTTTATGATGACTCAAGTTGGGTTTGACCAACAGGGATATGGATTTTTGAGATACCTGCTGGTGATTTAACAGTTTGCCACATCAAAAATCCCATTTTAGGCAACTTGGAAATAGGGATTCAACAAAAAACATATGGGGAAATTAGTTGGAACCACTATCTATTTGTATCTATATCCATTTACTGATTTTAGTACTTTGCTATTTTCAGAGTGGTTTTATTTCCCAGTTCGCAAAGTGTGAAATCGCCAGAGGCTAAATGATGTACAGAGTGTAATATATCAACATCACTTTTTTTCCGCTTTTTTTTGTGTTTCCCAGGAATTTTTAGAGCTAAACAACCGAGCTGTATCCCAACTGCTTCTGCTTCTTCTTTTTGTTGGATTTCAAGTAGCTTGGCCCAAAACACTGATGATCCCCGGGTTTTCCCATCTGAAAACCATCATGGGGGAGGGTGAAATCATGGATTCACCCTGCAAAATCGAGCCAGAAATCATGGATCTCCAGCCATATATTCCATCCATTCCCCACATATGCATTAATATCATCTATGTGAATCCATCACTACTTCTAACACATTTGGAGCATATATATATATATATATATGTATCTACCTATCTACCTATCGACCTATCTACCTATCTACCTATCTACCTATCTACCTATCTATCTATCTACCTATCTATCTATCTAGAATATTCATAGGTGTTATGTCTCATAGCACTGATATATCCCTGGTTGGTGGTTTGGAACATTTTTTATGTTTCCATATATTGGGAATTTCATCATCCCAACTGACTTTCATATTTTTCAGAGGGGTAGGGCTCAACCACCAACCAGGATATCCATGACATAAACGTTCCACCATTTTTCCGCTGTTTTTCCATGGTGCGAAGCACCAGGTACGACTACGGGATGAACATGTGGGGCGCCGAAAACATCGAGCAATCGATCAGGACCGGGATCCAGTTGGGGAACAAAGAGCATAAATTCACCATGCAAAATGGTGATATTCCCTAGATAAAATTTTAAGCGCACAAATACTTAAATTACCAGAGATAAATATTACCATTGATGTTCCTTCTGGCAAACTAACATATATAACTATGGAACCTCATCATTTTCATAGGGAAATCAATTAACAATGAGCATGAATTGACCATTTCCCGTAGCTACGTTAAATTACCAGAGAGTATATGGGGAAAATTGTGCGTTTTGATGGACACAGTATGGGAATATATGGGGTAATAATCTATAATCAATATACCTTGAGCTTCCGTTTGTAATCACAAAAATGTTGTTTCTTCACAATTTGGGTGTTTTTACTGGTTTTTACAATTTTTGGGAGGTATTTGGAGGGTCTATAGGCATATTGGAATGGCTAAGGTTGATTCGGGAGGTATTGTCATATTCTCTTTTAAATCCTGCAAGTGGGGGGGGCCAAGGAGCTACAATCAGCGATTTCCAACTGTAGGTGGTGAGATGTACTTGGGTGACCCATCACGCTATGGCCCTAAGTGACATATGTGTATGAAATTGTATGAACTTATTTCAGTAGGTGCAACTGGCTAAAAATTGCCAAAACATGGCCAAAATGTGAAGCCGTACTAAAGTTGGGCGGAAACCACCAGCAAGATTTGCTCTGTTTCTCTCTGTTTCTGTTCATCTTCGGCTCAGCTGAGCCCAGTGTTTTACGTACTTTGCTTTCCTTCGGTTTTGTCTGGGCAAACCTTCGATAGTAACTAGTACCTTGTGCTATCAACGGGGATTCAGTGGGAATATATATATATATATATGTATATTATGTATTATACATATGTATACATACCACACGCAGCTATATCAATATATAGATACTGATTGGTGGTTTGGAACATGAATTTTATTTTTCCATTCAGTTGGGAATGTCATCATCCCAACTGACTTTCATAGGTTTCAGAGGGGTAGGTATACCACCAGCCAGGATATATATTATACCCTCTGGCTGGTTATTTAACATAGCCATGGTATAGATGGCTTTTTTTATAGATGGTTTACCTATTAAAACTGGTGGATCTTTCCATGGCTATGTTAGTCATAACCAGATGGTATCTACCTGATATAGATATATATATATATATATTCTATAATCTATAATATATAATCTATAATATATGATATATGATATATCAGAGGGGTAGGGCTCAACCACCAACCAGGATCTATTTTGTATGTGTACACTTTTCGCAGTGCCACCCTCAGGGTCTGGCTTTGCGGCGGCGAAATCTACGTGGCTCGCGACTCCCGGGTGGTCCCTTGGCGCTTCAGAACGGTGGCGACTCCTCGGGCGACGGCGAACGTTTTACGCTGCCCTGGCATCCGTCAGGCGCATCTCTTTCGTCGCAAATTTCCCTACGCCGTCAACAACACGGACTGCCGTTGTTTTTTTGGGGGAAATGTTGGGAGCCTTGGGATAGAAAAACCAGATCATTTCAGAAACTCAGTGCGAATCCATAAGAATCTGCAGTATAGTCAGGAAACACAGAACTGATGATGTGTGCGGAACTGCATCCTTGATGTTGAATTACTACCACTGACTCCGCAATTGCATATTGCCTTCACTGTCGGGAGTTTCACCAAGATCCAGTTGTGCCACTTCCCACGGTGAAGGAGATTTATATCAACAAGGTGCGAACCGTAGAGGCTTGGTTTGATGAGTACAAGGAGTACTACTATGTGGCCCGGCTGTCGCCATCACATGTGCCTGAAACACATCACACCACTTTGGCCGTTTATTGAGATCTTTGGTTGACCAAGTTTTTGAAAAAAGAACCCAAAGCCGAGTCATGAGAAGGCATTTGTTGGACCATGTGTTCATGATAAGCGATCCTCAAAGACATGGGCATGATCTATTGCAACATCAGAGAGAGAGAGGGAGGAGAGCTAGAAAGTCGTAGAAATAACAACATCCATCGTTGACAACAGAGAGTGGATATGGATTTTGTGGCGGATATATGTATATATATTATATATATATACATATGCATATACAGAAAATAGATGTATCTAGACTTGAAAAGTAATCCTATACCACATTATATAGCCAGTACATCGCCATTTTGATTGGTATATGCATTATGTAGTTATAAACCAACTTATCTGTCATCAATGGATTATAAAGCACTTAAGTCACCACTTTTGCTCGTGAAGCTATATTTAGTCCTTACAAAAAGGCTGGAGAAACCGACGGATGGGGGCAGCATCATCCACATCCCGCCGAGGCAGCAGACCCCGGTGCTAAGCGCTTCATTCCCTTCATGGGCGCCATGGCGGCAGAGGGCGGCAGATCGGTGAGTGTTGTATGTACATATATATATATATTTATTTATATGATGTATAAATATTATATATATATATACATGTATGTATGTATGATTATGATGATGTATCTGTATCTTTCAATAGGATTTTACTTGATCATTACTTCCCTATCTCTTTGGAGGTTGGTAGGTCCAATTTTGCACCCCGAGGTGACATCTCCGAGAGGGTCGCGCTGAAGCAGAAGCTACACTGCAAGCCATTCAGCTGGTGCCGTGGCCATCATGGGAAGGAGCTGGACGAAACATCAAGAAACAGAGTCGAAAGTCGAAAATTCGACCCTTGTTCGTTTTATTGCTATATGCTAATATCATATTTATTCAATATAATTGTTTATATACATATTATGTGCAGGTTATATGTATTTATTTTCTGGGTGCTGCTGTTCACGCAGGAGTATTGGTATCAATGGGTCCATTGCCAGGTGATTTTCAAATTGCAGGTGAGTTTCAGGCATCGCGTGATCGGTGAATCCAAAAGCTGGTGGATATACCAGGTGATTTGCGAGCATGATCGAGCATGTTTGGTTGGGGGATGTTGGGGGTAGTGTGCCACTGAAGTTACTGTTATAATCTGTAATTAATGCTGTTATACCTAGAGAAAATTGAATACCGTACGTCTGGTTGGCAACCGTTTGACACGTTGGAAGGCTCAATCAAACCAGCAACAAACATATCAAACACAGACCCTATTGATCCTGGTTGATTATTGGGGGAACTTCGTATGCCCACAATAACCAATGACCAATAACTATCCATGATTCACTATAATGATTGATTAAACAAAATCAACTAAACCTCCCCAGAATTATAACCATTCATAAGCCATTCATAAGCCATTTATGACCCATCTAAACCGCAATTTTCGGGAGCGTTCTGAACCAAGTCTTGCATTCTCCGTTGCCTGCCACGGCCCACTTTGCGCGCCAGGTATGTGTCAAAGTTCAAGGCGAGCTGCCAGAAACATCACCCATTTCTAGCTGGTCAAATGGGGGAAACGAAAAATTCTGATTGGTGGTTTGGAACATGAATAATGGTTAATAATGGGATAATCTATATGACGGTAACGACATTTATATAAATATGTGGAGGGCGGGCCAAACCGCGAGGCCCCGGAGGTAGCATGAAATACCAGTTCGTATATTTAAATGTAGTTACGGTATGTTTAAATGAATTGGACTCCGTATGTTTAAATTGCTGGGCGGGCCAAGGAAAACCTTCCTGGAGGTAGTCTAAAATACCTGTTCGTATATTTAATTAAAATCCGTATATTTAAATGTAGTTACCGTAATAGTGGTTAATAGTGGTTAATAGTGGTTAATAGTGGTTAATAATGATAATCAATGATTAATATACTGGTTGGTGGTTTGGAACATGAATTTTGAATTTTCCCCAGTTGGGTTGATGATCCAATCTGACGAACTCATATTTTTCAGGGGGGTTGAAACCACCAACCAGAATTGTTCGGTTTACTATGGTTTACAAAATTCCCACGGGAATGCAATGACTATTAGCAATGGCACTATATCACACCGAGCATGGGAACATAGTGGTATTTGGCTGAACCGTTTGCCCTCCAGTTAGCCAAACATGGCTAGCTTGAAAGTCACTCATTTAGTTCGATGATTCGTCCAGCTAGAAATCTCCATTTTCGATGCGGATTTTCCAGCAATGCTTGATGACACCGAAGAGAAATCAATTGGGGTTTTAGATCATGGTGCAATTTCCCAGTGGTTAGGAGGAAGCGGTTCAGAGCTATGGTTGTATCCATATTCCTGTTTCGAAATTGGAGCTACGAATAGAATTTCCCAACCACATGCTACTTGTAGTAAATCATGGGGATCACACACCTATGGGTTTAAAGAAAAGGACATCAACAGCAATTGGGGTTTTATGGTGATTAATTAATGGATTTTTAAAAGTGATTAATGAATAGAAATCCATCTATTCATGGAGTTTTATGGTGATTAACTAACTAATGTGTTTGTAGTAATCACCATAAATACTCCATAAATTGGTGTTTTAATATTAATCACCATCACTGTATTAATCACCATAATTTATGGTGAAACCCATCAACAGCAAGGTCCGGAGTTTGGGAATTTCCATGGGGATTGGATGCCATGATCCAAAAAAAAAATGGCGATATGGGAAAGCCTTAGCGCTTATCTATTAACATAGGCATGGAAAATGTAATAAGTAATAATGAAAATTAAAGTATCTATACTAAAATTGATTCTTTTCCATATCTATGTCAGTATGGGAAGGATGTAGAATGATCCTTGAACATGCTTGATGACAAGTTTATGATTGGGTTTGCCAAATTGGAGCATATGGAAAACATATGCACATATATATATATATAACACTCATACACTAGCTTATGACCCGCTTGCAGCTTGGATACACCAAGGGGAAGATAATCTTGGCAGAACGTAACACGAAAGCGCGAGACATGCTTGGATCCGGGAAAAAACAGATCCAGTGGAAATCCAGTGCTGTATCGCCGCTGAGACCGATAGCAGTCGGTTCCAGTGCAGAGCTACGCATTGGTACCATATCCCTCAATTCCTTGTTTGACTTTCAATTCTTTAAAGAAAGCATAGAGCACAAATCTGACTTTGTAAAAAAATCGCGGGGCTTGTCTTTTGGGTTCCATTGGCAACGGCTGACCTCCGCCATTGGCCAAGCAGCGGGCAGCAGAAGTTGCTGCACCAAAGCCTGCAAAGATTGTCTTCTTGTGCACGGATCCAGCAGGGACTGCAGTTTTTGCCGCATTTTCTGGTTCAGCCTGTGCAGTTTGACCAACAGCCGGCCAGTCTGCCAACTGGATCCACGAAGAAATTGGCTTCCGCAGTTGGCTTTAAATTAATATTTGGATATGCGTGTGCTGCCAAAAGAAAAAACCAAGACAAACACCTGCGAAAAGGTAAGTGCCAGTCAGTATGACTATGTACAGTAATTGGCCAATGTATGCCAATATCATGCCAATATCATTCAAAATCCTAGGAAATCATGTAGCCATGTAGCTGATTTGAGATGATCTTCCAGATTCCAGATGATAAGCCATACTTAGCCCATTCATGCCCATTCACAATTTCATATTGCCAGGAGGTCTTCGAGAGGAAAAGCATGCTTCCAAAGGACCGCCTCAAGCGGACGGTGCTGGCACATGGGGAAACACGGAGGGAGAGTCATGTCTTTCTGGCTGGTTACCTCCTTTCTGTCAGTATATTGCTGGTTGGTGGTTTGGAACATCTTTTATGACTTTCCATTCAGTTGGGAATAATCATCCCAACTGACGAATTCATATTTTTCGGAGGGGTAGGTATACCACCAACCAGATTGAATGTGCCAGCCGTTTTTCTTTCCTCCAAGAAGTATTTGAACAACTGGGCCTCGGATTTTCGGCCATTGTTTGATGTGCACTCATCTGCCGGCAGGGGTTATTGCCACTGATGCAAATTGGAGTGCGAGTCTTCAGGTGTTGGGTCTGTAGTGACACCTGCCGGCATCAACGCGACATGCGAGGAGATGTTCTTGATACGGGACACTGTCGGGAGCCAAGCCCAGACAAGACATGCGTCACATATATTTAAAAAAACGCTACGTTGATGGGCTTTGGGGTACCATATTTTCATACAAACCCTTACAGAGATTATTCAAGACAGCACATGTCAGAGTTTTTGAGAAGCAAGCAGCCCACACGGTTTCCAACTGACACCAAATCAGTATTGTCTAAGCACAGGGCACACAACTGTTCAGATGTCACAAGAAATCATGTGCCATGCAGTTTTTCAATGCTATTCATTGTCAGTCTCAGCGTTACTCTCTGTTTTTGCCCATACAATCAAATATACAGGCACATATATTTGCATCATATTGCAACACACACACACATTCCCACACACACACAGACGCATATATATATATATCTTATATCATTTATATATAATTAATTATAATTATAATATCTTACCAGTAGTACCGCACAAGGCGGTGGCGGAAGTTTCAAAAATAGGAAGCCTGTTGTGAATCAGAGATGGCAGAGCGAAGCCACTGATGGACTGAAAGGTGCTTGATCTCTCTCACTCTTTCTCTCTCTTTCTCTGACTATCTACCTACCTACCTATCTATTTTCTATGTATCTATCTACCTATCGATCTATCTATCTATCTATCTATCTCTCTCTCTCTCTCTTTCATCTAATTACCTATCTATCTATCTATCTATTTATCTGTCTATCTATTTATCTATCTATATCTCTCTCTCTCTCTTTCTTTCATCTGTCTATCTGTCTATCTGTCTGGCTGTCTGTCTGTCTATCTATCTATCCATCTATCTATCTATCTGTCTATCTGTCTATCTATCCATCTATCTATCTATCTGTCTATCTGTCTACTTATCTATCTATCTGTCTGTCTGTCTGTCTGTCTGTCTGTCTAGCCATCTATCTATCTATCTCATCTACCCAGCTGGCCTCTCTCTCTCTCTCTTTCATCTAATTACCTATCTATCTATCTATCTACCTACCTACCTATCTATCTATCTATCTATCTATCTCTCCCTTTCATCTGTCTAGCTGTCTCCCTGTCTATCTGTGCTGCAGTGTCATTCAGTGTAATGTAGTGTGGTGTAGTGTAATTTAGTGTAGCGGAGTGTACTGGAGCGTAGTGTGGTGTAATGTAGTGTACTGGAGTGCAGTGTAGTGTAATGTCCTGTAGTGTAGTGTATTGAAGCGAAGCGACATCTGAACCCCCAAAAGTGGTCCGAACCCCTAGTGTTTTGAACATTTTTACTTCGAAATGTGCTTCGCGCCACAACGGCATGCACTTTTTCGACATCCGAACCCCCAAAAGTGGTCCGAACCCCTGGTGTTTTTAACATTTTGACTTCGAAATGTGCTTCGCGCCACAACGGCGTGCACTTTTTCAACATCGCAACTTCCAAAAGTGGTCCGGAGCTGGTGTGTTTTGTACATTTTGACTTGGAAATGTGCTTCGCGCCACAACGGCGTGCACTTTTTCGACATCGCAACTTCCAAAAGTGGTCCGAACGTGGTGTGTTTTGTACATTTTGACTTCAAAATGTGCTTCGCGCCACAACTGCGTGCACTTTTTCGACATCTCCACTTCCAAAAGTGCTCCGACCATGGTGTGTTTTGTGCATTTTCACTTCGAAATCTGCTTCGCGCCACAACGGCGTGCAAGTTTTCATCTCTCATCTGGCCAGCTGGCTCCGCAACCGCCGCTTTAGCGAGCCTACTTTTCGACCCTCCGGAGCCTCAAATCATTGGAAAAACACAGTGTTTCGCGACTTTCCTACCTTTTCGCGCATCTGCATCTTCTTTCTTCTGACTCTTTCTC
>Ga0126342_10012268_pt1 | contig 15286 bp, 19 predicted proteins | sample Cyp1metagenome_FD_92528 | JGI IMG/M metagenome (GOLD analysis project Ga0126342, IMG submission 92528) | Coral microbial communities from Lord Howe Island, Old Settlement Bay, Australia - Cyphastrea 1 metagenome | ecosystem: Host-associated > Invertebrates > Cnidaria > Coral ...
CTAAAATGGAGGTACTGTACCATATAAGGCCATATTTTGTGGGGATATTCCCTTACATAGGCCTTATATAGGCCTTATATATGGTAGGTACCTCCAATTTAGGTTCCTGAAATGGCCATTGAAATATTGTCCAATGATCTGGCTAAATCCAAATAATTCACCAGCAAATGTTGAGCCGTTTTGGGAATACTCTAATCTAATTCCCATCATTCCAGCCACTGCAGCCAACGATTCGCAACGTGTGCTCGTGATGAGATTTCCCCAGAATATCCCCACTATATATCTATAAGATATATATATATACAGATAGATAAATAGATATATAGATACATATATCATAATATAATATTATATATAGATATTCGTATATATGTATTATGTACCACTGTTGTCTGTGGTTGAAGAGTTTTAGTGGCCGCGGCAATTTTCATGAGGACCTGGGGAGATGTCCACTCTCCGATGGTCTTTTTCCAAGCAAATTTCGATGGTCAAGGCCGCGGCCGGTGGCGGAGTAGGCTGCTGGTCAAGTCTGGATACATCTCAGGATTCAGCTCGTCTCCCACCTGAAGGGCACCCTCAGTTGAGCTGGTACAGTTGTGGATGTTTCTTGGGTGTTATTGATGATTCTAAAGAAAAGAAATGTCTTGAAAATGTGTGTCATTGATGTTTGCTTTTACCCAAATTGCAAAATCGATGAACATCATAGGGAAAAATGGATGAAAATCGTGTAAACATCCATAAAAACCATCTCCGACCTCGCTCTTCTTGGCCTTTTCCTTTTCAGCCTTCGACAAGACATAGGCGACGCATGCCAGTACCACGGTGATGCCCGCGTTGCAGACAGGACCACTGAAGGTGGCGCCCAAAAACATCACACGGCCGAAGTAGACCAGGATCACACCTGCCATTTCGGTGAGTGATCCGGATGTCATTGGATTGCTTTACACGAAAATTTACAGGAAACCACCATATTTCATGGTAAAAACTATGGTTTCCGGTTAAGATTTCCCTTAAACCAATCCAGTGAGGATGTTTCAAGAATATGGAATATCAACTTTGGGTTTGCAGATGGTAAAGTGATGTAAAGTGCATCCCGAATTCTATGCGGCTACAACTTCCAAGGACTGCGGCATACTGGGGCTTTCATCTTCCATGTTCGAAGGATTTCATCTTCCGAACCTGGCCTACAGCTTCGCTGATGTTTTTCCAAATGGCATCTAGGACCTTGAGCAGATACCTTGGATTTGCTGATCCAGTGAAGATTAAAACAAAGTAGTAATACATACCAGTAGATTCCCCAGTCATGGAAGATTAACCAATGGGAAACTCGAAAATCATCTGGAGCAAATCCAGAATACTGGTTGAAGAGGGTCTTCAAGATGAAGCCACAGAAGACCAGTACCACCGTGCGGTGCGTCCACTCCCCAAACAAATCACCATCTCCCAGTAAACCATCCTGAGGCGGTTCAATCAAAACTTAGAAAGACTTCGAAGACCTTAGATGTGTAGTCGGAACATGTTGTGACCATCATCCCAGATTTTTTTTTTAAAGCATAAGCTGAACCAGAGCATCTTTCACGAGCATATAAACCAAGCTAGCAGCCGCCCAGCTCACTTTGAGGCAGCTGAACTGCACCGGGAAGGGCTTCTTATCCTTTTGCAGCGCCGCCGAGTTCAGGACCGCCACATAGCATGAGATCGCCACTTTGGTGAGAGCCAAGGCAACACCGAAAGGGCTGAAGGTCATTGAACCTGGCCAAAAATATCTCATCATTAACTGACAGGTCACAACAGGTCACGACAGGTCACGACAGGTCACGACAGGTCACGACAGGTACTGGTGCTTTTCATGGGGCTGCCCTTTGCGCTAAGCTCACGTCAGTGCGCTTAGTTTTTCTATCTTGCTATGTCTTGGCATGTTATTTTTGATTCGTTGATATTGATATTGGATGCTGTCCCACTCTCAGTCGCACGCCTCCGTTGGCTTTGCCTACCAGGACATATTCCAGCATGCCAGAACTGGTACAGAGCAGGATGAACCACTGCGTCATACTTTGGGCCTTACCTTCCATCAACCAGATCATAGTGGCCGTGATGATCAGCTTCGACTGTGACAAGACCGTGTAGGTGGAGGAGTCAATATAGTTCACCGACTCCATTTCGAAGATATCGCCAAGTGCATAGATCAGTCCGATGTGGGTGAAGCGCTTCACATTCCCAGCCTGGAAACCGTCCAAGTTCTACTCTGATGCGTGGCTTTTTTGGGATTTCTGTATAGGAAACTGAGCGGTTTTACTGCAAACCTTCGGGCTTCCTTTGCCAATTTGCCCTCGAGTTCTGAGACGGAGGTAAGTCTTACATCAAGCACTCCCAAATGCCATGGTACGCCCATAGCTAAGTTGGTTTGTACTAGTAACATGTTATAAGGTTGATGGGTATTATATGAAATAAATATAGTTATATAATGTTATATAGCTGGGTAATGGATATAATAAACATTAATAAACTAACAAGCATAACTCGGCGACACACTGAGTCGGAATCTCCCTGGACCGTGTCAGCACCTCGAAGCTTTTTTTCAAGTCGGCAGAACCACCAGAGCTGTACGCAAGAGCCCAGCCAACGAAAACGCAAACCTGGCGGTGACGCCGCTGGAACCTGGTGACCTTTTTATTTCCCAAATCCGGGAAGTTTGACGCCAACACAACGCCAGGTGTACTACTTGCGCAACAAAGATCACACTGGAAACTGTGTACTTGGCGTGTTCGTTGTCGCCTTTTGCCCACCTTAGCCGTTGGCCCCCAAGGACGATAAGATTTATGCCCATGGTCAAGCTACATAGGATTATATAATGGGGTATGATGTATAGTCACGCCACCATCACAAATGGGGTTCCACATAATGGGTATACAGTTTTACATAAATGCAAAAAAAACTGTCAATGGATTCATGACTCTCCCCTTTATGTCATCTTTATGTGAATAAACATAAGTAAACCATGAAACTTGACCACGCCACAATTCGGAACCACACTTAGTGAAGGAACAGCAGCATATCATCCCAACCAATCTACATCGTTGGAAAACTGAAGCTTTTCGCAAATCGGCTTGCAGGTAAGTCCCTCCATCAAACCTCTCACACTCAGTGGAACCTCTCATAAGCCTCAATCCATCTCAATCCGATATAGTTGATCATCCTTTTCCAATATCTTTTCCATCATTTTTCCTTGGCCATTTGGCCTCCGCCCCTTGGGCCCCTTGGGCCCCTTGGGCCCCTTGGGCTTCCAGGCTCAATGAAGGAATTGTGGCAGGCACGTTGCAGCGTCACAGCCACAAACGCTGCCGCCTTGGTAGTGGGACTCGCCATGCTCCTCGGGAACAAGCACCCGCAGACGGCGATGTTGAGCTACCAATAACAATGATCTAAAATGTACTAAAATGTCACAAATCATATAATGCTATAGCAAAATCACACAGCATTTACTATTTATGATATAGAATCACAGGTTTTTTATCTTATATATGTATACAGGATACATCATGATATGATGTTAAAATTATAGATATTCTATAGCCGTGCTATGATAATGACTTGTCTCAATCTTTGGATCGGTGGAAGATGCGTCGCAACACACACAGTTTTGAGAGAGTCATCCAAGTGTTTTGGGGAGAGAGAGAGTGCCAACAAGTGACTGCCAACCAGGTTTTAATCAAATATCAAATAATAATGAATGTATGATAATATCAAATAATCCATCATAATCCAATACTGCCAATACATCATTTACTAATATCATCCCATATATCATCCCCTAACAGCCCTAACTCACCAGCAACAGTGTCGATTCCTCGGTCCCGACAGCGCGGCAGGCCGGGCCAAAACTGGGCGCGTGCTTCGCCACGGTGCCACGGGAGCCGAAACAGCTGAAGAACACACAGTGCATCGGCACATCACTAGTCAGTGTCACTGGAAAACCTAGCAACTCGGGAAAACCGATTTCAGTGCACTCGAATTTGGAATTTCACGTCTTTCACGTCTTCAATCGGAGGATCGAAGAAAGTCGCCCCTGCCATCTGCGTGCGCGTGCGCGGAAAGCGCATCGTGCGCATCGTGTGGATTCCCCGAGGGGACCCAAAGTTGGACCATCGCAACGGAACGGAACGGGGTCCAAAAAGGCGATGTCACACTTGATTCGATTGATATCATAAGATATCATGATATAAGATATTTTAAGACCATATAAATCATCCAATTTTTAACGGATTTAACGGTAATATCTATATACCATCCATTTTAAGGGGATCCCCCATTTATGGAAACCTCCATATAAGTCCCACATCTTGAGACTGCATTCTTTCCCCCAAAGATTCTGGGGAAGTCACACGGCAGACCAGCTGTGACAAGCTCCTGAATCCAGGCATGCCCTGTGCCGATGGCGTCCCTGGCTTTGACAAAGCTTGGGAGCTTCTGGGCACCCAAAAATCAACAACTTAGACAAACCCTTCATCCAGGTTTCTGAAATTGTCCGTGTTTCCCTTCCTCTCATTTCAAAATGTATCATTTTTTTTCACCGTGTCTCGAACAGTCTCGAGTCATCCCCTCAAACTTTCAGGTCTCAAAGTCCCGATATTTTTTAAGTCCCGAGGGCCTGCACGCTTCGCTTCCACCAACTCCAGAATGAGAGACCGTGTAGGCGAAGGACATGTGATCGCAGTACTGGGGCCTGTACTTTTTTTCGGCGCCGGGCAGCCGATTGGTCAGATTTCCCACATTTTCCCACTGAATGTGCATCCAACTCCCTCAATAATTTTCAGAAACACAAAAGCCACCCATCTGCATCACTTAACAGCGGCTTTCCGGGCGCTTTCCGGGTTTCCAGGCATGTCAAATGTGGCAAAGACTGGGGCCGAGGAAGCCACAGCAGCATGGATGAGTTCAGGATGTTTCAATCTGGACCTGGGTCCAAAGGTTACATTCCAAATGGTGGGAACCGGGGCGATGCGTTTCTTTTCTCAACAACCTGTGGCAGTTTTGACGGGTGATTTCAGGACACCTGCGATTTTCAGTGTTTTGAGCTATACCCTTAACACACCTGCAGCGGGAAATGGACAAAGCGCTGACTTGTGAAGCAAAAAACTCACCCAAAAGCTGTGCCACGCTGTCCACACCAACCGTGAAACGCAACCGCATCCCATCCCATCATTTTATGATATTATCGTAATATGTATCAATATTATCGCTGGAGAAATATATATAAGTATATATAAGTATTGAGTAAATAGTAAGTAGTAGTTCCCTAAATGATGGGATATAAGTATATATAAGTATATATAGTATATTATCCCATCATTTAGTAAGTAGTAGTTCCCATTTTTCTAGCCATCAGGATTCAACGATGGGCCCCGCACCAGCCAGCGAGCATCCCCGGGTAGCTGCCACCCCAAGTGACCCACAAATTCCTGCCATGACTTGGGATCAAAAATGATCCCAGCGAGTAGATGAGCAACTGATATCACCCAGTTAGTCATGGGTTAGTCATGTTATCACCTGGCAGTGTGTCAAAACCTTGTACCCCTGTAGTTCACATCAAAATAGCTGGGTTAAAATGGATGTGAATAACCCACTAAAAATGGTATTAATAGGTATTGATCCATACCCACCTGCGTTTGTTCAAGTCACGCTTTCAAAATCCAGGTTCAAGTCACCATCGATTCCAGGTCGGTTCTTTTTTTCAATGTCCAGGCGGATGTTTGTCGAAGTTCGACAAGGAAGGAATGGATGCTGGTCATCACTGGCCCTGCTCCGATCCTCTTCAAAGAATACTTCGCATTCATGGCCTTCACAAAGGATGCAATGTCTTCTACCGCCTGGAAAAGAGTGGAATTGTTGCATAGTTCGAAGATGTGAGGAAAGAGGGGCAAAATGGGAAAGTGGTTGAAGGTGGTTGAAGGTTGGCTAAATCGTGCCAAATCTGATTTGCCAATGTTTGTGTACTCCGCTTCAATCTGAAAGTACCAGATGGATCAATATTTTTTGAAACAAAGTTGATCCATCTGGTGTATATATATATAATTACCTATAATATATATATATATAATATATCTATTACTATAATATATATATACCTATTACTATAATATATATATATATATACCTATTACTATAATATATATATATAGGTATATATACCTATATTATATTACATTACATTACATTATATTATATTATATATATATGAATATGAAATCTGCGAGATTCCCCGGAGCAATGCCGGCCTGTCGCGAGGTCAGGAAACTCAAGGCATCTGGCCCTGCGCCGCCGGATGAAATGATCCCGGGGAACCAGCGACCAGACGACGTTCCTATTGAATATATAGATCTATAGAGATATAGATGTAGATATATATAATATATATATATATATTGTTGAGTGAACTTTGCAAAACTCAAAACGTCCGCACCAATGCAAAGCATTCCGGATACTTTTGGCGAACAGCACACGATCACATCATCTCACTACTAACACTACGAATAAATTTCCTTCCAATGCCAAGCATTAAGGTACAAGTGAACTACTTCCTGGGATGTTAAAACCAGAAAATGCTAGCGCACTGCTAATGCGAACCTAACGCCAAGCTGCAGAAGTGCCGTGTTTAGTAGGGGGCCCGCTACATAAGGAAGACTAAAAACCTATTGTCTAGAATTCCTTCCGCAACTTGATTTACTTTTCCTTACTAGGGATTTTTGACCGCATACATATATATATAGAGATATATATAGATATATAGATATATACATATACATATACATATACATATACATATACACATACACATACACATACACATACATATATATATTGTGGAGATTCCCTCATGCCGTAAGTGCCCCGCACTGAGAGGAGCACGACTGAAATCCTTCACAGGACAAGCTGACATGTTATGACCTCAGAAACTCCATGCTGTCATCAATCTGTCATCAGTGTCATGTGTTTCTTATCTCCAAGCCGCTCAAGCCGCTTGGAGTCTCAGTTCGGTGCAGCCATAGTAACGATGCTCCAATGCAAACATCAAGGCCTAGCAGAGTGCACGAGCCCCAATTTAAAGCCCAGAAGATCCGATATGTTTGTCAACATCAACAGGGTTCCATGTAGAGGTTTCCTAAAATAGGGGTGCCCCTAAATCATCCATTTTTGCTGGAATTTTCCATCATAAACCATCCAGCTATTGGGGTTAGCCCCATGACTATGGAAACCCCCACGCGGCTAGTCTTGGTCCAAGCCTTTGTTTCCTGCAGCCACTCAACTGCAATGTTACAGTGGACAGACTGCTGCACCGCAGAGGCATCCAGTGCAGGACCTCCAAGCTGGTCTCAAGGGAGGGGGTTGTAAAGAAATCGGCAACCAAAGGAACCCAGAATCCTTGGGTCTAGGTGATGCTGTTTTAAACTTCATGTCGCAATCGGTATCCTCTCAGAATCCTGGAGTACACCAATTCCGAGTGTCATTTCATGAAATCTTAGTGATGCGTTTCAAAGTGCCAAAAACTGGGGAAGTTGAAGAGTACACGTCTTTGCTGCCTTGGCTCTGGTCAAATCCCCCATGATGGATCACCCGGCCTTCACCCCCGACACAAAGAAATATGGGTGCATCGCTTCCCGGCTTCCAGAAGCTTTCGTTGACATAATAGGCCTGGCGGAAATTTCCGGGAACGGTGGAACATCATTCCAAAAACCTTGGTAAGTTGGATGGGGGTCTGCAACCATTTGAATATTCTAAGTATATATATCTAAGTATACAATTGTATGTGTAAATAGATATATATATATATATGTGTGTGTGTGTGTTTGTTTATTTACCAAAAGTCCTTTCAGTCAAACTCTTCTTGTGAGTCGGGGCCGATTTTTTTTCAATTTCCCCAGATTGGTTCTGGGATCCCTCGCACGGGGGCACGGGGCCGCACCTGCAGCCATGTATTGTTGTTGGCAGCATCGAAATGGTCCTCTTGTCAAAAAAAATTGGACCAAAACAACTGGATTGGTCATGTCTCGCAACATCAACCCGATTCTTGAAACCCCCAGGCTGTTCATCACTAGTACCATTGCAACAGCCAATGGCATCAGCAGGGAACCCCCCAAATTCACCTACCAGGCAGTGTTAATCCGGCGGAAACCTGGGCCACTCCTGAGACTGTTCATGATATCTCGCTGGCGCAGGATCCAGCGAGATGACTTGCCTTCCCAACAGGTACGCTGTAGCGATCATTGAAAGGCCAAAACCATGCGCCAAAGATCAACAAAATCGCAGCCATGAAACCAGTTCGATGTCATATATATCATGATGCCAGCCTGCTGCCCTGATGAACCAAGAAGTTTGAATGACCTGCAAGTCGCAAGTCGAAGCTTCCAAAAAGCGTCGTTCACCTCACAAAAATGGAATCCCCCAGGCCTTCAGCTATGCTCAACAGCACAAGCTGCCACATTGCTTAACCCAGCACTGCTAAAGCTCTGGCACGATCAAAATGCCGTTGATGCACTAGGATGCACACAAGTTCTGTGTACATTTTCTACAGTTCATCCTGATTTGTTTGGTGTATTTTTTGATATTGTGGTATATTATAGTGATTATACAATGTATATGTATATATTTACATTGAATCAAATTCTAAAAATTGCACACATCACATATATGCAAAAGAAATGGTTTTCCACAACATGTCAAGATCAAACAGAAGTAAGGTTCCATGATTGTGTGTGTGTGTGTCAACTCCTGTGCTCTAAGGCCTTCGCAAGCGCCAATTTCCTTCCTTTCCATATTCCGGCTGGCGTTTTCCAACTACCATCCAGCATGCGATTAACAGACAATAGAATTTGACGACGGCAATCAGCAAAGAATACTGCGAAGGTATCAAAGATAATGATGTTCTCAGAGAAACATGTTCTGCCCATGGAGGTTTGCATTTCAATGCCGCGTATTCCAAGAAATTGGCTCAGTTTTCAATCATATCTGCGCGTTCAGCATGTATACGTGTGATGTAGATCATGGGGTGGTGAAGTCAGGAAGAGGATGAGTGCGGAGAAGCGTACGATTTTGCGCGTTGTGTTTCCCGTGGAGAAGTCCGAAAGATGACGACTTCAGTGATACTTCCGGTGTTCCCACGCAGCGAATTTAGTGAGGATGTTTTCAATTTTCGAGCATGCAGGGGGTGCCAGGGATCATTCCAAGTCTAGCACTAACAAAGACGCTTGCTTTGATCTGCGACATCAGAAAGGGACGCCTTTCTGGCGTACCTGCTCATTTGAAACTGTGAATCAAGCTGTTGCAGTCAGGGTGTTAAGGTAATCAGGTCAGCTGCACTTGTTCGTGTCCCTGACATCGAAGGCGACTTAGGAATACAGGTCAGCACATGCAGTGTGTACTTCCGGGTGTTGGACCTTACTTGGTCTCACCGCAATCTTTTTCATGAAGTGCAGTAACGTTTTTCAAGGAACTAAGTATCAAGCAGAAGAACAAGCAAACAGAGGAACTGCTGAAGCCTGTCATTTTTACAGCTCAATTTGCGACCCTGATCCTTCATCTGAAGGTGACTGGGATACCAGTGTGTGTGTGTATGTTATATTGTCATTGATTTCAGGTTGAGTGAAAATGCCATTAACTCTTGGACCAGAAGCACAGCAGGTGAGCAATTTTCCTCAACAGGAAATTAATATACATACACATATGTAACATGGTTTGTGAGAAAAACATCCTTCGGGGGAATCTTCTTGAAGAAACCTTCAGTCTTTTTCCTGGTATGGTTGAAACTGATATGGTTGAAGAAGACTTCTTCTTGTTTCAATGTCTTCCTTCACCTTTCGCAATGCACTGCATCTTTTGCACGCAGATTTTCTGGGCTTTTGATCGGGTCGCCGAGCATCGAGCCAAATCTTCTCTCAGAAGACCGGATTTGAATGTCCCTCTGCCGGCTTGCCATTGCGCTTCCTCAGTGCTTTGATCGGCTGATCATTGGCTGATCATTGGATTCATGGTATAAAAATGTATAAAATGTATCAGCTGTATCAGCTTCTTCCTTTCCTTTCGGCAGGTTTTCTATAGCACCTGAAGTTTTGGCTGAAATCCGCTGCAACAAAAAATCCCGGCATGGCCGAGTCTCGCCACAAAGAAGATGCAGTTGTAGCGATTGCTGCTTAATCCTTCAGCATTGCCAGTGTATCTGGCCACTCTCGACTCCTCCTCCAGAATGTCGAAATACTTACAGATGTAGGGCCGCACTTCTTCCCAGCTGAGCTCTATGGACATTTCATTTGGCACCTGAACGGAAACAAACAAGCGAACGATGGTTCGGATGGGCCTGGGGCTGCAACCAAGGGACATCCGCATAGTGGTAAAGCAGAGGCCCGATGTTGGTCCAAAAGCCATCTCTTCGCACAATGTGTGCGATGGTTCGAATATAGAGAAACCTGGCCACCAAAATTGTGGAATCCAGAGATCTCGGTGATAACCAATGACATGTTTACTCTCCACCGATTGTGCAACAAGAATAGGAACGTGGGCCACTAGCTACAGCTGAGTTTATGACTCCAATAAGTAACCCTCGTCATGTCCCCCACATCGGAATGCTCTCTGAGCAACACATTCTTCGCTGTATCCAGGAAGAAGCAGGTGGCCATAGCATCCCAAGCAGCTTCCTCAGATCCACTTCCTGTTGGACATCGTTGTATCTTAAAACAGCCGCCTTGCTGATAGGAAGAATGATGATTTGGGGGTGTGTCCTATGTTTGGACACACCCATGTACATATATATATATATATATATGCATGTGTATATATATATATATATGTATATGCATATATATATGCATATACATTATTGTTATGTATATATATAGTATTGTAATATGGATATATGTATACATTTATATTATATCATATGTTATTGTTATATATATATATATATATATTATTGTTATGTATGTATATATATATATTATATTGCTATATATATATAATTGTTATATATTGCATTATATATTATATTATGTATTACATTACATATTATAATCTATATTATATTATAGATTATATTAGATATCATATTATATTATATTATATTATATTACATTATATTATATTATACTATATTATATTTCATTTTATAGTATCATATTACAGTATATTATATTATATTATTCTATTTTTTATTATATTCTATTCTATTATATTAGATGATAATATAATCTTGTATTATATCATGTTATAATATTATATTATATTATGTCATATTATATCATATTATTAAAGCATAATATCATATTATGTTATATTATATCATAGTATTATATTATTCTATTTTACAGTATAATCTTACATGATTTTATTTAATATTGTAGTATAGTGTCTTAAATGATTGGATAAAATAACATTAGGATACATTACATTACATTATATTATATTATAAATAATATATCATAATATTATATTGTAGTATATTATATTATATTATATTCTATTATATTATATTATATTATATATTAGTATATTGTAGTATGTTATATTATATTAGATATGTATATATATATATATATATTGACATGTATATATATATATGTGTGTGTACCTTTTATATCATATCATATATTATATTTATATATACTACATTATATTACATTGTATTACATTACATTATATTATATTATATTATTATAGTATTCTTTATCATTTATGTATATATATATAAACACTATATATTATATGATATATGATTTTTGTTATATTATACTATATCATATCACATCATACATTGTATTGTATTATATTGTATTATATTGTATTATATTATATTATGTTATATTATATTATATTATATTATATATGTATATGTATATGGGTCTGACCCAACCAGGAGGTACTGACCGCAAGTTTGACATCGTTCGCTCGAAGCTCTTCAAATTGGTGGTCTATTCACACTCAAAAACTGGGTTTCAGGCTTGATGTTTGTAGACCTCGACAAACTCCTCGGAAATTTGCCCCAGTGACACACATCTGTTTGAGAAGCATGAAAAAAGACGACGGTCGTGAGTGACTGCAACAAGCGCAAAGGACTGATTATTTCAACCCATCCTACAGTCCTAGAAAGAATCAAAAAAAAACATATTCAATTTAGGATCATCATTCCAGCGATGGAAATCCTCAAAAGCCTTGAAACCACCAAATGCTAGCTCTAAGTCCAAGAATCACCAGCCGCCATGGACAGCTGTGCAGAAGGATCCAAGGCCAACATCGGGCAAACATCCGGAATTTGCACACATCTCAAATGATCCCATCTACCTTTCCTGGCTGGAATCCAACTCATTCCATACTGCATGGTTCAGACGAGTATCAACCCCCAACTAATCATCAACCAGGCTTTAGCAGCCACTCAAGTAACATGGGGATGGATCGAAATCATCCAATGGATGAAGGTCTGGTCTTTAGGATCCTTCTAAAGAGCATCAATGCTATAACATATGATGAACACGGAAAGCTACGGGAAACTCAGAGTTCTCCAGAGAACTTGGCAGCTTGGTTGTACCACACATGGTTTGCGCCCCAAACAGGACCCTACAGCACCTCTGTGCAAGAGGCAAAAACTATGCAAATATGTCATGTATTTACATATATGAAAGATATACTGTATGTGTATATATATATATATATAAATATATGTGTAGACATACATACACTATACACCTAAGAAAAGTGGAATGGCCGTGTATGGCTCGAGAGGACGAGCCATATCCTGCTGATCACCCGTCCTGTTCGCCAGTGTAAGCCTCGGCTCAGCTGGACATCACCAAGGCGCAACTGTTGAGCAATCAATGACCAGTTTAAGGGCTATGTAAGGGCTACCTACCCTCTGGTAATTTAACATAGCTATTGAAAATCACCATTTTTAATGGGAAAATCCACTATTTCTATGGTCATTTTCAATAGCTATGTTAAATTACCAGAGGGTAAGGGCTATGTAGGTATCTCTCCCAAAAAACTATGGTTTTGTATGGGGTTTAGTACCTCTATTCCCCACTGAAACAACGTTCCACAAAGCATGAAACCTTCAGTATCTTCAGTCAAGCTGCGCAAAGGGAAAAATGTTGAAGCATTCAGCCTTTTCGCTGCGGTTGAGGATCAGATGGGTTCCCAGTAGCATATGGTAGGAAAACCTGAAGGGCAAGCATGGAAGTCAACATGGTAGTGGCTCTACGTGTAAGTGCTGCATTCATTCAGAATTCCAAAGCAAAATACAGTTGCAAAAAAAAAGAACCAACGTCCAGCAATCGCAAAACAGTCCACGGCAGCAATGTAATTCAGGACTCATTGAAATGAATTGGTAGGCAACGGCATCCCCAGCAAATTTGACCCTGGTCGTAAACCTAAACCTTTCCGCATTCACCGAATTTCAATCTGCTGGTATACAAAGTTGCTCCCAACACCCCGGATACAAGGAGTGTAAAGCTTTGTAGATCGAAGGAGTAAATTAATAGGTTCCCCCAGCAGTGGCGGATAGATTGGTCTCCAGTAGACGAATGGATCTGTTGATATTCTGGATAGCTTATCATCATCATTCAGAATTCGGCCGGTTGGGGATGATTCCCAACCCTCTGGCAATCCATGGTTTGCTGGAAAATCCTCCATTTAGAGCTAATTATTGCTAATTGTTTCCCATAAACCTCCATTGATAGAGGAGTTTCCCATATTTTCCCATGATTTTCCCATGGTTAGGGCCAGCTATGGATAACGTGTTCGCAGGTGTTCGCCAGGACACTCATTGCCCTGTGCCGCATAGCCCAAGCGAACCAGATCAAAGGGCAGACGCGCCAAGCCGCAACCAGGGACCAGCACTGAAGGCGCTCGGCCATGACCTGGCAACCCACTGGGCTTCCCCGAAAAATCTGGAGTTCTTCCAGTGAAATGGCAATGGAATTGCCATGTTTCATGGCGGAAAATGGCGGAAAGATGCCGAAGTTCAATGGGAAGCACCTTCGGAAGCGGGAAATTATGATAAACCCATTGGAAATTGGACGAGGTATACCCAAAATGGGATGCACGGAAAATTTTGCGAGTTTAAGGATCCAAAATAGCCTCCAACCAGCTTAGAGTTGGACGTCCCACAATGTAACCAGAATGAGTGCCTATCTTTTTCCATCAGTGAAAACATGGAATAAGGAACCACAACCAGAGAATGGGTTGGGTGGATTGTCGCTATGTTTTTGCCACCGCTTTCAAGAGAATCCGGCAGAAAATCATTCTCGAAGGGACCAACCAGGTCAACTAGTAGATCTTGGGCCCACATCTCTCCATATCGCAGCCCTGTAAGTTTCGCCTTGGCTGTACAAAAGTGTCCAAAACAAGAGAAATACATCTGTTTCATGTGGTGTGCAAGTCTAGCCAGAAACATGAAATCATATTTGGGTTTCCATAAATGGTGGTACCCCCAAATTAAAGTCCCCCCAAAAAAATGATAACTGAGGGGTACCCCTATTTTGGGAAACCTCCATATGTTGCATCCTCCCAATTTTACCATTTTTTGAATCCAGTCCTTTCCCCACAACTGACGTCACTAACGTCCAGTCCTTTGGGCGGTAAGTGCTTCAGCAGCGCTGAGATCAGCGGGTTGTAGCTGGCCATTCGCTCGGCTTGACCCTCCTTGGCCCAATCTCGCACGAACTGCCGCAGCGTCGACCGCACCTGGCCGCGGTGTCGACCGCTCGGTGTCGCTTTGATGTCGGCGATGTCGGAGTTTTCCAAGCGCTGTTCCAATGTGTTCGTTACAGAACGTTTTGGCGACATGGATTCGTTACAGAAATTCTGGAAGTACTGGAAGTATCTCTTTATCAACAAGAAAGGCTCATGTCCAACAGGATTTCAGCCCCACACAATTTTCCCGGCACCAGAAAACCATCCCACCTTGGACGAATTTCGGCTGGCCACACGATGGCCCGCAGGGACAGTGTTGACCTGAGAGACCGTTCACACCATGGGTTTGTCTCAAAAATGGGCGATACCCCTCTGTTTCGATGTATGTATGTATGTATGTATGTATGTATGTAATGTAATGTAATGTAATGTAATGTAATGTAATGCAATGCAATGCAATGCAATGCAATGCAATGCAATGCAATGCAATGCAATGCAATGTAATGTAATGTAATGTAATGTAATGTGTGTATGTATGTATGTATGTATGTATGTATGTATGTATGTATGTATGTATGTATGTATGTATGTATGTATGTATGTATGTATGTATGTA
>Ga0126342_10012269_pt1 | contig 15286 bp, 15 predicted proteins | sample Cyp1metagenome_FD_92528 | JGI IMG/M metagenome (GOLD analysis project Ga0126342, IMG submission 92528) | Coral microbial communities from Lord Howe Island, Old Settlement Bay, Australia - Cyphastrea 1 metagenome | ecosystem: Host-associated > Invertebrates > Cnidaria > Coral ...
TCACTTGCATGTTCATGGCCACTGCACAAGGATGACACGCATACAAATCAATGAGTTCAGAATTCACTTCAATCACATGAAGACCATGTGAACATTTTGACCTTTGAGGCATGTGAATTACATGTCTGACCTTAGGCCCTGCGGTTCAAGAAAAGATTGCGCATCTCCGGCTGACTCTTTGCAGAAAAGAGAGAAAGTTGTATTTTATATTTTGTCAATATTGTATACAGCTTCGTGAAAGCAAAACAAATAGCTCATATCATATCGTTAGAAGGGGTCCTTTCTTGTTCAACAATTTCTCGGTTTTCTGGATTTGCTGCAAGACATCTTCAGCGGCCCGCTTGGCCGTTTGGCTGTAAAAGCCACCATAACTTGAAAGATGCCTAGGTGATCGTTTTTGAGTGTTGATTACCATTGTCCCATGAAAGGCCAATGCACCTTATTGGCAATTTTTTTTCATTTATTTATTTATTTATTTTTGACCACATGTTTCGTAGATTGCACTGTTGCACTTCGCCCAACTGCGATGGTCATCCCCACACCAGGAATTTCGCGTTCCGAAAGGCACAAGCGGTGAGGCGGCGGGCGGGTTTTGAGGTGTCTTCAGTTGGCGCATTGCAAAGAACCTGGGCGGAACTCAACAAATCATTTGCTTGTCTACCTACCTATCCATCCACCCACCCATCCATCCATCCATGGGTTCTTTGGTGTCAAAACATAGGTGCCTCAGCCTCTGGGTTGTTCAGGATATGAGGTCTGGCCAGCAGTGGTCTTCACGGCCTGTCACGGCCAGGCCGTGGAGGAAGCATCCGCCTAGAATCGGATCAGGACAAAATTTCCTGGCACCTATTTTTGTTCAGTCGCTTGGAGTTAGATTGTGATTGTTTATAAACATTTATGCATGTACGTTGTACACTGATTACACTGTTTCCAGATCTAGAAAAAACAGTTCTTGGCAGCATGAAACTACGATGAGTGTCCGTGCTTAGATAGTAGCAGGTTTCGCTCTGACTATTCAGAGGTTTCACGGCAACGACCCTGGGACTCCGTGATTGGAGTGATTTGACTGGCCATTGGTGATGCAGTGCGCTCCAAAACTCTTGGCCAGGTAGGGTGCGGAGTGGAGAGTTTGGTTGGACTCAATTGAAATTATGCAGATTTATAGGTTTCGTTTCCATATTTCCATCAGTATTGTGCTCATTGGAGTCATAGATTCTACCGATCCATTGAAACTGTTCCTCAATGACTTCTGTGGCAGGTTCCATATTTGTGTTCAACTATGTCCATGTACCTCCAAATGGAAGGTTTGTTTTTTTTTTCAAAAAACACATATGGTGGTTGACTGAGTTGAAGTCTTGTTTGATGACGGGGATTAGATTAATACTACTAACCAATACATTGGGGATTATCACAAGCCATTAGGTGTTTGCTGAAATTGCTGATTCTATTTGCGAGCGCCCACTTGTCTCAACATGTCTTAACCTTTTCCAAAGATTGAACCTTTTGGTGAGACTGGTTGGCCAAACCACGCGGGCCCCAAGGCCAAGTGCGAAAGTCAGTATTCCCAAGCGTCCGACCGTGTGATCAAGATGGATCAAGCTAATAGTCGGGCCGAACATAAATTCGGCATGCCAGCAGAAGGAGGAACATGAACATGTGTTGGGAGGCGCACGGTGCACAAAGCGGCAAGACAAATCGGAACGAACATGGAAGTGCTTGCAAGCTGGATGCGAGCAATCACTATTGCCAAAGGTTGGTATTTTTTTAAATGCAAGATTCAGAGTCTTATCAACAACTGTGAGATCTGTGAGTGTTGATTCCATGAATCGAATGGGACACAGGTACAATGCTTCTGCAATTCGTGTTGCATTCAGTTTCACGTAAGCTGCTTACCAGAAGCCATGTTGTCGCGTACGAGATCCGACAGGCCCGGGTTTATCGTTTTTTTTTGGGGGTGTACAAAGACACACCCTCGGGAAATTTGACATAGCCATCGAAATGATCCATTTGCCGATGATTCACTTATTTAACATGTCTCTTTTCCTGGCAAACTGTTAGATTACCAGAAGGAAATATTGAGCCATTAACCAGTGGAAATACATGGAAATACAATGGAAAGTGCACGTCTCAGTATTTTAAATAGGGTTTCATTAGCCACAAGAAACCTTTTGGAATGTCATGACCTTCTAGAAAATCTCTAGCGTAGAATCAACTGCATGTGCAAGTCCACATGAACGTTGTTGCGCTCCCCACCCACCCCATCCCCAACCCCACCCCATAGCGTAGCAGAGCTCTGGCGTAGCAAATCTCTAGCTTTTTGCACTGCGTGTGCACATCCAATGTCATTGCCCCACCCTATCTCACCTCATGAAGATAACATAATATATAACTATATATGTATAATTACGTATCTACATCGGTACAAAGGACAAGTCATGGAGGGTTCGATTAAGTCATGGGGGTACCCCCGTGCATCATCCAGTCGTCATGGATGATTCAGGTCGCTGCGGAGTTCGGAAGGCGACCGACAGCCAATTTCCCATTTTTTTTGGGGGGGGGTCCAAAAAAAAATCGATCTTAAAACCAACGGAAATTTTAAGGGATCTCAGGCTTTCTGTGAGTAGAACATAGTAGAACCAGTTTTTGGTTGAATGAGACACCAAGCAATTACTCTTTTGGTGTGTCGACACCAGTCGCATGTTTTTACGGGTTGCGAGTGAGCATCAAGAAAGCAGGACGCCAATCTGGGACATCCCATTTCCTATCAAGAAACTTAGGAAGGCCTCCCCCAGATATAGGTTGTTTTAGAACCTCATTTGATTATAGAATTATTCGCCATAAATCCAGCATTTAGGCAAATACTCTCTGGTAATTCAACATAGCTATTGAAAATAGTGATTTATAGTGGATTTACACATTGAAAATGGTGATTTTCCATAGTTATGTAAACGTTTACCAGAGGGTAAACCAACAGAAACCCATTCTTTGGTGGGCCCAGGTTTCAGTTTAGGACTTGGGTCGCAGGTGGGCGAACACCTAGAGCTGTGACACCAACCAGCTGGATCCTAAGGGGGTAAGGGGGACACCACTGGACTTAACCATCAAATGTTTGTGACTGGTTGGTGGTTTGGAACATGAATTTTATGACTTTCCACATATTGGGAATGTCATCATCCCAACTGTTACTCACACTCCATCATTTTTCAGAGGGATTGAAACCACCAACCAGTTGAGGTTCTGAAAAAAAACCCGAAAACCCAGTGAATTTTGGTGGGACGATTTCAATGATTTCTCCTTTTCTCTTCTAAGGTTCTCGCTCCAGCTTTGTTTGGGAAGAAGAGAACCGCGGGACAGCGGCAGTGGATGGGCTGTCGCAATCATTTGGGTGTCTCAAAAGATGAGGGATACCTCAACCACCAGCTTGCATTCTTAAAATAAATTTCCATGTGGGTTTGTCTGAAAATAGTGTACCCCTAAACCCAATGGTTAATGATCATTATCCCTACTAAATGGCTATAATTGGGGGTATACCCCATTTTCAGACATACCCATGTTTTGCTGGGTTTGACATCACATTTTTGCAGGTTTGACATCCACATGATCCGCATTTGTCAAAGTTGATATCCTTATTGTCAGAGTTGCTCCAGCCAATCACAGGGAAATTAAAGCCGCTTTTGAGGGACACTTTGTAATTTTATCTCTTTGTTTCGGTATTTTACCTTTATGTTCACCCCATTATATATCCACAATATATCACAATATATACCACTATACCACCATGTTTGTTGCCTAAATCATGTAAGCATCCATTTGTTGTTGCCTAAATGCCATTTTCATTCAGATCCAATTCTGTGTTGCTTAAAATCTCAATTTTCCCAATTGTTCATGGGGAAATCTCAATCAGAATACCCAAATCCCATCATTTTCCCATCTTTGTGGGGATTTCACCATGAAAATACCCCAACTCCCATCATGTTCCCTGAAAACCATGGCCCAACTCGCACTGGGAGGACAGATTTCCAGTTCTCCGATGATGATGCGGTCGACAAGCCCTTGCTACCGCTGGCGCTGCCCGAAGGAGACGCATTGGATGGGGTTGGGAAATAGCTGGTTATTTTCGGGCATCAAAAGGAACAATTGATCTTGGAAAATTGGGAGCATAATGGAAAATGGATAACATCCCATTAAAATCCCATTAACATCCCATTAAAATCCCATTAAAATCCCATTAACATGGATAACATCCCATTAAAATCCCATTTCTTCGGATCTGGATATTTGGAACATGTGGATTTGAATGTGATATGATTCAACATCATTATATAAATATCAAGCATGTGGACTGACCTCATCGGGATTTTTGATCTTTTATATCACAATTCGGGATTTAACCAGCAAACATGTTGCTGTCATTGGATATAATGTGACAATGATGCGGATTCCATTTGGATATCATGGGGATAATCTAACTTAAGATGCATAATTTAGCAACGTCCCGCGTCCCGCGACAGAATGTATATCAATGGTTAAATTTAAGCCGGATATGGTATACAATGTATATAGGATATTTCCGGACATATATACTGTACAATACTGTATATATATATATATATATATATAAATTGTATACCATACATTGATGACATAGTATATTTCCCTTTATGGTTGGATGATGTACATCAATTGGGCACCCAGCATCATTCTGGCATCGACATATCTATGGGCCATGGCTTCCATGGCTATGTTAAATAACCAGAGGGTGTATATATATATATTATACATAATGTGATATATCATGGCAAACACAGTTCTCTTATTTGCTCAAGATGCATGTTTCAGCTTGAAGCCATGTTTTGTCTTTTTTGATGCCTCTTTTTTGGGGTCAGAGCGATACTTGCTGGTTTAACTTCCACTTACGTTGAGTTTGAATCCATGTTTGGTCAAACTGAATGTGCCATTGTCTTTGTAGCAGAGGATGTATCCGCCATTCTTAAATGTGGCTACATATCATTGGCAATACATCCGTTTCTGTTGTTTATATGCTGGTGATATCATCGTTTGCAATTTTGACATGTCGTGTGTGTATATATATACATACAGTATATATATATATATATGTATACAGATGTAGATATGCAGAGATAATTAAGTAGATAGATGGGCAGAAAATTGGACGTATAATTACATGGACCAAAGATGATTTGATGAACCTCGATACATAAACCACCACCATTCATAGACGAAGAACTCGATACATGACGACTGTGGTCCCCCCCAGTCTTGGTAGCGTATGAGGCTGGCATGATGAAGGTGGTGTGGTTGTGCACAAGGGACCCTTGAGTTTCGTGGAGGCACGCGTTGCGTGCTGCTGGTGCAGGGGCGAAATGGGTGGACACATACATTTGGGAGGTTTTTGTTTGATGATGATGATGATGATGATGTTGTGGTAACGGAGGGTAAGAATCTACTATACAGACATAGACAGACTGGGAAAGCAAAAGAACTGGATTTTTGAAGATTTTTCTTGGTACTCAGAAGAAGCGATGTTTTTATTGCGTCTCATGTGTCATGATGTTTCATTTTTGGGGGTGTATGCATAGGTAGTCAAAGCACTCCCACCTTTTGCAGCAGTCATCCGCCTAAGCAGAGATAGCGAAGCTACCATGGGATGATCATCATGCAACTCGAGATTCTCAGCTCTAACGTGTGCTAGGTCAACAGCAATTCATTTCTGCCACTGCGTTGGCATGAGTCCGGGTAGGTACCAAATGCCTTTTTTCAGGACTCCAACTCTCAAGGAATTGGTCGTGCAGAATTCCACTTGGCATAGGTATACTGCCCCCTTTGTATCCCCCAGTCATGGCAGTTTTCATAGGGAACATTATGTCATTATGTTCTAAATCATGGGTTTCCTTGGGTTTTTGTCCCATGTTTGGCTGCACCACAGCCCATCTCAGGATTGGTAGGACATTGGGCTGAAAGACTTGCCGTTTTTTTTTTGAAACATGTCAACTAACATAGACCTCATCTTTTTTCTGGAGCTGGAAGATGATTTTCCTCTAAAACATGGTCAAGTCTTTGTATCTATACAGCAGCTATTATAGCATTTGTAGATGATCAAAATTGAAGTGCTGGAAAATCCCATTGGAATATATTGGAATATTGCTGACTAGTAATAGTACGATTGTCTATTTACTTGAAGTATTTTCCTTTAAACATGGTTAATGAATGGAGAGGATGGTACTTCCAAGAGTTCCATCGTTGGCCGAGCCTCGCAGCCAGCTTTGAAGCGCCGCAATGCCACTTCTGTAAGGAAGCTTCTGATGAAGCTTTGTTGATGGGTTACACATTTCAATTTTTTCATGTTGAACGGACTTCCTAATTTTCAGAATTCATCCTATTCAGCTATGTTTTTATGTTTTATATCATGATTCGTTGAAGAACTTCCAACATTTCTGGTGCTTTCTTGGCCACCATCAGCGCCATCGCCACGCCATGGCTCTTCCCGGCAGTTACGTTGGGGACCGCCGCGTAGTCCAGGCCCGGCTGCTGTGTGCGGAAGACAATCTGTGGAGGTCCGCATGATTTCCCAAGTTTTTTTTTGTTGAGAGAAGTTCCCCCTCCCCCCCAAAAAATGAAAAGAAGTTTCCCATGTTTTTGGAGAATCTGTTTTTTGTGTCATGTGTCATACGTGTTTTGTTTTGAAAAACCGTTTCAATATATTTTTTCCACCTTTTTAAAATGTTCAAATGTATCTACGAAGTTATAACATCCGCAGATGGGTGAATATCAACACAAATATTCTGGTTCAGGTTTGATCTCTTATATGACTATATATACATATTACAAACAGATTAAACCGATGCACAAAGATAGACTCCCCCCCAAATAACAGCAACTTGCTTGCAGTAATATCTTCTACCAACAACTGTAGAAAGGTAATTGACCACTACATATAACTTAGAGTCGGAAATTACGAAATTAGAGCTATTGGTAAATACAGTCTCCAAACATATTTACATGTGTACCAGCAATCTTTTTCACGGTTGCTCCAAGTCAAAAAAGGCAAATGATAGCCACACAGAGCTGAAACTGGGTGATTTCACCCCCATCAACTGATATTGGCTGTAGATATATCTACCATAAATCTGAACTGGGGCACCACCTTGTAATTACTCATGATATCCTCATTATCTCCAATGATACAACTGTTTGCGTTGGTAAAATCACAATCTTTGATGGCTCAATTAGTCAACTCCATAATTTTTTTTTTATAACCCATTGATGTCCCATTTATACTTAGATGATTTTCCCATTTATAAATCATCTAATGATATAACTAGAGGCATTAAGATAGGCATTTTCCCATTTATAATTAGGCATTTTTATAACCCATTGATGTCCCAAATGCCAAGTCTTGATGGTGAGATCCCCAGTGGATGAACGAATTGACCTCGCTGGCCCTGGAACACTGGAACCCAGGGCGGGAGTCTGACCATGCCAGCCGTCGCGTCGTCTCCTCAACCAGTGCGTTCGGCCAGGGAGCCCAGGTCAACCGTGTCAAAATCACCAAACAGGGATTTCACCCTGAAGACTTGACCCCCGCCTGGGATTTGACCATGAAAAATAGAGGTTTCAACACCAATTTTTTGGGAGATGTAAGTCTGATAGACATGAGAAATGTGGAAGCATCAAACATGTGGATTGAAGCAGCAAAAACGAGGATTCGATCTTGTACTTTGTGATCTAACACGGTTCGCTGGAAAACACCAGACGTTTGAGTGGGAGGGGATCAAGATAGTGGCAGGAAATTCCATGGTGCGATCCACAGCAGAGCTGGATGAACATTTCAGACATGTTGCAATTCGCAGATGTTTGTGTCATTCTCACCATGGGAAACCGAGCAGTTCATGCCTATATATATATATATTTATTTCTTTCAAAAGTCATTCTTACTAGGGATTTAATGTGGAAACCCACTTAATATCCTAGGAAAATAAATGGAAACCAACAAATGTATGGCAATAATTCGGTACATTTAATAGAATATATGGGGATATCATGACAATTATGGGATATATACGCAACATACTATGATATTTGGGATTGTCTGCAGTTGGGGGATTGCCCCACAAATTAACACGTTTTACTAGGGCAGATGGTTAATCATCGGTGTTGTCTTCGTCCCTTTTTCAGCGCCGAGTTCTGGAAGAACTACCCATCTGTAACAGCGACCAAGATTGCCCTGGCATTCCGAACTTTCAAACAAGAACAATAACAACAAATCTAGACTATCTTATATCTTTGGAGTATACTCAGATATTCTCAGTATACCCAGGTAATCTCAGTATACAATTTTGGAATACAACAAATCTGGATCCATACCGTGGATGGTTGCGAAATCCTGCACCACCAAAAGGATGGTTAAAACCTCATGAATAATGGGATAAACCATCTATCCACTGGTGCAGGATTTCTTCCATCCACAGTATCTTTTATCTTTAGGGTATACTGAAGATGAAGCGAAAGGAAAGCTGTCAATCTTAGGTTTGCGGTTGAACATGGGTTCAGAAATAGCGAGGGTGACTTTCAGACGAACATGCATCATCATCATCATAATAATAATGATAATAATAATCATCATCATCATGTCCTTTTGCTTTTTGGGTCAGCTGGATTTGGTTTGCGAATGATTTATTTCACAACCCACCGCCAAACTACCCTTCACAAACGTAAACTTCAAGCTTAGATTATAGCTACTTGGCATATCTCCCAACATATCTCATGATTGTTTTTTTTTTTTTTTTAATAGGACATCTTGGCTCTATTTGCTCTCTCTCTCTCTCTATATCAGTCTTTAAATCATTATCTGTCTATACTTATAGCTACGGCTCAATCTATAAATCTATCAATCTAGATATCTAGATATCTACATGTCTATATATCTCTATATCTCTATATTTCCCTGTATATATATATATCTAGACCTATATCTATGTCTCTCTATCTCTATCTCTATGTCTGCCTCTGTCCCCTTTCTCTATCTCTATCTCTCTATCTCTCTCTATCTCTCTCTATCTCTCTCTATATCTCTCTCTCTATCTATCTATCTATCTAGCTATCTAGCTATCTAGCTATCTTGCTATCTTGCTATCTAGCTATCTAGCTATCTATCTATCTATCTATCTATCTATCTATCTATTTTTTTAACGTAATGTATATACTTTTATACATATATGTAATTCCAATAATTATTATATACATATACATATACATATCACTTTCACTGGCGGCTCTCTGAAGACGTATATACACACATATCACATCTACATAAGTTCCACCATGGTTCCAGGGAGTCCTTGGAGGGGCATACCTCTCCTCCCCTACGAGCGCACCGGGCCTTGCAAAGCCGACCCTTGAGTCATCAACCAGGCGCGAAAGCTGATGGAGTTATCATTAATGATGGGTAATAAAAAGTTAATCATTTACCAGTACTAACCATTATTAACGATTAGCTAGTACCAACCATTATTAACTAACCATTAGTTTTTGATTAATGATGAATGATTATTGATTCCTCATAATGAGGGCATAAATGGCATCATGAATCACGAAAAACTGAAAAACTTCTATGATTGATGTTTAAGCCAGTTTAGTCCCCATTGAATGGCCCATCAACCATCATTTATCATTTCTGTCCCTTTTTGTTGATGGTTAAATTGTGTTAAATCCACTGTTCGATTGATGGTTAAAACCCACTTAACGTAACCAATTAACAGTTGGGTAACCCACTTAATGTATCCACATAAACATCCCCATGTTCGAAAATGGTTACCCTCCGGTTTCATCAAACATGGCCGAGTCGAAGCGTTCGATCAATTTCCCGACCTCAAACCTCCACTAAAATGGGGATTTTCCATTGCAAATTGGATGAAACCTCTGGTAATTTAACGTAGCTGTTGAAAATGGCCATAGAAAGTTCGTGGAATTACCCATTGATAGCATGGTGGATCTTTCCATAATTATGTAAACGTTTACCAGGCCGGGTACCTGTTGCTTTGGACAATGATGCATTTGAACGACCCATGAACACAAACGAGAGGATAAACCCATGAAACATGGGCTTTTTTGATTGGGATATCATAGGGATATTGAACTCAGCGGTTCGGAGCTGCAGGTGCTCTTTAAAAAAAAACTTCCCATTCAAATGATGGTACTATGTTGGGTTAGTAATGGTATAATGTTAATGGTTGATCATGGTATGGTTAGTAATGGTTAGTAGTGGTTAGTAATGGTTAGTAATGATACTATAATTGGGCTAGTCCTAGAGTAATGTTTAATGACAAAGACGATGAATAAAGAAAAACACATCAAGCAAATGATCAAGAAACGCACAGATTTTATAAATGAGCGACGTAAGGAACTAGAAGAGAACCAAAACATACAAAATACAAGGGATATACAGAACTATAAAGGGTATATTCATCGACCTGTGGGAACATATGTATAAATATATATATATATATATAGGATCTAATGGGATATAGAATGGAATATTTATAAGCAACAACATACAGTGCGGGATATAGATGGATGTAATTGGATATACATTAATGGGATATAATGAGGGCAGCCAGATGAGCAGCTGCGTTCAAACTCTGTCTTACTTGCTTGCTTACTTGGGATTTAACCATCAAATAACGTATATCATGCGATACCGGACCATACCATGATCAACCATTAACATTATACCATGACTAATCCAATTATAGTACCACTACTAACCATTACTAACCATCACCATGCGGAGATTTGCACTGCAATAAACTCATTCCCAAATGGCCTCGTCCCAGTGGTTGGTTTTCCAGCAGTACCTGGCAGGATTCTGGAACTGGGACATGTTGGCATTTTAAGATGAATAGTGATGAATAGTTATTCAGTACAACTGAATGGTTAAGCATTATTTTCTTATTTAGTTGACGTATCCTAAATTTTAGTTTTTTTTTATGATGAGAAATGGTACTAAATGATTGAATCTGAACTTTGCGGCTGAACATGGACCCCGCAGTGGGAGGATCCCGTGAAAACAATGTCACATGTGGTTTATATCGTCTGGCTTACGACACAAAGAAAAATTGGACATTTAATGCACATATTTTGATGACATCAATTTAAGAATATCACACTTGGTGGCTCATCCCACGGCTCGTAAGTGGGTTAGTTCACCCCAGTTATAAATGGGATTTTTGCAGGGTTAATCCACTTTTTTGATTGGGGTTATAATATCACAGGAACGGTGTGCCAAACGCCAAGATTTTACAGGGTCACCTGTTGGGATCACGACTGCGACGAACGACTGGGACGACTCGGCGATGTTGTTGGCCCATCGTTTTGTTTGTGAATGTTAAGGAAAGTCGGTAAATTGCTGGAACGAATAATGGATAATCATGGTGAGTTTTCAAAAATCAAACAGGTTAAACAGGTTCACGTTTGGCTATCCCACTTTCTGGTGAAAGCCTCCACATATTTTACCGTGTTCACCGATGACTTGAAGTTCCCGTGCACAAATCCGGGTGAATCCTGAGTCCCTTCCGCCCAAAGTCCATTGGCTGTAGAATTTGTAGCATTTTTCTGACAGACGCATATCATATCATTACTTTAGTTACTTTGATATTCCATATAAGAAAAATAAGCCTATACTATATAACTAAAGAATAGTCACTGGTTGGTGGTAACTGGAACCATGGAATTTGGATTGACTTTCCAGAAACAGTTGAGAATGTCATCATCCCAACTGACTCATATTTTTCAGAGGGGTAGGCTCAACCACCAACCAGGTCATATTTATCAAATCAGATTCTATCCCTTTCCTATGACTGGATGAACCCGCCAGCCTCCCAGGTACATGGCGTCTCCGCCCCGCTTCATGAACCCGGCCCCCAAGCCCGTCACGCCGCCGGTGCTGCCGCCGGTGACGCTGCCGACGCTGCCGGCGCCGGTGCCGGCACCTATGAATCCATTGCTGCTTGGTGCTGGGGGCAGGGGATAAAACCAAGAATGTTATGGTGATATGAATGATACCATAACATATTTGTAGTACCATTGTATGGGAATGGATATGATATCATAATGGGAATGGATGTGGTATACTATATAGTGGTATTATTCTTGGTTCTATGGAAAAGAATGGGGCAGGGAATACATCTGTATAGTATAATGGCAATATAGGAATATTATTATGGGAACGGATATAGAATATTATAGAAACATAATTAGATATATATATATATAGTTAGAATATATACTGGGGATATAGTTTGGGATATGATCCAGCCATGGTTTCTTGGGGACTATCAATATTAGAGGGATGGGATATAATTACAATGGCTTTGTTTGAATATTTTGGACTTGCTGAAGTAAATCAACCATGGCTGACATCGTGTTTTTCGTACCAAACCAAGAATCCATTTGCAACAAGGATGGAGAAACAATTACACAACTAGTGATTTGAGTGATTTGATTCTCAGAACATTGATTTGTCTGGAAATAGAGTACCCCCATCCTCGGTGTTCCCTGTCAAAATGGCAATCATAAAATCGATACCCTCTGGTAATTTAACATAGCTATTGAAAATTACCATATACAGTGGATTTTCCCATTAAAAATGGTGATTTTCCAGTTCGCTATGTTAAATTACCAGAGGGTATAGCCCATGTTCGGAGAAACCGGGGCTCAAGAGCCGAGCCACTGCGAAAAAACCGCAGAGCTGCCACATGACCGTTTCTAACTATTCTAACTGGCCAGTTACAAAGGCACACATGGAAAACCGGCAAACATGCGCGGATTTGCAAAATTATGTTGAATCTTTCTCCAGTTTCTCCAGGTGTCTTCCAACAGAATTCAAGAAACAAACAAAAACCTGCAGAATCATCTGCAGGGGATGGTTTACCACTTACCACTTATATACCTGGTATCGTTATTTGTTTACTTTTTCACATTGAACATTTACCACCAAATGATTGGATTATGGGAAACCAAATGGCATACCATGGGCATACAGTTTCTACCAACAAGTTGTGTATTTCCAAAATTTACCATCAAATGTTTACACCAACCATTTCTGTGGCTGCTTGGATTTTCTCTTCATCACAGCCTCTCCGCGTTCTGCCGCTGAGGGTGTCAATGGCTAGTCTCTTGGACTTGACATGGGGGATAGGTTATTTAATGGTCGGACTCATGGTGATTTTATTCATCAGAATATGGAAAATCAACTGTAAATGGAGGTTTATAGCTGGGAACATGAACTACGAATGGTGATTTTTCTAGCAAACCATGTTTGATGACACCCGAGGGTACAATTGACTTAAATGATGGTTACCCAACTGTTGGTTGGTTGTGTTGATGAGATTTTAAACATCAGATGTGGGTTTAAGCATTCAACATAGGGATAGTGACACATGATGGTTGATGTGAGGATGCAATGGAATAGTATATTTAGGGCTATTTCTCATGGCACAAATGGCTTTGTTTAACGGAACATCGAGTATGGTCAACCAACCCAAACAGTGATTTGAATGGGTTTAATCAATGGAAATGCTGATAACACTTTTTCATGGCAGTGTTTGAACATAGGCTACCCCCAAATCTTACGGTTGACGAAATTTTCTCTGAAATTGCCATAGTTTGAGGGTCCACAAAGGAACACATCATTTTCCCCTTGAGTATTCCAAGAGTTAGCTTGGTTATACCGGTTATACCCCCTGGTAAACGTTTACATAACTATGGAAATTCACCATGTTTAATGGGAAAACTCACTATTTCTATGGCCATGTTCAATAGCAAACTGTTGACATAACCAGAGGGTAATCCCCTTGGAATGTCCAGTGACCTGGATCGCATGCTGGTTTGGTTTCCCTGTGACCTGCGGCATGGTGGTTTGGAACATTTTGGGGTCTGAAAGTGCAGAAGTCTATGACAATCATGGACCATACCCCCAAGGTTGCTGATATTCATTTCTTGGCGCAGATCCTACATTTCCAGAGGCTTACCCTCTGGTCTGGTTATGTCAACATACTTATTGAACATAGCCATTCAGTTCGTTGATTTACTCACGAAAAATCGTGATGTTCCATAGTTTTTTGTATGTTTACCAGAGGGTATATCACCATTAATCACCCTTGATCATAAAAATCACTATTATATATATAATATATATATATATATATAACATTTTTTTAATGTTTCACCAGCATTAATATCACCAATATTATCAGTATGACCAGATATTGAGCAAATCACCAATTTTCTGTTTTTTTTTAATGGTTGTAATCTCATAATCTGGTGAAATACCACTAATCACTATTAATCACTATTATTAGTAACTATCACAATTTTCATCACTCTTGATCATCTCATGGGAACATACCACCCGTCACCTGAAAACCCGAGGCTTCCACAGCACCACCAGCAGCAGGGCTCCGGGAGGTGAGCGAACGGGGGAAAATCACCAGGAACTCGTCATGGCAATTGTCAATAGCGAAGTGTAAACGTTTATAACTGGCCGGGTATACCACGTAAAACTCGTCATGATATTAATCATGATTCATATTCTTTTGGATAGTAAATATAGATGATAATGATGATGGTACTAATAACAATGATAATAATATTGATGACGATGATTGTTTTTATCGTTGTTATTATTACTATTATTCACAATGGCAATCATGAGAGGGATTTCCAAGCAACACGATGATCAATCTGGGGTTTGTCTGAAACTGGCAGGTATCCCCAGGAGACCTTGGGGGATTCCACCAGCCACCAGTGCCATGTGGGCCAACAAAGAGTGGCCATCACCACCAGAATATGTCTCCTGATGTTTCTTAAGTGTCTAACCCCCCAGTATCTATATGGGGGTTTCTTACAATGGGGGTACCCCAATAGCTGGATGCTACGGAAAATTCCAATCTACAATGGCTGATTTGGGGGTATCGCCATTTCAAGAAACCTCCATATAATACCAAAGACGGATAAACATAGATAAACATAGATAAACATAGACAAACATAGACAAACATAGATAGACATAGATAAACATAGATAAACATAGACCAACACAAACACACATAGATAAACATCCCGCCGGACCGGAAACCGTTCCGATAAAACGCATGTTTTCTAAAAAAAATGGTGATTTTACCACAGTGCCGTGCTGATTTGATGATTGGAAATCCTGGAAAAACTTGGGGCGCGTTTTTTGGCTTTTCAGCGTCATCGCTGCAACGCA
>Ga0126342_10012270_pt1 | contig 15285 bp, 18 predicted proteins | sample Cyp1metagenome_FD_92528 | JGI IMG/M metagenome (GOLD analysis project Ga0126342, IMG submission 92528) | Coral microbial communities from Lord Howe Island, Old Settlement Bay, Australia - Cyphastrea 1 metagenome | ecosystem: Host-associated > Invertebrates > Cnidaria > Coral ...
ACAAAATAAATGAATATAGTCCAGAGCTAGGACTATACGAGGTTTCTACTTGGCGAGACAACATGTCTCATTGCAGAGCCAACCGCTTGGCAATCAAAAAGACTGAGCTGCACTGCACACAAGGTTTTGTGGAACTTAGATCTCCGACGAGAGGATGTAGAACAGTTTCGAAGCTTCTTGTGTGGCTCTTATCCCTTGTTTCCAGAAGGTTTGAGCATATGTCAATTCCCCGATGCAACCTCGTTGCGCAGATGGAAAGAACGACTCTTTCTGTGCGGTTTTAGTTTGCAGCAGGACAGTGGTGCTTTTTATTTGGCTTGGGAAAAAACTCGCTCAGATGCCAACCTGCCGCAGCCTCATTACTTCTACCATGTGCATTTTCCGGATGCAAAGAAGCGACGTCGTTCAAATAGTCCAGGTGCCTGGTGGGGTTTGCCGAAGGATGTTTGGAACAGCCCAAACAGTGAGACTCACAAGCGCTTCAAGCGATCGCTTGGTTTTTCGCAGAGAGCGTCAAGAAGCCATGGTCACATTTCAGCGAATATTGGGCAATCGTTGCTTGGGACATCCGGACTCGTGGGATTCGCCGCCACGAACTAGATCCAAGAAGATCCATGTAATTATATAATATTATAAATATATATATATATATATATTTGACTCTGTGAATATGCAATTCTATTCATGCAAGGGTCCAGACGATCAGGCTAGAGCAACAAATTGGCATGTGACTTGGAGTGTCAACCCACTCTGGGAGCACACAGCTGAATTGGCTCCATCTCTTGTCGATGTGGGGCATTCCGCTGGGCATCAGTATGGGCTTGCGTCTTCCATTGAACACATGATGGATCAAGCAGCCGCATGGTATGATCAGTTTGAGGTGAATGCTCTGATCCGCTTCAGGTGCAAAAGGACGTCACTCCTGAAGGATCTGAAACAGATTTAGTTACCCAGTACCTGGAGTACCTCATCCAGGCGATGAGCGGTGCACTTCGGCTTAAGAGGATTTGTTGCAGAATACAACTGTGAAATACTGTGAACACCAAGGTCATGAAAGGTCATGAGGTGACTGAATTGAATTCGAGATCTTGGGAAGTCTTCCACGAAAACATCGGATTGATCACCTCACAGTGGCCCTGCTTGGTGCCATGGAACATTCCTGTGGAAATTCGTCTTCGACCAGTCAAGCTGCTGATCTTCTGGCAGTCATGCGACCTTGACAATATGCCTCTGCATGAATCGCCACTCCACATAGACTTTTCGAATACAGAGAAGTCATACTGGCAAATTGAGTCTGCCCTTCGAAGCTACTTCAGAGAGATGGGCCTGTGCCACTGTCGGTTGGGATTTCTCAAGAACTACGCTTTTCGTGAGCTGACGGTGAAGACTGTGACCAATCTAGTCACGAGTTCTTGGACAGATGGGCTTGATCCCATTACTCTTTCGGTCCATTTGTGGGACGTCATCGAAAGTTGAAGTGCCATTCCAATGCTTTGTCTCAAAAAGGTGCCACTTTCGAACTTTAGATACAAGCAGAGCCTGTTGTGCCCTTCGCAAGGGTCCAAAAGCCCTTCCCAGATTGGGGACAGGAAAGACAATATCATCGATTTAATAATTGATTGCCTCAAGGGACACTTCCAGAAGATTGATGTGGCACATGAATGCCACAAAATCATAAAAAATCAGTTATTTCTCAATTACACAATCACCGAATCTGACCACTCAGTGACTACTGCCTAGGGAGCCACGAGGGCAGCTCAGTCTGTCCGTGGGCCAAGTGGGCAAACACAGTGACAGACGGTCTTGTGGTGATTTCCTAGGTCCTAGAGGAGATTGGTGGACGTTGACGACGATGACGATGACAATGACGATGAGGAGGAGGAGGAGGAGGATGATGATGATGATGATGATGGTGATGGCCTTACACCTGAAGGGAACTGTGGCGGGTGGCCAGGCCGGAATCACTCGCAGATGTGCCGGCCAGCAGAGAAAGGCGCGGGTTACCAGCTGGGAATACCAGGAATAGCCATGGTTTGTTCATGTTTGTTCCATAGCAACAGGTCTTGGATCAAGATTGAGATTTTTTTGGAGAGGGACCCGCGGAGTTTAATGATCAATTTTTTGAGAGCCTTTTAAGTCTATAAGGCATACTTCGTCCACCGTTTGGAGGACCTTCCCCGAAATCTAGCTTTCAGGCCTAACGCTTGCAGGGGTCACATCACTCAATTTGTTTGGCTTTTCTGGCTGAAGCATAGCTCTCTATGCTATGTATTTCTTCGGGTTTCGCACTTTCTGACGAAGAATTCCATCTCAGTATGCATGCATTTCTTGCTTATCCAGCGATTGAAACTCGGCAGGATGATTTACATGTCTCTCACCCACGGAGGTGCGGCTTCGTTGCCTGTTCATCAAACAGATGCTCTCACAGCACTTGTTTCATGATTAAGCCAAGGTCGACGTAGACCCCAACTTCATGATCAAACCTGGATACAGCCAGCGCTGGAAGCTGAACTGCTGGCAAGACAGATCCTTGGGAACCCTTGATGACCCTTGATGGCAGTTGACCCTGGCAAGGTTTGGAGGTTTGGATTTCAGGATTGTCAGGACTGCGCTGTATGGGCTAGCTCAGCTCACAAACTTTCTGCCCATGATTGCTTGCTGCAATTCCTTACACTGTAACGTGCTAGGAAACTTCGAGAAATCCTGGATTTTTACATGCATCCTTTCAGCAGGGAACCAAGCAGCCAAGTTTGTGCGAAACGTTTGACACATACCACATATATGTTTTAATGGGAAACTTGCTCATCAACCATGGTCTTTTCAAGAGGCATTATATAAATCTAGGGCTGGGGGTGGTTCACTTCCCACGCTGCTGTTGGGAGCAATGAGAACGAGAATCCATTTTTTCATACGATCGTGGTATCAGATGCATGGCATGACTGAAACCAGATGCTTTTGAGGCATTCAACACAATGCTTTGCTTCGTCATGGGGCAGAACAGGCAGCTCCGCCAATCGCAGCATGGCCTCATGGCTATTGGCAATCCATAACAACTTGGGTGTCGAGGATGTTTTTACATCAATAAGAATTCAATGAGACCATTTGCTCCTCACGTTTGTCCAACTTGCCTGAAATCAGCCATATAGTGCCAAAGACTTAGCCAGTTGGGACTGTTCCATTTCCTCCCTTTCTATCCTTCTCTATTCTTTTTGCATCTTTTTTCTACACCTGAAGAGAGAGCATCTAGCGCATCTAGCTGTGCAGGCTCAGGTGTTTCCCGGAGCCACTTCCCTCCGTCTGGATGCTGCTTCCAAAGAGCCCGGAGCAGCACCAGGGGTCCTGTGAAGCCGCAGCTGCCCGGGGTCGAGCTATGGCAGTGATGAGTCCATGGGTGGATGGATGACAGCGACCATGCGGACCTTGGGATTGGTCCCATTGGTCGAATTATTCCCATTGTCTCAGCTGAGAGGTGCCAATGGCAAGAAGCTCTGACAGGTTTTGAGAGGCTGCGCAATCAGGCCTGGACTACCCAGACCCCAATAAACTGCTTCCTGGTGGGCTTCCATATTTCTGGTTTACCCAATTGTTCCTTCGATTCTGTTTCAATTCATCTATTGCTTCTCTCGTTTTTTTTTCCCAATGTTGGCCCCCTGCTTGTAGGGTCTGGAAAGTGTCGTGAGCTATGGTGCTGCAATGGCTGCTATATCCAAAGAGACTCGCCCACAGTCATTATGGCTGGACCGGTGGCAGTTGACGCAGTCGCTATTCGAGAAGCTTTCACTTCGCCAAATTCGAAGGTCTGTCATCATTTTCAACACGATGAGTTCCGCGGCTGTGCGACGCCAGCAGTGGGAGATCTCTCTGTGCCTACTAGGACAACTAACTCGTAAAAAAGTTGTTTTGTTCTGAGCTTGATGATAGTTTGAGCATGTTTGAGCTGGAATTTCCGAAATCCTTCTGTGCAACTTGCATTGTTGGCAAATGCTGGCGATAGAGTCACCGATTTACAACTTGCAAGGGGTCTGTTTTTATCACTATCACGTACTATCACCTGTTTGCCTGAGCTGGGAAGTCAACCAACAGCTCTGACAGGACAGCTTGGAAGCAGAGCATTGAGGCCAACCCCACAATCCTACGGGTCGGCAATCTCTCAGTGGCAGAATTCGTTGCTGCTGCTGCGAGAGTGCCAGTCACAAATGCTGGAAAGCACGGTAATTCTTTACAACTCTGTGATCTCAAGCTTGGAACCAGGTGGTTGGCTGTTGGCTGTGAACTTGTTTTACCAGCTCCTGACCAATGGTTTGAACTGCACTAGTATCACCTACAATGCAGGAATTGCTGCGTTTTCGCAAGCATGGAGGAGGGCTCAGTGGAGCTTCAAAGAAATTCAGCTGATGGACCTCCGACATTCTGTTGTATCCTACAGTTCTTTAATTACTTCAATTGCTTCTAAGAAACACAGCTGGAGTGATGGTTTGGAAATCCTTGTGGAACTCTGCAGGGAGGATTTGCAGCCCAATGTGGTTACCTTTACCTCTGCCATCGCCACAGAGCGCTGGAACAGAGCTTTGGCCTTGTACACGGCCTGCGGGAAGAAGCAGGCCAATTGGGTTGATCATGGGGCCGCAACACAACGGTTGTTTGATACTGTTTGCGTTTAGATGTGTTTAGCATGAATGAACGAGGTATCCTCTCACTTGCCTTTTGCCTGAAAAACTGCGCGAGGTACAATCCAATCTCCTTTCCTACAATGCAGCGGTGAGTGCCACAGAGAAAAGTGGGAGATGGCAATGTGCAACAGACTTGCTGACTATTGGTGCGTGGTCAGGGCTGCAGACGGACGTGATTTCCTTCAATGCGGCGATCAGCGCATGCAACGCTGGGGATGCTTGGAAAGAGGCATTGGAAGTGCTTGCAGAGCTGCAGACAAGATCTTTGGATGCTGATATCATCAGTTTCAATTCTGCCATCAGCGCTTGTGAAAAGAGCCAAAGATGGCAACAGGCCCTGAGCTTATTGGCGGAAGCCCTTCAATCCAGTCCCTTGTTCCCAGATTTCCCAGATTCAACGCCGGCGAAAGCTTTGGTGCCCCCAAGTTTTTGGATCCAATCAGTTTCAGATGTGAGCAGTTTCCAAAACAGCTCATGTCAGTTGGCCCCACCCAGGTTTGAAATGCACAGCTGTAACTTGTAACGCCTGCATCAGCGCATGCGCATGTGGCGCGGCCTGGCCCTGGGCCTTGTGGCTCTTTGGGCAGATGACATTGCAAGGACCCTTGCCTTGGTGAAAATTTCATGGCTACTTGGAATTGGGTAGCAAGTAGGAACCAAAAGACTTAAACCATGCTTGAATATAGCATAATATAGCTTGAATCCGAATGTTGCAGTATGCAGCATGTGAAGGAGTGAGGTGAAGAGGATATTTGCAGCTGTTTCTGTTGATAAGTACCAACACACACCCTCATGAATCTTTGCTTATTTTTCTTGCTGGCGTGAACGTACACATATTAATTAACATGTTGGTTTTGGCAATGTTTGCAAATTGATGTTTTGCTCCCAGAATGGGTTCAAGGGGAAAACATACATGAAGTCTACCAATGTTAATATTTGAATGGTAAGCCCATGGTTTCCATAGGCTTCCCGTACACTTTTTCTTCAGCCAACCTCATTATTTTAGGACTGGAAGCTGATCTCACCTCTTCAAATGCCGCCATGAGTGCCTGTGAGAATGGCAGCCAATGGAAACAGGCATCTTGCCAGCGATGCCTGTTTTCATTCCACTCCTGCAACGGCATTTCACACCTCCCGGCCTTCAAACATACTTGTAGCAAGAAAGGATTATAATTTATAATATGTTATAAGCGGCTCTAGAGTGAGGTGGCCAAACAGATGGACATGATTTCTGATGGTCTGTGACATTATAGGTTTTTCAAAGTTTTTTTTTTTTTAAATATGCTCTTGGGAAGTGACCAGCCGTGACGGCCATAGCATCAGGCTCTGCAGATTTTGGTGGATCTGGATGGCAGGAACATCCAGGCCCTCTCTGGAAGTCACAAGATGGATCTCAAGTTCAGTCGGTTGCCGTGAAGTCCATTCAACAGCCGATTCAAGATATATATATATATAATATGATATGTATGTATATATATATATACATATTTAAGCAACCCTTCAATAAAATGTCGACATTTCATCCAACAGCAACTTCTCGTTCCTGTCCTCCCAGGCTGATGTCATTTCCCTCACAGCTGCCATCAGTGCCTGTGCTGCTGCCATGCGCTGGGAGGCAGTGCTGGCTTTGATGCTGCGAGGAGAAGGAAATGAAGCCACATACCATGCAGCGGTTGCTCGTAGAGCAAACAAACTCTGCCCCCAACTGAACTGCCCAATTTTTGCTACAGTTGTTTGAAGGTTGAATCTTTGCATGATCATCGAAGTTTCCCACCGTGGAAAAGTCAAGGTGACTTCTCCAAAGCCAATCACCCTGTAAGGTTGGGGCTTGCGAGCGAGCTGCCCAGTGGGCGCATGCGTCTTTCCTGCTGAGCCATTTTCGTTGGACTCTAAAGGTGGAAAAGAAGCGTCACCGCTCTGCAAGGACTACAAGAAAGATCCACGAAGCGATTGACACATGAAATTATATATACGAACGTTCAATGTTCATACATTTTACCATGTTTGATAGATTAAGCAAATAATACACTTTCAACTACCGTCTGAATCAATATTAAACAACTAGCAGCTACGGTCCTAATATTTAAACATATTTATCATACCCTACATGACTTTGTACCACGGGCAGCAATAGAACCTTGCCAGTTCTGCAGGTATGATTGTACCCTTTGCCATTGCAATGAATGTACCGATCCAACATTGGAAAAAAGTCCTGGAATTCTGCCAAATCCATTGAGACTTGAAAGGAGGGCTATCTATGAATCATGCCCCGTGCCTCTACGAATCAGTACAGCTTTTTTTTGCGTTTCATGGGGTTCCCATAGTACCCCGAAACAGTGGGAAGTTGCCGAAACCGCAAGGGCAGCTGGGCATGGCCTTTGAAACGCTTGGCCTCCCAGTTACCGCGGGTGGAGGCCGGGTGATGCGACGAGTCGCCGGAATCCTGGAATCAACTTGAAACCTCCTTGGTGTATGTACTGAATGCAACTAAAACATGCACGTATGTACAGGTGTATATATATATATATATATTATAGTATATACAGCTATATAGGCTACATACATACATGCATGCATGCATGCATGCATGCATGCATGCATCCAGCCATCAGTACATACAGACATACATACAGACAGACATACAGACAGACATACAGACAGACGTACACATACATACAGACAGACATACAGACATACATACACATACACATATATACACATATATACACATACATACACACACATAGACATACATACATTACATTACATTACATGACATTACATGACATGACATGACATTACATTACATTACATTACATCACATACATACATTAATTACATACATACATTAATTGCATACATACATTAATTACATACATACATTAATTACATACATAAATTAATTAGATACATACATTAATTAGAGACATGCATTAATTACATACATACATTAATTACATACATACATTAATTACATACATACATTAATTACATACATACATTAATTACATGCATACATTAATTGCATACATACATTAATTAGATACATACATTAATTACATACATACATTATTTACATACATACATTAATTACATAGATACATTAATTACATACATACATTAATTACATACATACATTAATTACATACATACATTAATTACATACATACATTAATTACATACATACATTAATTACATACATACATACATACATACATCCATACATACATACATACATTCATACATACATTCATTCATACTTAGATAGATAGATAGATAGATAGATAGATACATAGATAGATTAGATTAGATTAGATTAGATTAGATAGATAGATAGATAGATAGATAGATAAACATGTACATAATGCATATTTGTATACACATGTATACTGTATACGATATATGTATGTATCATCGTGTCATGTATCTCTGTAATTATACATGTATCTCAAAGTACGATAAGTTTGTCACAGGAAAGGCCTTCTTTAGGACAGTACATTTTTCACAGCTGTTTGGAGTTTGGAGTGTTTGCTGAAGCTTGTTGATCTTTGCACCGGCTGATAATGGTCTGATTCCAATCTCGCTCGCCCACGAAGCTGGAAGGTGATTCTTGCACCGGTGGACCTCTCACTCATGCCACGCCTTCTGCAAGCTCTTTGCGAGGACATTAGTCCGATATGACACGTGGTGAACAATTTCCGATGAGCTTGTGGCTTATGAGGTCTCTGGCGGCAGGAACACTTCTATTTGAGAATTGTCAGGAGCCAGGTGAGTACATGGAGATTGTGTCCAATGTTCTGACAAAGCAGCCCTTGGTAAAGCCAAGGTACACACCAGGCAGGTTTGGCCCCGTGATCATGCTGAGAAATCTGGAAGTGTTGGTGTTTAGATTGATGCACCAGCTGCGAAGTGACGCACTTTTTTGTTGGCCAATGTTGGCAACTGGTCATCAGGCGTCTGTGCCAGAGTCGACTTATCTCACTATGTCATGGTGTGTAAAGTGGATTCTGAAGTGACAAATAGATACAAATAAGGTACTGTAAAATAAGCGAAGACTCTTCATGGGCAATGTTTTTCCATCATGGATAAACCAGATCCAACTTTATATTGAAGGGCTGGACCACATCCACAGTATCCTTTTTTGAATTCACAACTCCCCAGCATGTTGCGACTGATTTTTTTCAGGATGATACAAGATTGAGACAGTCAAGCTGCTCAGCCACTAATGTCACATCCGGGTCACTGGAACATCAACGCCACAACCCTTGGCCCGCAACAGCCTGGCAGATTTTCGGATGCCAGTCGTGCGCTCCAGTGAAAGCTGGGTGCCCAAGCATTTTGCGGCCAATTACGAGGCGTGGCACGCAGCAACGCGGATGATATTTCAACAGCTGGATGGATGTGTAAAATGTCCAAGCCACTCAATTATTTCCAGGGAAGCAGCTTGCTTTTCTTGGTTGCTCGCTGCTGGTCCTGCAGGGCATCGCTTGGAAACGAGTGGTTGGACTTGTTTGGGGACCCACATATCCGAAGTCTCATCCAGATGCCAGGAAAGGCCACAAATTCCAGATGACGCGGCTGTGATTTTGTCCTACAACTTGCTATGCAAGCAGGTGCTACTGGGAGATCAGCAGCTATTGGAATTTTCACCAAAGGGATTGGGACGCTCAGGAACTTTTCAAGAGTTAGTGCTGTGTTGATGATCCGCAATATCCAAGTTCTAGTTGCTCTTATCCCCCAAGACCGTAACCCTTGTTAATGGCTTTTACATATGACACTGGCATATAAGTTATTTCATCCACGACTTTCACGACTTTCATATTGCTGTCATGATCCCATCCCTCGTCTCCTAGAGTCCTAGAGCTGGGTTTCTGGGGATGTTCCAGGTTAATTCACATTTTCCGTGGTTCCCACGATTGTATCTATATATGCCAAATATATGCACATACTATACGATATTATACGTATTTATACGTATAATTTGTATAATTCCCTTATATCTAAAAACACGACATGTATACATGCATCCATTTTTTGTGTTATAGTGGTTGACAACCCATATTTGTGTTCATCATCCTCATCAACTTCCCATCAACTTACCATGTTTGTTGGTGAAAACCAGGTGTTTCCCCAGGTTTTTTCACCACCAGGGCCCTGACCATTTGGCGCTCCAATCTTCTGGGACTGAAGCGTTTCTGCGGGCTCCGCGCTTGGCACGGCAGAGGTGCCCCGGGGTCGACACGGGGTTGATGTCCAAAAAGTGGGATAGGACTCTATATGATTCAATGGGTATCTAGGATACAATTTTATACCATTTTAACACAACCAAAGATATCCAAAGATCATCAAAATCAGGGTTTCATCGCCCAAACAACTAACAACAAGGGCTTCGCAGCCAAATTTCGGATTCAACTCTCCAAGAGTTGAAGGCCAAAATGGGTATGTAAGCACCAAGAATTACAGATACACTGATGCAGTCACCATCACAAAAGGGATTGCTGAACTTAAAGATGCTCCGAACTGAGATCCTGCCCAGATGTCCACACTCTTCAAACCTGACTAGGTAAAGGGGAGGTGCCAGCAGGAAGTTCGCTTCAGTTTTCCAACGATGATAGGACCTGTGATGATTCTATATTATATATTGTAATCTATGATTTTAAATACACAATTCTACTGTATTCTATTTAGGTTTGATTTTCATACGTTTGAATTGGGATGGTGCTACTCTTGGATTAGTCTTCTGACTGTGAAGCGTTGGCAGTTGGCGGTTCCGGGTGATGCGGCAGCTCGTCGCGTTCAAAGCCCAGCATGTCTTTTTGTTGCACGCTGCCCATGGAAATGATCCTTATCCCTTATGACAAATCCTCCACAAGATGAACGATGGTTGGTTCCGTCTCCATTTGAATGTATATTTATGTATAATGTGCTGTAATGTACTGTGTATATTTGTGTTAATATGTATATATATATATAATATGCATACATATGCAATGTAATTCTTATATATTGGTTGTTCATATTCCAACGTATCCAACGTGATTGGCTGTATGGCCAGAAAACATCTTCAACTCCAAGCGGCAGTGTTGTGAAAACATGACAGCCACAGAGAACCTCTCCGGGGTGACAGGTACCAGCCTGACATCATTTGCTTGCAGCATGTGGAGGTGCATATAATTCTGATAGAGAGAGTGGCCAAATGTCCGAAAAACCAAGGATTGTGAAAAGGAGCTGCCAAGTCAATAAATTACTTAAAATATCTTAAGATCATATATGAAATCATACAATCATGCGAATCATGATCACATGATGTTACATGTTCCTTTTCTTAAGCGATGTTTCGCAGTTTCGCATTTGATAATGCCAGAGGTCCATGTGATCGTTGCCGAAATAAATCTCACCCAAGTCCACACATGGATTTGTTCAGCACAGGCAGAGCTAAGCTCACCGTTCTGTAGCAGGACAGAAGGCACCAGCTGTGTGGTCAAAATTTGCACACGACCAAGTCACCAACACCTTTGGATATGCTGATATGTTTGAACTGGATTGTGCAGAACATGATCAACAGGACTCAAACCGATTCTAATTTGATCGAGATTAGGTTGCAGATGCTTTGGTGCACTGGCGCAGTGATTCTGTGATTTGCACGCACCTTTCACCAAGCCAGGCATGACTGGTCCAGTCCAACCCTCAATGACACACCTTCTGCTCAAAGGTCTAAAGAAATGGCTTGTGGCTTTTGTGGTTATGGCCCCAAAGCACGTGGCACATGAATGTTGATTTCCCTCCGATGGTCAAATAGGTATTGACCCTGACCCATCCCCATCCCATTTGATGGTTCTATCCCATTACCAACCTTTTTAACATCTTTTGACTGGTTAGTGAAACTTACCCGTTTGATTACCCAATATTCTCCACTCATCCAATGAATTCCCTTGTTGAGTGGTGTCTAACAGTCATTTTCGATGGTGAACGCCCCCGTATTCGATGGAGAAAAACCATCCCGTCCAGGTCAAACTGGCGAAAGGGGGACACCTGTGCGGAACTGAGGGCTGTTTGACTCTTCTTAGATGATGTTAGATGGACATCCATAGGACATCCATAGGATCGAGATGATTTTTGTGGATATATAGTGCCAATGACGATGGATTGTAAGACTTCATATTTTTTTTTTGCATCCTCTGCCACGAAAGTTGCCGAAGATTCGTTCGAATGACCAGACATATTTTTGCTCGTAATAAACCAAGTTGGTGATGCAGCTCTGTGCATCCGTCATGGCTGTGAGGCTGAACGAGATCATCAAGAAACTTGAAGAGGAGGTTTCAAATGCTTTGCAGAACTTGAACTATGTACGTCGCTACATCAGTAACTAGATGACCCCGTCATACCATCATCAACTTATGTTACCAAAGCATCAACAACCACTTTTTACAAACAAAACCGAGTCATAAGTCATGAGTTATGATTGTGATTGATCATGATGTTGCAATCTGGATGGCAATAGCATCTTTAAATCAGGACTTTGATTGGTGTGCTGCACCGGCAGGGATCCCAGCTGTGGACTGCGGATGAATGGGTTTGGCACCAGTTGCCAATTAGGCTGTGAAACATGCTGGTTGTGTAATATCTACTATAGGAGTCACCCAGTGGTTGTTCAAGAGATAGATACTTGGCGGGGGACACCCCTCTTTCTGATTCACCAGCCACGGTACAGCCAGGGATCGACTGACTGGGCCAATGCAGTGGTGACCTCAGTGGGACTCAACCAGCTGGTGCCTGGCTCGAGAGCACCCTACTGGACTGGTTGAGTCTGCAACAGCTGAAGTGCACAGATGGTAACTGAATTAGTACTGAATTAGTACTGAATATTCTTGTTTTGGTATTCAATTTTCTACCCATAGCCATATGCTGATATGAATTGAACAGAAAGAGTCCCGGAGGTCTTCTGGAAACGCTCCAAGTGGTGCCTTCAGAATTGGGATGGTGTGGCGCCAAGGGACGGGATGAGCGATGGAGTTTCTGCTTGTGGATTTTGGATGTTGGCTGTGCTTGTGATGAATGGGACCTGAAATCTGACCCAGTTCGAAGATACACTGAATGACTTGATGCAGGTTGCATTTTTCTGCCCTTAAGTGTTGAAGTGTGAAAAGGGCTCAGCTGACTGAGTTGTACTGGTACTTGCTGAGGATTTGAGGGCAACAAGCAAGTGAGCCTTGTGCCAGCGATGGCTATGACCGATAGGGAGTCTTTTGCTTACAGCATGTTCATTTGGGGCAACATCATGAAGCTTGAACAAAGGACGCGCACGCACACACACACACATATATACATACATATATATATATATGTATATATATATATATATACATATATATATATATATATGTATATATATACATATATATACATATATATATATACATATACATATATACATATACATATATATATTTATATATACATATATGTCTATATATATACATAACACACACACATATATATACGTATGTATATATATATATATATGTATACATATACATACATCTACGTGTATATATATGTGTATATATATATGTATATGTATATATATACAGCAGCATAGCATCATATAATAGTCAGGTGGGAAAAGCTTGGGAACCATTGAAGAGCGTTCATCTAAGATAGCATCCGGATGCACTATTGCGTACTTTTCCGAGATTTGCTCCAGTCCACAGAATGTTGGACCCAGTCGAGCTTTTTGTTACATGTGGCATGTATCATTTGTTTGTAGGTGGTACTTGTTGCGAAGCACAGAATGGCTCAATAATTGCAGTTGTTGTGGTGCTGAGGCCTCTGACAATTGGCAACATGGCAGCTCAATGCGAAAAGGACGGGATGAACAAGCGGAACAAGGCCAACTAAATGTGGATGGGTGAAACTGGGTCCCATAGGAGACCGGATGGGTTAATGCTCAAAGTCATTCAAAGTCCAATTTTCAATGACATCAAGGGCATATCTCGCTCTGTCTAGTCGTCCTGTAGGCCCACTGGCTTTGACATCACTGTCCACGCAGGACTTCGGAGAAAACCTCGAGTCCATGCAGGCAAGCGGGGCACGATTTGCCACAGGATTGCACCAGGATATCCATGGACAGTCCATGGATGTAAATTTGGAAAGCGTTCGCTGACCACCTTAGCCACTGCTTCGTTTTGCGATTGGAGTCGCCAGAGCCTGAGCCTGGTAGTTTTTGGCTCCAAGAGTGTAGGCTTTTTCTCAATTTTTCATAGATCCGATCCGCCCAACAAACATGTACTGTAGCTATCTGTAGCTATGGGGAATGACTGGTGGGTCTGCTGGGTGAACTTCCAACCCTTCCTTTGACTAGGCGATGCTGCCGCCCTGGGAATCGGCCAGCGTGCTTTGTGCGGCATCAGGCTGAAATCAGGGAGAATGTAGTGCCACCTGCCAGACCAACCTTTCAGCGATTGGCATCAGAACAGAAGTGGCATGAAGTGGCCTTTGAAACGAGATTTTATAGCTAGCGTTGGTTAGCTTTAGATACGTGTTCCACCTGTTTTCTTGGAGCGGGCAGCTCTCACACATAATTTTGCTCATTTGCCTCACTCTTCCGAAGAATATCCACAAAATGATGCAAGCCCACTAATGGCAGTTTGTAGAAATCACTGCCTCCCTCTACCACAAAGATGCGTGGTTTCCAAAAATAGTATTAGACATGCATAGACTGAAGATAGCACACAGGGGTGTGTATATGTTTATATACATTATATATATATATATCATGATTACGCTACACACATATGTATATTTACTCCCAAGGTAGACATTATTTAGATACGCAATATACACAGGTACTGCGTGAAGCATACTATCATTTGTTTGCATTCCTCCAGGCATCGACATCTCGGATGGAGCAAGGGACATCTTGAAGAAGAAGGTCAGCTGCGGCCACATGTGTCACACATGTACTGCCGAGGGATGAAAAACCACGCAGCCAGAAGCGTATAGGCTGTATAGGCCCTTTCAGGCTTAGGGGTTGTACTGGGTTGTGTGCTTCTGCTCATGGCTGAAAAAGAGGTGATCTTGGCCATACCAGTGGGACAGGAGTTGGGAGTGGTGTCAGGGTCAAACAGGGGTCAAATACAGCAGGTTTGATGGTTGGACAGGGCTAAGAATCATTGACCGATTGACCCCATTGGATAAACATGCGCCCAACTTATCCAAATGGGTTCATTTTTTATCCCTAACGTATCCAGTTGTACCGATTGTTGTGGGTAAAAATTGCTGCCCTTCTCATTTTGTGATTCCCGGCATCCGATAACTTGGACAGGGCCTGCAATTCCGAAGTGCACATAAAGAGGTGGGACCGATGGGACCCATGGGACCCATGGTGGCGTGGCTTTTTTTCGCTTCCCGAGAGGGGGTCAAGACACATTTGTGGCTTCACAACTTCGGAACAGGTCGCTCAAGCCAGGTCACAACGCAGCTTTTCTACATGTGCAAAAAAGTCAACTGCCTAGCTTTCGTCCCCCTAGGGACTCATCAGGGCTTTGCAGCCGTAAATGCTGCGGAACTCACGCACATGCCAAGGCATCGCATTCAATAACCTAGGCAAGTGCAC
>Ga0126342_10012271_pt1 | contig 15285 bp, 14 predicted proteins | sample Cyp1metagenome_FD_92528 | JGI IMG/M metagenome (GOLD analysis project Ga0126342, IMG submission 92528) | Coral microbial communities from Lord Howe Island, Old Settlement Bay, Australia - Cyphastrea 1 metagenome | ecosystem: Host-associated > Invertebrates > Cnidaria > Coral ...
ATCTGCACCGGAACCCTCCGGAACCTCACGAGGTATCTGCACCAGAACCCTCCGGAACCTTGTCCGGAACCTGGTGTTGAAGCTGCACCGGATCGCACCGGAGCTAATCTGGGCTAAAGACCCAATAGCAAAGTTTTGCTGTTGGGGAAAAGCTAGTAATAGCCGCATTGTTAGCATTATGACTACTATCAGTATCAGTGTTGTTGCTGTCATTGTTGGCAAAAAAATATGAGGGGAAGAACACATAGGATTTGATGTAGCAATATAGTATGATTGATCTTGATTTGTATTGTCGGTGTTTTCATTTTCACTGCTATAATTATGCTATTATGATTCTCCAATGAACAATATTGCTCAGAATAAAAACAAAAAGAAAATAGACTTCTCACAAGATATTTAAACCCATGAGATTAGACTGGTTCAAGCTATAAAATCTTAGATTCAGTTGAACCTAGGTAAAGCTCCACAAACGGCCATCATTTCAGAAACTTTCATCCAGCAGTTACATCAGTTGTACCAGTTTGATGAGGGAAAAAACATGGGAATGATCAAGCCACTTCTGGTTGTGGTTTCGCGAAGCGCCATGATTAAGATGATCTCCTTGCTAAGCCGTGGAGAAAGGATATCTTCGGACTCTTTCCCCACAAGGTGGGGCCCCCCAGTTATAAGATGGTTTATAAACCCCATTAACTATAGTTATAGGTACCATAAACCATAGTTATTGGAGTTATAAACCAACTTAGCTATCAATTGCTTTTCTAGCATCACCAGGAGGGGTACTTCGAAAAAGGGAGGCTTCGCCTCGTAACCCGCCCTGAAGTCGGGTGCCTGCGCTCCGGCCAGGGCCAACACTGGATGCGCATAGGCCTGGTGTCCTCAAGACAAATGACTTGGCCCCCAGTGGCTGATGGATGGTTGATGGATGGTTGATGGATGGATGGTGGATATGGAGGTTTCCGGAGAAAAAAAAAACGGTTCCCCCCAGGTATCCATTTATTCATGGCATTTTCCATGGAATAAACCATCCAGCTATTGACAACTGATTTGATATGTCACATATCTAGGCAACTTATGTTAATTCACTATCCTGAAATAAGGCTTTCTGAACTTTCTTCTGGATGATTCCCCTAAAAATTGCTACCCTCTGGTAAATTAACATAGCTATGGAAAATCACCATTTTTAATGGGAAAATCCACTTTAAATGGCCATTTTCAATAGCTATGTTAGTTTACCAGAGGATAACCATGATTCCAGGCTTCGATCACTCTCCGCCGCTCCGCCCATTTCGACCGTGCGTCGCAGCAGCTGCACCTCCTCCATCTGCGTCTCGTTCAGCGAGGGCTTCTTTTCGCCGCCGGAAGCGCTCTCGGCGTAGAACAAGTCCTGCCGGGGCGATCCCTGGGGATTCTTGGGGACCGACAAACCATGGGGATCCAATGGGGATTCCAATGATTGAAAGTGGTATCACTAGGAAAACTTGAAGTGGAGCAAGATGGACTACATCAAATGTTGAGAAATTCATCCAGTCAAGCGAGTTGACATCTTGGTTGCGGGTCGTGCTTAAGTTCAGCCGAACCTGAGGGAAGTTGGTTCAGAATGATATCACAAGCCCGGTCTTCCACCCCCCAAGCCAGTCCTCAAAGTATCTCACCGCCGAGCCCTGATTGAAAAGATCGTACTCTGCAGACATCTGCGTAGCCAGTGGTTGTTGGTGTCGATCGGGTGATAGAAACATTATGCAACATTCATTTGCATGACTTTGCATGACAAGACTTGCCTGGGTTAAATTGGGCCTAGCACTATTTTTCTGTCCATATGAAAGTTGCTTGGCATATGTTTGGTAATTGAAACACATTCCATTGTGTGTGTATACATATATGCATGGCATGACTGTATGTGTATGCCTGTGTATGCATGCATATATATATACTATATATATAATTAATTAATTATATATGTATATATGTAATTATATAATTATATATGCAATTATATAATTATATTAATTACATGTGTAATTACATAATTATATATGTAAGTTTATAATCATATATATATATACATACATATACATATATATATATATACACGTGTGACGGGTGCAGTCAGATTGCTGCTTATATTCCCAATTTTGATGGCCAACCTTCGTGCACCATCCCTCTCACCTGAAAAGGCAACGTCTTGGGCTGACCTTCCACGCACAGAAAAACGCTCAGGGCCCATATCGCCCATGTCGCCCATGGCGCAGCCATGGCGCAGCCATGGGACCACATGGAAGTTGCAGTCAATCAATGGCTTTTTTTTGCCCCGAATACTGATGAATATGATACAGATATATATATATATATATGTGTGTGTAATATGATTATATGATACATATTTTTTTCATAATGATAAAATAATATAATCTGATGAATATGAATGAATATGACTATATGATTAAATGTGTACTTAGTACAGATTTTGATGTATCCATATGCACCTGCTTTTTTTAGATGTATTTGTTCATCTAATCTGTTTTAATCGTCCTAGATCTATAAGATATAGCGAGCTCATCATTTAGCTTTGGCCCTGGGTCAACTCATGGAGCCTTGGATTTGAGGAACCCAAGAACAAAAATGGACATAGATATGGTATTCCCTATGGCTTCCCCATTTCTAGTGGGTTTCCCATGAGAAAATAGAAATGTAATGCTACTAATGGTTTCCTATAGCTGGATTTACTAGCTTCCCCATTTCATCTTCCGCACATCCAAGTAATGCCACTAATATCCATGTGGGGCATGGAGGAATGAGGGGCACCATGCCACCAGGCAGGACTTTGTCGCCTCTGCGGTCTGGTCACGGCGTGAAACCTGGTTCTGTTTTCTCAAAATTCGATCAGCTGGTTCTGATGGTCCGGCTTTGTTTTCAACGCTTCACTTCCCAAAATCAACGGCTACCCGCAGCCTTCACAAGTTCAATTTGACGCAAACCATCCTGCTCAGGTTCAACCAGGGTCCAACCATATCCAATTTTGAGATGACCATTGAGGTGAAACATGGTTGGCCAGGGAAGGCGCCAAACAAACGCACCAACCCTGACAGCATCTAATCTAAAACAGCTGGGCGCGCTGTTAAGCGCTGAAAAAGCTCTGCCGCCTCCACTACCGCAACCCATCTTAAGCTTATAAGTTTTAGGGATATGTTGTGGGAGTGTTTCCATGTTTCCTGTAGGTTTTCCCTTCAACTATTTTTTGGCATAAACCCTGGAGGGATTGATGGGTCAGTGTCACTGTTATGAATTTGAAGCCAGGTTCCAAGTGGCGACAGGCGACAAAGCCTTGCTTCGTAAACGTATCGGATGCAAGCAAGTTTCGGTCCGAACCAGTGGACGCTTGATGGAACCAGCGTATTTTCAGCCCCAGTTTCATGCCAGTTGGATGGTCCCGATCTGAACTGAATACATGCATATGTATACATATGTATATATATGTATAATATACATATCATATCTCAACATCCTTGTGAGTCTCAAGGCCACCCAAAACCCACAAATCCGGAATAAATGTGTCTAAACGCTATTGAAAACGCAGTCCGCAGCTCGTCAATATTGCACATAATCTCAGGTAGAATCCTAGGATGGCCTATGTCATTCTCCAGAATGGTCATGTACATTGGCCCCCTTTGGTTTTCCTTTCACGTCCACCAGTTGATTACTCTGAACCCCTCATGATGCATGACCTTGCCGTTGATCTGCTCACCATTGCTGAGCTGCCGGGGCCAGGGATCTCAGTTATCAGAGGCTATCACCGTGCCAAGGGCCAAGGGAAACAACGGCTGAGGGCAAAGTAATCAAAGTGTTTAATGGGAAAACCGTCCAGGGTCGTGGGATTCGAACATTCAAAACGAGGATCTAACCAACAGACAATGGAAGTGGTTTTGCCCAAAAATATGGAGGGGGTACCCGGGGGTACCCAGAAAATTGCAGGTTTTGCAGGGCAAATGATGCAATATTTAAATGATGATACCCCACAAGCATCGGTGTTTAAAAATAAAGGATACCCCCGGCAATTCAAACAATACCCTCTGGTGAACTAACATAGCAATGGAAAATCACCCTGAAATCTTGAAGAATTCTGAGGAATCCCTGGGGGATTGGCAACATCATGTTCCAACAGGTCCACGGCACGTGCTCAGCGGCGACGCCGCCGCTGTGGACACTGAGGCACCAGGGCTGGTGGGGGAGGCGGCCCTTGGTTTTACCAGGAAATTGGAGGTTTTAGCAGCTGGGGAGACAACAAGAATTGGATGAGGCGAAGCGGAGATGTCCTATCTAGTTGGTGATTGCAAACCATCTCAAAAACATGGATCCTCCTGTGCAACACGATTGCCTCCACAACATGGGTCCTCATCCCAAGTAATTTGGAACCACCATCCTGCCATGCTATCCCCCTAAGGTTTGGCGTTCTTTAGGCAAATTGTTTTCTTACGCTATTTTGAGCGCATCGACGACCATGTGTCTCCAGCCAAGAATTTGCAGGTTACTAGCTACCAGCACAGTAAATCCTGCAATTTACGGCTGGAAATGCGCCCGCTAAATCCTCCAGTATTATGCTTCAGATTCATTGGACGATGGATCCCAGCAGAGGTGCTGGAGATCAGTGGATGTTCAGTGGGACATCCAAGTGGAGATCCAACATGCTCAATCAAAATGATTACAAATACACCAATCAAAACAACTCATCACCAAGGCTTCGCATGGGATCCCATGCGTCTCTTCCTCTTCGCCCAGTCGCTTCTTGCGCGTCCGCGGCGAGCGAGCCGCCGGCGCGGTGGCGCAGCGCGGGGAGCTGTGCAGTTGGTGAAGCACTGTGGTCTGCTTCACCAACTCATCGACCTTCATCAAAATCATTGACCAACAGGGGCGGTGTCCCCTTAAAAATGTCATCCCCTTCAACTGTTTAAAGTTGGTGTTCAAAACGACCCAAGAACAGTTGAACGTTGAAAATCCCTGTTCAAATCACACCAAAAAGATGAGCCAATTCGGTTTACTCCTCCCGAGAAGGAAAAAAAACAGGGGCGGAATGGATGGGAACAAGACCAAGCCAAGACACCCTGCATTTCAAATCCTTCAGCATGAGTTCCCTTGGATCAATCTCCACCTTCTCGAGCATTTCAACCTGGTTGGTGGCACTTCTGGCACAAAAACTGTGCCCAGTGCCCAAGTCTCCCGATTACAAAAATTCTAAAAGCTTACCCAAACCCTCCAAAAACACAACCCGAGCTCAACCTTCAACCCCCCAAACAACCAACCTTACTCAAAAAGACCATCACAAATCGAAAAAAAAACTCTGCTTAACCTCCACCGGTCGGCCACCGTGCGACCTTTTCCTTTGGGACTGGGCGACCTCACCGTGCCCCGCGCTGCCTCCGGCAGCCCGGGCTTCACCCGCCGTCCAGGCTCCCAGCGCAACGACCCCTCCGAGGCCATGCCCTCCGCGCTGCGCGGCCGCGTGCTGCGCGCTGCGCGGAGGCCGGTGCCGCTGGGGCGGCCCAGGGTCTTGGCGAAGTCCCGCGCGTCGCGGCGGTGCTCCATGACCTCGTAGTGGAAGGTGCAGTCCGGAGAAAACCTAGGACGCTGAACTGGAAGAAAAGGTGGTGGAGGGTGGACCATATGTGGATGCCCCTCAAGGGAGTTTAAATTCGTTGGGCTAACTACTATGTGCCTCCATCGTCCTGAATTTATTTGAATTGATGGCAAAGAATAAGCCCATAAATCCAAATTACAATCACCATTAGCATCCATCACCCAAAGCTGACCTATGTTGACCTTGTTCCCATCCTTGCATTTTTGATACTGCGGTTGAGGGACTGCACTGCTGATTGTGCGGTTTCAAAGTATTCCTCCCGTCTTCCAGCATCGTTGGGCACACCCCTTGGGCTTGGCACTGACTCAGCTGATGGCGCTGGTGGTGGGGAGGCTGGAGAGAAACCGTAGCTGATAGCATGTTCATGGCGCTTCCGGGAGACGCTTGAGATGTCACATGCCTTTGGCCTCAGGTGCCCAGAATGGCAACAACCTGTCCCGCTTTCATATGTTCCATTCGTTTGCACATTGCGCACCAACTACTACAGTAATTTCCTCAGGTTTGGATGGAAAATCTGCTATTTGTGGAACTGTTTCAACCCACCTTGACCACAGCACAAGGAAAGAACGCGCAATCGCGCGAAGCAAAAAAAACATGTTGAAACCTCCAACCGCCACCCAGAAGAAAACATGACACCAAGCACAAAAAATAACTAACATTAACGAACTCAAAAACACCAGGAAAATCCACCAACACATGGCCCAAGCACTGCATGGTACTCAAGGCCTTCCAGTAGCCCTGCGGTTCACCTCGCGGCGAGGCCTGTGCACCAGCCTCCTTCCGTCGCGCTGGGCTGCGACGTCGGTTCAACTGGTCGATCTCGTGACGTTCACCGGGGCGGCGGTCCTGGGGTTCAACGGCTACTTGTGGAGCCATAAAAAGGCGATCCAAAAAGGGGATTCCAGTTGATCATTCGGAATCATTCTATTTAAACCATGCTTGAGGCATGTAAGTTGGATATTTTGGAAGTCAAGGAGTCAAGAATCGCCGTAGCCATGTCTCTGAATTGGGCTGGGATCAAGTGAAAACCATGCCACGGAGGTTGAATTTCGCAACCCAATGATTGGATGGGCTGAGGTTCCGGAAAAAAATAACCTCAAACATCCTAAAACCAACGGTTAGGCCACCCCAACCATTGGACGAGTAGACTTCCCCCAAAAAAAAAAAAAACAGTGTTCAATCCATGGCCCAATGACTTTTCCGTTGGACCGAGCGGCAGAGGAAAGTCCCGCAGCCACTGGTTGGAATGAAGGCCGCGTCATGGCTAAGCTGGCTGCATCTTTCCTGAGATCCACAGAGTTTTTCTAAAGACTCTTAGATCTTCATCTCAGGAACAGTGCTGGCCATGTTTAGTTTCACCTCGGGCAGCTGGGAGGCAGCTCCATACGGAACTTAATTACTGACCAGGGGTCTAGCAGCACGGCAAATTTCCCTGCAGCATCCATGGAAGAAAAATTTTAAAAAAATCAAGGCCAACAACCATGATCAACCATGGACTCCTGGACCAACAGGAGGCTCTGGTGAGTAACCCACTTCAACATCAATTCGCCCAGCATCTGTTGCCAAGGGATCGATGCTGACCCCTTCCGTTCCTCCATCCTCTCCAGATGGAAGTCCTCCTTTGCCTGTGCGAGAACAAGTCGTACAAAATCCGGAGTGTATACCAGGGATACAATTAGCAACTTAGTATAAAATAGTATAAATATGACTAAATATCATGGTCTGGAACACATCATCTAGTATGGTTTACCCAAAACTTACCCTTCATTCATGAGACACTTGAAATTTTGCATCTTGTGGAGTTTCCCTCCCCCTGCCTCCCCATCCACCCCGTCCACCCCGTCGCCTGTATCTGGCATTGCCGCGCCGCCCCCGGCGCCATGCCAGCGCTGCCAGCTGAAACTCTGCGAGCCGTTCCGGCGCGAGGTCTGCTGTGAAACGGCTTCGAAACATCCAATGAATTGGTGTACAGCATGCCTAACCACATAATTAACATGGTATGTGTATCATTTTAAGTGACGATCTATCTATATGATCTCTTTCTATCTATCTATCTATCTATCTATCTATCTATATCTTATCTTATCTTATCTTATCTATCTATTTATCTATCTATTCATCTATCTATCTATCTATCTATCTGTCTGTCTGTCTGTCTATCTATCTATCTATCTATCTGTCTACCTATCAATGTATCTATCTATCTATCTATCTAATCTAATCTAATCTAATCTAATCTAATCTATACATCTATCTATCTATCTATCCATCTATCCACCTATCCATCTATCCATCTATCCATCTATCCATCTATCCATCTATCTATCTATCTGTCTATCTATCTATCTACCTACTTACCTACCTAGCTATCTATCTATCTATCTTATCTTATCCTATCTTAGTTTAGTTTATCTATCGATTTATCTGTGTGTGTGTCTATCTACCCTCTGGTAATTCATCATAGCCATGGAACATCACGTAAATCATCTACTGTATAAATATAATTGTGTTATTTTCCATAGCTATGTTAAATTGCTGGAGGGTACACACCAGCTTTGCAAGCATCCAGGGCAGCGATGAGGTGACCATTGTCATCGCCAGAACTGAGTGAGGGATCAAAAAAAAACAGATCAAAAAAATAATAAATCAGTAGGATCAAAAAAAAATTGGCTACACAAATATGTTTTAGTCTTTGACAAGGAATATTTGTTTGATCCAGAGTAATTTTTTTGATCCAGCAACGAGGGACGGAAAATTTCTAGGAAAACCCCTTCACAGTATCATCTTCCATGCAAGAAGTAAGCTTCAACACGTGGAATTCACATGGATTCTGGTGTACACAGTGTACACATCATCCCACTAATCGTTTCACATTCCTATTGGAAACGCTTTCAGATAGTTGATGGTTCAACAATGGCATGCAGCTGCAGTCTAACCATTCAGTTTGCTGCTTTTTTGTTGGTTGAAACCCCGAAAGTCTTTTGACATCCGTAATTAATTTACCTAGGTGTGACCAGGTACGGTCTCCTTTTTTTGGTCATGAGGCATTTCAACACCAATCACCTGACGGGCCGACATCGCATGGACACGTGCAGCCAAAGAAATTCATCCAGCCTAATTCATGTGGGGCACAGCTATTCTCGAATTTCCCTTTTTGCCAGCCGAAGAATGCTAAGGAGTTTCGTGCTACTGCGACATATCAGAAAGCAGATGTGTCATATTTTGCGCTGCTACCACATGTGCCAATTCCTTGGCCGAAAAAATTGGAACCCTGAGGTTGCCGGAGGCGACATCGTTTGGAAAAGGCTATGGTCTAGGTATGCGCAAGCCGGTTGCCATACACTCTTCTGACTGTGGCTAAGGTCAGCACACGCTTCGGCACCTCTCTTGCAGAACCTCTCTATAGGGAGGAAAAAAGAGGCTTCCCTGCAACATGTGTATACGAAGCTTCTCTAACACTGAGGTCTGGACAGCAGAGCTTGTTGGACGAGCAAGAGCTTCTCCCTGGGCCGAGCATGGAACATCACGAGCTTGATTCTCATCTGCGTGGAAGACGGAAATGAACAAGCAAGATACCGCTACAATGCGCAAGCTAAACTGTACACGCCCATTAGGAGAGTTGAGGCCACGTCGGCTCCCTCAGGTTGCACGTCCTGAGCAATCACAAGCTTAGCTCAAAATATTTCATTGTTTTCCAGAAGAGAATGTTACATCGCGATAAGGGGAAGAGATGGCCATAGCGCCGTACATCGAATCAGTTCTTGCTTGTTTCTGACATGCATACATATGGATCGGCCATTTTAATCTAGCAGTACCGGAATCGTTCTTCTCAATGGCTCTCGTTTAATTCGCTGCTTCTGTAGGGATGGTGTACCAAGACACGCACGCATGGGGTCCCGGAATCAGTGCTCCATTCTGCAGCATGATGCTGCAATGAGAAGAGGACACCAGAGGGAATCGTCGGGAGAGCAACTTTCAGGTCAGCAAAAGGCATGGAGGCCAGCATGTCCAAATCCAATTCTTCAGCCAAGATGAGACTCTCCCAGCGTGATAAGCCCAAGTGCTGAAGGAGCCGGTGCAAACCAGAACTGCTACGCGAACGCTTCTCTGACACAGGCCGAGATGGGGCACTAGCAGAACGAGCCTGGGAGGGCAAGAGCATGTGGACTTGCTGCTCTTCATCATGAACTGCCCTTTTCTTTCTTGGGGGAGGAAACGAAGGATGTGGAAAGTGCGCGGACCCTGGTTCGTCAAATTTTGGTGATTGGTGATTTTCGTCATGCAAAAGGGATTTTATTCACTACGCTGTTGTTTAACGTGCAATATCTCCTTCGCCTCTTGCAAAGCCCTACCAATGTAATTCCTAACATGCTCATATGCTACTGAAACGTAGCATTTTGGGAGTCAATCACTTTGAACTAACAGCAGCAACCAAAAACACGGTTGCCAACCAAAAAAAAACGTGATTTCTAAAGCAATGTGTCGTGGCAATGGCCGGCTGATTATTGGGTAAGACCAGAACCAAAAAAAAACATCTGAACCTCTCTGTGGCTCTCTTGCTCTTTCTCTATCTGTTGTCGTTTCACCTCGCGCCTTTTCCTGTTTGTTTTCGTTCCTGGCTTTCTTTCATACTTTTGTTTCTTTCCTGTGTTCTTTGTTCTTTTCCCGTGTTCCACATCAGTTACTTTTCTCCTTCCCTCCTTCTTGCCCTCTTTCTTTCCTTCCTTGCACTGTTCGTTGCACGGTTCCTTTCTTCAGCCTTCCTTGCCTGCTTCCTTCACTCCTTACTTCCCTTTCATCCTTCCTTCCCTCCTGTGTTCACTCCTTTGTTTCCTTCTTTCTTTCCCTCCTTCTTTTCTCTCCTTTGTTTCCCCTTTTTTTCCCTCCTTCTTTCCCTCCTTTGTTTCCTTCCCTCCTTATTTCTTTCTTTCTTTCTTTCTGTCTGTCTGTCTTTCTTTCTTTCTTTATCCGATATCCTACCTGATATTCTTTGGCATTATTTTTTGCCATTATCTTTGGCATCTTTTCTGGCAACATTTGCGCCCTTAGTTTTTCCTTCCTTTCGTCCTTTCTTCCTTCCTTCCTTCCTTCCGTCCTTCCTTCTTGCCTTCCTTCATTCCTATCTAACCCGATTTTGATCCGTTTTTTTTTGATCCCGAATTGTTTTGATCCGTTTTTTTTTTGACCCCTATCCCGCCAGAACTGGTGGGAAGTGGGAGTGGGTTAGGATTCTGAAGCCTTTTTAGTGAGTTCTATTGGCCCATTTTTGCAGGGAAAATCCACATCAACCGCTTCTAGCTTAGCTACCCAACCGGCAGACATCACCACAAGCAGCGTCTCTTCTCATCCACTTCGCTCCTCTGGGGCTGTCCCACCCAGCACCTGCAGAAACCATCAGACGACTGCAACCATGGGATGCACATGCCATGCCAAAGATGGAGTGCCCATCTTGCACTCCATATGCCAACCACACATCTGAACTGAACATTTTTTTCTCAGCCATCTTTGCTTCTCCAGATTGGTTTCTTGTGACATCTTCCGCAACTGCACGCTGAGATGCTCAGAATGGGTGGGTTCCCTTGCTCGAAACTAAGCTAGCTAGCACCCTCACAAATGGCGCACTTGGAGATGCCTTTTCCACTGGTAAAGTACGAGATGTACGAGTTTGGAGGTTCCACGAGCATAACATATTGTCCTACATGCCTGTTTACCAACCAACCAAAAGGACAACAAGAAAAACTGCTCAAGTCCCAAGATGGTTGGTGAACTTCCTTTCTCCAACCCATGTTTCTGGATTTAACACACACACATATATATATAATAGCACACCAAGTGTACATATACCATATCTATACTATACATACTGGATAAATATTCTACATCACTATCATAATTCTGCAGATATACTAATATATATATACTATAATGGATATAGCTTTACTACATTACAATGGATATATAGCTATTACAATGGATATAACTACAATGGAAATCTATGTGTATATATAGCCAATACATATTCTGGTCTCTTCCCATTCAACGTTGATGCTGCTAAGCGCGCGCTCGCGTCTCAAGTCGCCGCAGCTCCCTGGGACGCCACGGTGGTGCGTCCTAGCGCCGTGTCGAACGGGGCATCTACACTAGGAACATATCTATTTATATACTGTTTTAGACATATATATATGTATATGTATATGTATATGTGTGTGTGTGTTCATTTATTTATATTTGCATCTATATTTATATGCGTAGTTCTATCTATTTATTATTGATTTATCTGTTTATTTATTCATACAATAATGATGTCATATACACACATCTATAATATATAAATATATAGCCATCCTGGAGTGGATAGAATATGAACAAGTCAATCCTCACTGAGAATGGGAATACCTTTGAAGATTCCATATTCTATCTACTTCAGGATGATTTCACATATTACATTTATACATACATAAATAAATATACACTGTTGCGTATACCTGCAACAATGTATTTGGGATAAACATGAACAAAATCAAATAAACTCTGGCAAGTCTTGTTGGTGCATCTGCCCTCCGAAATTTTGGAAATCATAAGTTCTATCTAGTGTAGGGGTCGGAATGATCATCATCCCACGGCAACAATGCATTGCAACATGTTTCATTTCTGCTACGGGCTAAGTTGTTGCAGTCCAGGTTATTAAGAATTATGTTTTGGTATGGTATTATGATCTACTTGAGGAAAAGTACTAGGCACCCGCAAGAAAGCGTTTTGTTTATCATGACAATAGCCTGTTGGACGAAATTGGGATAAAGAACCCATGGTGGGTACATCCTAAGTTCAGCATACTGAGTGTATCGTATCTGTCCAACACATCACAGAAGTTTGGATGGATGATCAATACCTTCCCAAAAAAGAAAACGGACACAGTTGGGCTGGTTAAAAGCCCCATTTCGGGGGTGCTTTGTATCCTTGATCCCGTATGATCCCTCTGCTTCCCCCCTTTTTTGACCGAGAGGCAGCTCCCCAGCGCAACTGGCTCAAGCACACCACGGCGATGAGTTTCTCTGCCGTGGCAACACGATGAGCTTCTCCCGTCACCTGGTGAAAAGACAGGAGAAAGCCGGGGTTGAACGAGGGCTGTGATGATCTGCCCAACCAAAGAAAATATAGTATCGTTTGGTAAAGTAACAAATAGCTATGGAAAAATCACCATGTCAATAGGTAAATCCACTATAAATGGGCCATGTTCATCCATTTTCCATAGCTATGTTAAATTACTGGAGGCTATCGTTTTAGCTTCGCTGACTCGTTCAGGCCTCCAAACACTCGGCGCCCAGCACTTGATGCAGCATCAACTTGTCGCCTTCATCCTGGAAGTGGCACAAACATCTTGGCACAAAACCCAGGTATCTTTTAGGATACGTCGCCTGCCAGGCAAAGACAAATGAGTAAGTTACTAATCAGCTACCATGATTTCCGCTTTCATGTGGCCAAAAACCTATGTTTTCTGGACCAGAAAAAAGGATTCGCGAAATTTGACGCTGCCGACTCTACCCTCCATTCATTCAACAGAAAAAATGTGGACCCCCATTCAAAAGATCATTTTCCCAACCTTTCAAAAGCATGGTTCCTTGCCATATTGGAATCTGGGCCACCGAAACGACTCTGTCCCCGTCCTGACCACAGATGGCTATACTCATCTCCACCTGCAAAGTGCCTGCCTCCAAGGACCAGCTTTCGGACCAATCCTCGGTGATGGGGATCTTCAACATCGGCAAAAACCTCCAGAAATCACAGGTTTTTGTTGTGACATGTGGTTTTTTCCCCCATAATTAGCTTGTAAAAAAAATCCAAGCGATCCAAGACATCCATGCAGAAGAAATATCTTAGCTCTGCACTTGAAATGCCCCTTCTTTTGGGAAGGGGAACAACATGGGTTGACCAAAAACTGGTCCCAGGCGCCGACCAACCGCCCGAAATCATCTCAACCTGCAGTTTCACCTCCTCTGTCGACATGGAGAGTTGCAATGCCAGCTGCAAGGGGTCTGCCTTGGTGCCGCGCCAAATGGCCACATCCGAAAAATGATTCGATTCTCATTGGCAAACTTGGAGAGATAGAGGGTTAGTATGTATCTATAATTTATAATTGCATCTAATTGCATCTAATTGCATCTAATTGCATCTAATTGCATCTGATTGCCATATCTACTCATCCGTTGAATCTTGTAGAATCATAGGCGGATTAAGCAAAACTCCATCCGCATCTCTCCATCACCATACGTTCCATTCACCTCCGATAAAGCCCAGCCGCCGCCGGCCCCTCGGCCCATTCGAAGGCCAGGGGTGCAAAAGTCACCCGGTCGCTGTCCGTCGCCGGTCTCAGGGTAGCACCAAAGAGCCTGTTATGGATCGAAACCCTGGTACCCAAACGGTACCATAAGATAGGTGGTTAATGGATGGTTCTCCCCCAAACATGGTAATAATAGGTTTTGATCCATCCCCAAAAATGGGAATGGCTCAAAGCTTGGTTCATCACCTCCAACTGGATGGGAAATGATTGGTAGGATCTGAAAGGTTTTTCGGCAGCAAGGCTCAGCATGTTTCTTCCACATTGCACAAGGCTTATGCCTGTGCATAAGGGCAACAGAGCCCAGTTGCATCAATGATCATGGTAGGATTGCAGTTCCTGAAGAATGTTACATGTTTCATCCTTCATTCTGGGCCGTTTCCTGGTGGCATCCCCATCATCCCCTGAAAATCGCGAAGAAATTGCGAAGAGAAACAGAGGTTTGGCTGGTGCCACCCTCTCCAATGTCCATTTCGCACAGGCGAGGATGCCTCAGATCTTAGCAGAAAAAAGGGCAGCATCTGATCTGGGGGCTCAATCTACTCCAAGTGAATCAGAGAATCTCATGAGTGAGCTTCACCTGGCAACGGAAATCCCCCGCCCACATATTTTCCCCGAAAAAAAACCGATGATCTCCAGCCATGTTGGATCACCATGGAACGCGGCTCCCCATTTTAGTGCTTAAAATCATGATTTTTATCCCCGGTTTACCGAATCTCCGAATTGTTGGTGGTCAAATCACATCTTCTAGGAAAAGAACCATACGGATCAGCCCAATGTCAGCCCCGGATTAAAACCCCGGTCGATTGGTTTTTGGAAGATCACCTCGAAAAAAGTTATGATTTGCTGCTAAAATGGTACCTGATACCTCCCCCTGGGGATTTAACATGGCAATGGAAAATCCCATACATGTACATGTACATATAAGATCATATAAGTATACAGTATGCATATACATCTACATCTATCTATCTACCTATCTATCTGTATATAAGATTATATAAGTATACATAAAATTGTGTTTATTTATCAATGCATGTGTTCATTTATGTATGTGTTTATTCGTTTGTTTGTTTGTTTGTTGATTTCTGCATATGTCCCGTTCAAACCTCCATGTGCGATTTCCGGCCAGCCATGTTTGATTCCCGTGAAAAGTCCATGAAATCCATTTTAAGAAAGAAAAACTACTAGTTGTTGATGGTTAAATCATGTTAAATCACTATTTTTGATGGTTAAATCCCTATTTTGACTGGTTAAATCATGTTAAATCACTACTTGTTGATGGTTAAATCCTTATTTTGACTGGTTAAATCATGTTAAA
>Ga0126342_10012272_pt1 | contig 15285 bp, 17 predicted proteins | sample Cyp1metagenome_FD_92528 | JGI IMG/M metagenome (GOLD analysis project Ga0126342, IMG submission 92528) | Coral microbial communities from Lord Howe Island, Old Settlement Bay, Australia - Cyphastrea 1 metagenome | ecosystem: Host-associated > Invertebrates > Cnidaria > Coral ...
GAAGAAGGTTCCGGAGAAGGTTCCGGAGAAGGTGTGGGAGGCTTTGGTGCAGAGCCAGGTCAGGTTCAACAGGGTTCCGGAGAAGGTTCCGGAGAAGGTTCCGGAGAAGGTTCCGGAGAAGGTTCCGGAGAAGGTTCCAGGAAGCATTGATGCAAAGCCAAGTCAGGTTCAATGCGTTCCGGAGAAGGTTCCGGAGAAGGCCTGAGAGGCTTTGGTGCAGAGCCAGGTCAAGTTCAACAGGGTTTCGGAGAAGGTTCCGGAGAAGGTTTGGGAGGCTTTGGTTCAACAGGGCTCCGGAGAAGAGAAGGTTGAGAAGGAGTGGGAGGCTTTGGTGCAGAGCCAGGTCAGGTTCAACAGGGTTCCGGAGAAGGTTACGGAGAAGGTTCCGGAATGTTCCGGAGAAGGTTCCGGTTGCAGAGAAGGTCTGGGAGAAGGTCTGGGAGGCTTTGGTGCAGAGCCAGGTCAGGTCCAACAGGGTTCCGGAGAAGGTTCCGGAGAAGGTTCCGGAGAAGGCTCCGTGCAGAGCCAGGTCAGGCTCAACAGGGTTCCGGAGAGGGTTCCGGAGAAGGTTCCAGAGAAGGTTCCGGAGAAGGTCTGGGAGGCTTTCAATCAGAGCCAGGTCAGGTTCAACAGGGTTCCGGAGAAGGTTCCGGAGAAGGTTTCAGGAAGCCTTGGTGCAAAGCCAAGTCAGGTTCAACGGGTTCCGGAGAAGGTTGCAGAAGCCAAGCCAGGTCAGGTTCATTTAGCTCACGGAAACCCAACTGAGGTGTTTCCAGCGCTTGGCTTCCCAGCACGCCTCAGAAAGATTTGTAAAGATAAAGCGTTGCGGCTGTTGGGGATACCACCGAAACTTATCTTTTTTATTACTGTAATCCTTTCTCCACCTCCCCGGGAGAAAAGAAAAAACAACAAACTGGAGGCGAGGAGAACTGCTACGCTGCCGCCGCCTGAGCTAGGATTCTGTTCTTAAACGCTTCGGTGGAAGACGTCCCAGGAGTGCTTAACATTTGTTTGCACGTGTTTGCTTCCTGAGGTTGGAACTCTTCCCTCCCATGTTCCATGCTTATGGGAGTCTGGGAGGAGAAGGGTGCACCAAGCATTTCGCATTTTGGCACAAGATGGTATGAGCATGTATGAGCATTTCTTTGCACAAGGGCTTGTGGGCTGTGGGCCTTGCTGGTGGTTGGAAGTTTCGAGAGTTGTATCCCCAGTGCATCGCTGTTGGGTCCGGTGGTGCTCGAAACTCATGTCAAGGCATCTCACAAGACTAGCAAACTGCAAGATTTCGGTCAAATGTTTCAATTCGTGTTGCGTTTGTTGTTTCACTTTGCCGAGGTCAGCTTGCAAATTAGCGCTCAGCCGCAGCCCCAGCAAGCTGTAGCGGCGTGGCGTAGCGCGAAGAGTGTGCAGCTTGCATCGATAGCTTTGCGTGTTTGGCTAGTGGCTTTCCGTGGGCTCCAAGGCATTGCCCTGGTGGCAACCACGGGGGAGATCGACCGGTTTGCGAGCTCGCCAGAAGCTCAGAGCTGTTGGTCTTCCGCTGTCCATCTTGAAACAGAATTCGACGGATTAATTTCTTGGAGCCAATTTCATCCGTCATCATTTCATCCACCACCATTTGCGCAAGATATTCACATGCGAACAGGATAGGCTAGAAAAGATTGGATTATATTCGATGTCTTCAAGCAATTAGATTATTAGTGACTCTGACTGTGACTATTAGCGTAGGTTGGATGGTTTGCGACAGTGCCTCACCCATTTTGTACATCCCAGTCTTCCGAACTTCCCCCCCTTAGGTTTTTCATGTGACTTTAAGTCCACCTGGCAACCCTTGCCTGCGCGAAGATGCAGATAGAATGTAGATGTAGATGTAGAATGTAGATGCAGATGTAGATAAAATGTAGATGTAGATGTAGAGATCTATTTGGGGCAGGCACCCCGACTTTGCTGCCTTCTGCAATGCAGCTGGCACACCTGGAGTTTGGCCCTTAGATGCGAATGCGCTTCGTTGCCATGCAGCATGCACTGGTGATGTAGCCGTGATCCCATCCAAACCACCCGAGGCAGCTTCCTTTGAGCCGGTCCTGCACTGAGACCTGTGAGTTGCGTTTAGGTTCTGTATTGGAACTTGGAACCAGGGCTCGCTGAAAGCCTCCGTCAGGCTCCCAAGAGAGCGAAGGCAGCCGTAGTTGGAGCTTGGCCTGATAGTCGATTAAATGAAAGGTTAAGGGATGTTAAGGGTTTCATTTTTGCTGCAATGCCGGAGTGATGTGAAAAGACACTTTTTTCTTGCCTTTGATGGACTACTGGCTGTCGTAGTCTTGTCACCAGTGTCTTGGTCTTGTCACCAGCGTGTAGTCCAGGGCTAGCAGCTAGCCTGGGAGGTCGAAGCAACCAAGACGACGCTCCCGCCAGCGAAAGGACCGCAATTTTCCTGTGGAATGTGGAATGTGAGAGGCTCCATCTCTGACCTTCACAGGAAAATTTGCAATGGATGAGAGATATGACAGCAGATCTGGCAAAGGGGGAGGAGGAGGCGGAGGAGGAGGCAACTTGGCTTATAGGAGAACAAACACAGTTCAAAGCTGAAAGCGATATTGAAAAATGCAAAAATCTCTAGAATCTGGAACCACATCTAACCTTGAACTGAGGAGCTGCCCCTTCACAGGCGAAGGACTGGGGCTGTTCGACAGACTTAGATTCAGGATGTTAATTGCTGACAGGTGGGCCTCGAGGCGTTCAAACAGAATCAGATATGTTGGCCACTTGCTCCTGCAGGGAAATGGCAAAAAAGGCGGCCCTTTCGCGGGCAAGAAGTTTGAGACTCAGGTCAACAAATTGAGCTGAGAGCTAAAAGTGCCCGATGAGAGTAGCACGCTCCCCACCTCCGAATTTGAGAATCACCCAGGTATGCTAAGCCCCTGCCCAGAGTTTTGAGCCTAGTCATTCGAGCGCTGCTCAAAGCGTCTGCTCTCAGAAGCACTTCTGCTCTTGTCATGCCTTGTCCAGTTGGTCTACTGAGAGCAGAATTCTCCAGACTCGTGATGCGATTGGCATAGCTTCCGAGGACTCGCCCATTTGGGTGCAGCTTTCCCAGGACCTTATGCCCGAAGCAGCTCAATATATATTCATGCATTGAGCTTGGCACTCTTTGGGTGTGCATGTATCATCTTTAAGTGAGCCAATGAATGCAATCATTTTGGCTCAAGTTGGAGTTGAACCAAAATAGCATTCATTGCTTTTCTTTCTTAGGTCTAAGGGGGGGCCTTCATTCCAGGGGTGACCTGGTGGGCCGCGAGGGGTGACCTCGTATGCTGCGTAAGCCCCCTCGGGACCCACATCTGAGGCCAACATCCTCCACGCAGCAGCGTTCCTGGAGTTCAAGCAGCATTTGGAGAGGCTGGCAAGGGAGGGCCACGACTTGGCCGCATACACGTGTTGGATGCACGCAGTTGAGATTAGGCACTCCCCCTTTGCCATCCCCACAGCCAGTCAGTCAATCTGAACTGCTCCCTCCTTTGGTCAAGATGCTTTGCTGCAAGAGTAGTTGCCAGCGTTGCGCAGCACACCTTGGAAGGTTCAAGTTCCCCTGGCTGTCATCATTCCACCCGATGTGCGGCCTGGGGACGCTATGGGACGCTTGGACCTACTATGAGCATCAGGAGAAGATGGACCTCCTTCTTCTGGCAGCCTGGCTGTTCGAAGCCTGGCGCGAGCAGTGTTTCCTAGAGCGGGGATTCCGCATCGAGCTTGGTGCGAGATCAGGTGGTGGGTCTGGCAGGCCATCATGTGGCTGATGATTGGCCGCAGACCAGGGCACGAGTCGAAGAGAGCCTTCAACAATTTGGCCGGGCCTGTGGAGGGAAGCATGGGGCAGGTGTCTGTCACATCAAGAGGGCGGAAGGCAGCTACCCCAGTACCAGTGGCTCCGGAACCTTCAGGCACGCTGATCCCTGCTGCCACTGAAGACAGGGCGCAGTTCACCAGAAAGAGGGCTGCCGACAGCGCCGCTGACGAGGTGATGCGTGTAGCCAGAAAGAAGGCGAAGATGGTGGCTGCCCTCAAGACCGCCTAAGGCAATGCCGAAGACACCTCCGAAGGCACCACCGAAAGCAGCTCCCCCACCAAGGCAGACCCGGATGGAAAGCCGCAGAGCAAAGCGGCTGCAGTCGCCAAGGCCTCCTTTGGAGGTGGAAGTGCTCAACTAGATCCTCACATGGAGAGGTTGGGAGTCCGGCACAGCCCAGGCCCCAACCTGTGTGTGGACCTCCCGCAAGGGTAGATCTACTTGGCAGACGCACCAGACGGCACACAAGTTCCCATCGGTCACGCTGCAGATTTGCTGCTTTCCGCATGGGCCTGAAAGCCGAGAGGGGGTGACCCTCCCAGGCGCTCAGGGGATGACCTTTGCGGCGGCCTACAGTTATGAGCGATCACAGCTGTGGACCGACGTCTGGCCGGCGGTCAAGAACACGATGTGGAATGTTGACAATGTTCCATTCATTGCATCAAAGGACGCCACCGTGGAGCATTCTTGGTAGTACTTTGTCGAGCTCTTCTGGCAGGGGAATCCGTCGAGACAGCAAACAAGTACATCCAAGACCGCCGTGACACGGAACTTCACAAAGTACACCACCACCGGCGCCTATGAGGCCTTAGCATGGGAGCGTCCTTGGTGTGACCAATGCCTCCGCCGAGCACCTGCCTCATGATCCTGCCGAATTTTTGGCTATAGTGCTGTTTTGGCTGCATAGCCCGTTCCGGCTAAGGAGAGCCGAATTCATCAGCTCGGGGCTCGGATAAGAGCCAACATCCTGCCCCAGCAGTGACATCGTGACGCGCGAAAAATGCGATCCAAGGTTGTTTTAGCTGGGAAGAGGCCTCTTGATTTTTCAGGTCAGTGACAGCCTGTGCCAGCCCCGATCCCTTTTTGCATTCCGAGTTGGGTTTATTTCGGAGAAAGTTGAGGTTGGGAGACAACCGCACAACTTGTAGAGCCGGTGCAACCACATGAGATGCTCATGAGGGTGGGCTCATGCGGTGTGTAGTGCGCTAACTGACGTCATCGCCCTTCACATCTTTAGTAGTCTTGCACAATTTTTGCATGGTCAGGCCTGCTGAGCAGCTCATATGGGGGAGGCCCGAGGCGCAGCTTTCAATCCAAGGGAGGGGATCCCAGTGCTGTAGACAGGGGGCGTCCTCAATGTCTGCCATGGAAACGGACAAAGTACCCCTGGAGAAAGGTACCCCCCAGGAAATCTTTAAGAAGTTGGGTGACAACTTTGGGTTGGATGATGGGGTGATTGATGCATTAGTCCAGCTGGGCGTAGAGAGCCTCCAAGAATTTCGTTTCTTATGGGCACCTGAGCAAGCCCATCGAGACCTGGATAGGTAAGTTGGGCTTGGGCGACAAAGCCTTGCTGATGACGGCTCGGGTGGTGCGCTGTGCATGGGCAGCGGTCGGTCTTTACTACCGCCAGGTAGAGCAAGATAGAGCAAGATCGGTCGAAGATCGCCCTGTCTGACTTGGATTGCATGCTCAGGGAGACCGAGCTGCGGGACACCAAGCAGCAGTTCCTGGAGGCGCTACAAGATGCGTTTCCCACCAGAGGTCCATCCCGCAGATACTACGATCTCCAGTGTGGCCAGGGAAATTCAGAAGAGGATGCTGTGTGTGTACAAAATCTTGCGAGTGAAAGCCTTCCAATTCCAGCTGACCACTTCTCAGAAGAAACGCAAGCTGAGTGATAGCCTGTTCATCGAAGATCGGGAGGATAAAGAGGTAGTCGTTGCCCACGACGTCGACAACTATTTGGACAGGCTCTTCACGCTGCTTCTGGCTTATTATGCGATGGCCTGTTGTGCGGGAGTGACCGGTGCACCGGACGCTGCACAGGGTTGAGTTTGGGCGCTGGCACCACCAAGTTCGTGAGCGTGCCACTGCATTATTTCAGAGCCAAGCGCAGCAACTCCAATGGCTACAAGCTCGGGATGTTGAGGAACGCAGTGAGTTGGTATCCAAATTCGGAGAGTCGACCTTGTCCTTGGGCCAGGTCACCCACGAGGTTTACACATCCAGGGATGCCCACTGGACAGACGTCCCCAGGCCCGTCGTCACCTGAGAAAAAGACACCGGTTGCTCCTACAGCCCGCCTCAACTGTCAGCCCAACCAAACCGTCGACAGGGACATCAACGGCAAGCAAGCGGCCACAACCATGAAAGACGGCACCAAACTGTGCCCTCAGTTTCAGCGAGGAGGATGCAAAGCCAAGCCATATCCTCAAGGAGCTCATCGATGTGCGGCAACCATCCGGAAAGACAGAGTTTGTGGCGCCTTTAATCATGCGGGCACCAACTGCAATTCTAAGCGTTGAGATTCCCCAGCGCTTAGAATTCAAAGCTTTCATCAGCTGTGGGTGGAGTTGCGTTACTGTGGAGCGAAGCAGGCGAATGGCTTCGCCAAGTACATCATCCACTTCAGGACATACACTTTATGGGACGCCCTACCGGAGTTGGCCAACAAAACCCTTGCCTGCGACTGTGCCATGGACCAGATGTGTTAAGCGGACATCTCATTGGCCTCTACTTCGATGCCACTGCTCCAGATGCCCAGCCAGAGCGGCGAGGTAGCGATGGCAAGTGGTCCCGGTCAGTGGCATTGCCTAGGGGTATGCCCCCCCCCGGTGATGAGGCAAGAGGCCTTGGTGCTGGCGTTTTGCAAGCTTTTCCCAGCCTCGTGATCAGCAATTTCAAATTTGCAATGGTGGAGGATCTGATGAACAGCACATACCCCGCATGGTTGGCAGAACGAGGTGAAGCTTGGGATGGACCACTAGTCCCTAGGATTGGAGACGGGTGCCGAGCGGGAGCCAGGACCCATCGTGCTGCCTTACCTCCACGGTTTCCCTTCAACCTTGAACCAGATGAGCATTTCCAACGGGCATTGCAACGAGCACAGCAACCCCTGCCCCACGAGGATATTCCAGTGACTGACTTGGACTTGCAATTTGTGGCATCTGGCTACACAGTCGATTGTTCCACAGTCGATGGAAAGCCATGGCGGCCTTGGCGACAACGACCTGTTGGTGCCCTCAAGGAGTTTAAGCGACGCTGGGGGGGTGACCCTCCATTTGAAAAGCTTCCCAGAGCCGGCAATCCAACAAGTGACCAAGCAGCGTGACATTAGCTTCATTGCGGTGCTAGTCATCCTTGGGCTGATACTGGTTTCCCATACGGTTTGGTGAAAGGGTTGGGGATACGCCCCACCTGATGGTATCTTTCCACAACAGCCAGCACGTCGCATCACACTGCCCGAAGTGTTGGACGGTTGGGAGGAGCACAATCAGAAGATCCTCAACCAGTTGAAGCCTGGCAAGGACGATGCCTTTTTGTTGCAGCAGTCTTTGGAGGACGCTACCAATGTGTTCTGCACACCTCCGCTTCGCCGCTCAGAATTCTTCTCCTACATCACCGGCCAAGCTCACAGATTGATCCCAAGGTGCGTGGTCATTAGAGCTCTGACAAGCAGCGAGTGATTGACAACGGTGATGCTGGCGGACAATCTGAACGATTTTGTGATGCCAAAAGCTGACGCCATGCAGTCCACTCAGACCAGCCCAACATATCAGCCTTGGGATGCACCTGTGGTCCGATGAGGAGATCCAGGAATTCTGCCGACACGACGCCTGGAGACAGGCCAAGAAGATTTGCCATCGGCCTATCGCTATTGCCCAATGTCCCTGCACGAGAGCTTGGGTTGCGTGGTGTTTTGGTTTCATGACGAATGGCAGGAGCCAGCATACCAAGCGTACTCTGGTTTGCTTTTTGGATTGCCTCTCGCAGTGACCTCTCTCAACCGGTTTTCCACGTTGGTGGAAGCTTTGTCCAGGCGACTATGCCGAGTACTGGTTATACTTTGACGATGCTACGATCACAGACCTTGAGTCCTCCAAAGGGACAGTGGACAGTTAACCAACTATGCACCTTGATCGGCTCCCCGTTCTCCACTGACAAGAAGCAACCCATGCAAAACACAGGGACATTCTTAGGCCTCACCCATGACCTGGTCGATATCAACCGCACAGGCTTTGTCAAGTTTTGGGCCGGAGCTCGCCTCCATGACAAAGGTAAAGACATCATCTCCAATGCCAGAGCATCTGGGAAGTTCACACGCGGCACAGCCTCGAAGCTGTACGGTACCGCCAACTTTCTGGAACAAGGCATCTACGGCCGAGTGGGCTATGGTGGTCTCATGGCCAGTAAAGTTCGACAAGGCGAGACGACAACGGCTATGACACCGGAGATTGAAGCATGCTTCGAGGTGATCGAAGCAGTTATGCGCTTTGAACCGAAAAGTGAAGTTTCAGTTTTCCCCTTGCAGCAACATCGATTTCTGGCAGCCCCAGACGCTTCTGTGGAAGTTGACAATTCTGGTTCTGGTGGCTTCCACCTCATCTTTTTCCAACCAGACGGATCCCAAATTCGTCTCAGTTTTGTGGCAACCAATTGTGATGAGCTTCAGACCTTCTGGCAACCAGCAAAGACCCACACTGCGCAGCTTGAACTTTCGATGGTGCCGTACGCCCTCATTGAGCGGCCTGACCTTTTTCGTAACCGTCTAGGTTCTTGGACCATGTGGCTGCTGTGATGACTTTAGTGAGAGGGCGCTCTAGCAATCCCGACCTGGCAAAGCTCACCTAATCCACCTAGCCTTATTCGCCTTGCGAGCCCGGGTTGCTGGGAATACGTCCAGAGCAAGAGCAATTGGGCTGACGACATCAGTAGATTAGGTTTTGATGATCCATGGTGGTGCTGCCATGGATTTAGCTTTCATTCGTCGTATCTCCCCACAATCTTTTTCCATCTTCCTTTCGTTGCAGTCATCCTCACCTTTGCGTTGGGTGATACCTGCAAAAGACCGTAAAAGCAGGTTCCAGCCTGGGGCGACCAGGCAGGCCAGGAGTGGACACTGGGCTGGGGCTATGCGCATGTCACACAGTGACCGTTCCAAGGCAAACCTGAGGATAGCAGGTGACCAGAAAGATTGGCAGAAGGTGTAAAAAGAAGAGCGCGGCGAGAGTAGTGCCATGAAGTCATGTTGTCACTTTGAGACGTATCATGATATACCAAAAGAATCAAATGTGTGATTTTGGAATTCATTTGGGTGATAGATTTGGGGCTGAACGCTTCAATAAGCTTCAACAAGCTTCATCCACGCCAAAGCGGAACCAGCCCGAATGGTGTTGAACACCATTGAGAGATATTGAGAGCATTCTTTTCAGCTCACCGACGCAGGCAGAAACATATCATTAATAGCGCTGGACTGTACAACATATTTGCATTTGTCAAGCTGCAAGATGGCCTCGGACTGCATTGCGGTACGGATGATTATGTTGGCTTGACATTTCTTCCAGGAGCAGCTGGCACCTGAAGTGCTGCAGGAGACGCCTCTGTTTTTTCTTTTTACTTTCTCTATATATATATATACGTGTTTCCTGTATACCAACATATACCAACCGCAAAACATGAGAATATATCTGTGACGCGCTCCCAAGACAAGACCAAATTATCATCCGTGAGCACGCTCAGATACTCCCTTTTACACAGGTGTGTCGCCACCTTTGATACTGGGTTATGTGGACTTGCATTCCACAATCTTTCTGTCTAGCTGGCTCGACTCATGCTTGCCAGCGGGCAAAATTTGTGTAACAGTGACATTCCATTATTTCATCAACCTGTAGAAGAGGTAGCAAGTCTTTGCGAACCACAAAACCCGCACACGTTGACTGCCAGCAAATTACTTCCCCAGCAGCCAGCGGGGGAGAGGTTGGGAAGATATCCCCAGTTAAGCAACAAACACGACAATTTCTAGAAGCAATGAGCGAATCAAGTCGACTTCATACATTGAAGCAACCACCCGATACAATGACTTGAGATATGGAGTGACGATAAACACTTGCAAAACGACAAACTGAAGCACACCCTGCTTGTGCAGCTCAATGTTTGACTGTTGAGTTTCTTGCCATGGACCCTAGTGCCTCCCTCAGACACCTAGGTTCGGTTTGATGAAGTCATTAACAAGGAATCCTGTGTCAGAAATGAAAGTTTTCCACCCTTGCCCTGATTTGCAATCGAATTTTTATTTTGCACCATTTATTTTGAACCCGGAAACTCACAATAGACTATAGATGACTATAGTATACTATAGTGACATCCAACCCTCGTGCCTTCCTTTCTGCTGCAAGATGATGTCTCAAGCCTCTTGGGTCTAGGGCGCATGGAGGGACCAAGCTGCTTCAAAGTGGCAGTGGCAGTGCTCAGCCTTTCCACCAATGTAGTGGCTACTGCACAGACAGATGGTGCTGCCCAGCAGTTGCCGGAACGAATGCGTCAAGATTTCCACAACCTTTTCGTTATGCTTCTGCTTGCCCTGTTGGCAGCGTGGGTGGCCAAAGTTGTCTACCAGATATTCCGCGCAGCCGAAGTCCACTTTCGTTTGACCCGAAGTCGGTCCTTGCAGCTGGAAGCAATGAGCATTTACGCACAGGATTTCCTGATCCTCATCCGTCAACACTTCAATCAGATCCTTCGTATCCGAAGAACAGTCCCACCCAAATTGGTCTCCAGACAAGAAGTCTTCGCTCATGTGCACCCTGAGTCTATCAGATGCTTGTGGGTTGGCGAGGAGGATTCAGGGGGTGGACCTATGGGCTTCGGTGTGGAGTTTGACATCGATGCATCAGTGCCTTGCTATGTCCAGTTGTATTGGGGAGTGAATGCCCAAGCTTGCAACGACCTCATGCAGAGAAGTCATGCCACAGAGCCCGCAAACAGACGCTCTGGAGGCACTGGGTCCATCACTGGATCATTGCGAAATTTGCGAGGGAGATGGGCGAATGGCCGTGCGTACGCGAATCCTGAAACGACTAGATCACTCCTGGAAATGGAGGATTTGACAACGTCAGCGACTTCATGCCAAGCGGCAGAGAGTGCAAGTTGGTCAGCCCCTACTGGTGCCGAAGCGTCAGAGGATCGTATCTTTCCTTCTTCTCAGTTCCTGGTCCAATCTCGTGATTTCTTCTTGCCGTCTGGCTGCGGACAACGCTACGTGACGCCAGCAGGCGATTTGATACACCCCAGTATGCTGTCAGATTTTGATATGGGGGCATCACGGCTTAGAAATGGTCAACCAGACCAAAATGCCACAATTCCTTTGGCAATTGTGGTCCTGGCCTCTGGCCGGCCACAAGGACAGGTGCAGCCGGTGCAGGTGCAAGGACGTCAGGTCCTTGACACCAAAGGTGAGATCTCCGCGGTGCGCTTTCACAAAAGCTCCACACAACGTCAGTCCAATGCCCCGTTCAATACTGCAGAGATTTTCCGACAACTTTGCTTCAGTGACTCGCCAAGCTTAGTGGTCGATGTCCAGGGAATATATGGGTTCGAGGATGAAGGTGAGAGCGACTGCATGATATGTTACGCTCGTCCAAAGAATGTTCTTTTGTTACCATGTCGCCATTGCTCTGTCTGTCACTCGTGCTTGCGTTCTTTGAGGGATGAGAAGTGCCCACTCTGCCGTAGCTCATTTTGTAGCTACTTGACTTGTGCAGTCCCTCGGAGAAGCGAGGGACGGGAGAGGTCAGAGGCTGAAGATTTGCCCCTCACTGATGCAAATATGGGACCGTAGTCGTTCCATAATCTGTGACACTGGCTGAAAATATGCCAGTGCCAGGGACAATGAGCAAGGCGAACTTAAACTGAAAATAAGTGGTGCGAAAGTCATGGCCGTTATGTTTTGTTGACATTTGATCCATTTTGATCCATTTTGATCCATGTGTGGAGGATGGACTCGAATAGATTCTGTGTGCCAAGGTGGTGATGGCAATGCATCTTGGGTGGAGCCCTTCAGCTTGCAAGGCTTTTGGCCCTTTCTGCTCAGTGGAGCCGGTAGCTACTTGTGGCATCTTGTTTGCAATCAGCCCATGTGAGCCCTGTCACATAGCACGTCCTGGAGCCATCCACGTGGACCCTGGTGTGGCGGTGAATGCGGTCTTGACCGCGCTAAGGCCCATTTTGGCAGTTCTTCTTGGCTTGTTAGCAGCCGGTTTGATCATCTATGCAACCTGGCTGGCATTCAAACCAATTTAAAGTGACCTCCAGCTGTGATCCCAGAATTACCCAGCGGCCCAGCGGAGGTCTACACGAATGATGCCGTCCCAAAGCCTTTCTGTGGCTTGCAGTTGCCTACATTCCCAGGAGTCCAGGCGCTTGGCATGAACAGGGAAGGGTAGAATAGTCAGCTGAACTCCTGGAGATGGCGATAGAGGGAGAGTTCTCAACAGTCAATAGAGGTCAGATTTACATGGCCACATCACATCATACAACAGGCCTTAAGGATCGGATGTATCCTTAAAGTGCCTTTCATCACAAAAGCATGCAACTAGCATCAACTAATTATGCCGCAAATTATGCCACACTATATACTTGCATTTTTTAAATACCGTCCATCGGTGGTTCATTGCAGGAAGAGTACTACTACTGGGGCTGCTTTGCAGCAGCAGTCCTTCTGAGCGCCAGCACCTTAGAGCATGATGAGCTGTCAATGAAGCCATGCCTACTTTACTGGTAGTGGGTAGTGCTTTAGTATGAATTATGATGTATAGCCACTCCCCCAAAAAAATCAAAAAAGATAGAAGCGTGAAACACATGTGAACACCTGGAACTTGTGGGGAACGCATCATCTACATACAACATCCTGGAAGATCCTGGAAGCACTTTTCCATTAATTTGGGGACCTCCATATCAAAACTCCACAGGCTGGGCACTGAATTGGATTTTCTGGTCCCTGACACTTTGAAACTGTTGCGACTTGTTGGAGGCTGTGTTGCTCCTGAATTGTGTGCTTTCTTTTTCATCCGGCTTTGGTGGCAATGCCTTCAACTGGGCCGCTTCAGATTCTCGGCTGTTCAGTATAATGGACATAGTAGACATGTGTCACGCCCCTCGAACAAATTGGGGATCGCAGGGCAAAGAATGAACTTGATACTGCGGAACCTGGTAGACAAAAGCCATCAAGCAAGGAAGCTGGCCAAATTGTGGGCGGAGTGCAGACGAGCGTGACAGATGCAGCTCATTTGCAATGGATCATACCGAGTGGGCAGCAGCGGACCAGAGCACAGCATTGTCCCGAAACCAGCAATATTAAGGTCGATGGTGTCAGTTTCAGTGCGCAGACGGTGACGGCGGACTTGATGCTTTTCTGCATCGAAAGGTCCGAGGGTAGCGTGGGGCCTGCTGTTTAGTTGCTTCTGTTTTGAATATTTGTGTACTTGCGTTTGCTTTCTTCATCCCTCGATTTCCTCTTCATAGTGTGGCTTTTGCCCTTGTTGCTGCTGCCGTTGTTGTTTCTGTTTCCATGTTTACCGCATTATTTCATGCACGCCCAAGGAATGATCTTTACAAGATTTGTCCGCCTTCCATCGAACAGATGCTTGGCAGCTCAGTTTCAAGAGTCAAGGAGGACATCTCAAAAGCCTCCAGTGAAGCTTCGCTGGCAGCTGGAGGCTTAGCTGATGCGCGTGATTGAAGACAGGTATGAAATGACTTGAAATGTTACGAATCAGACTTTATCCATCTTCCATTTTACCAGTAGTTGGATTGTTTGTCAGTGTGCAACAATTCTCAGCCTATTCGTGCGGACTCCGACATCAGACAATGTCGCTACTGCTCAATCCAAGGTCAAGGCCTTGGAAGACTTCCCAGCTTTGGTGCAGAGCGGCATTGATGACCTCAGAAGTTTGTCCATGTGGCATCCTGACAGCATTTAAGATGTCATTTGAATTCATCTACACCGCAACGCAAGATATTGGCAACTTCTTGAAGATATATAATATAGGAAACAGATGGGAAAAAAAGAAACAGATGGGAAAAAAAGAAACAGATGGAAAAAGGCAGAGGATGAGCAATGACCTTGTTTTGTCTACATGGTCTTTGGTTCTTGAGTCATTGATGTTGCGGGGTGCGGGCTAAATGTTGACGCGCCCAGAAAATCCAAGGCTTCCAATCTTTGCTGGATTAAACCTAGCTGCAGTGCTGGTATGCGCTGGGGCAGCTCAGAGCTCAGAAATTGATAGAAATTGTGCGTTCAGAAGTTGGTAGAGCAGACACAGAGACAGAGGGAGCACAGAGGGCGAGAGGGAGAGAATGTGGGAGCGGCCCACGGAGAGAGAGAGAGAGAGAGAGAGAGAGAGAAGGGACCAAATTGAGTGTCCGGTTCGGGCCTTGACTAGGTTTGGCTTCAATTCTTGGCAAGCCAAAATGCCAGGGTGAACAAACGACTCACAAACAAAATGTCAGCATCCGCGCTGCTTGTTTGCACAAGGGTGTGGGCATCAGGCATCAGCACTGTTCAGCCTTCTCCTGACGTCATGACGCAACCTATAGCAATCTCTTATCACGTTCGACCAGTTTTGCGATCAACTCTCCCAGTGTGGACTGCAGTGTCCGGAATATAAAGATGCACGAGACATTGCGAGATCTTTTGGGAATCCTGTTTCTTCCAACTGAATGTTGTACTTCTATAATCTTCTATATATTTCAATATACGGACGGTATACAGATGTATATACGTTGTAATATGTACCTGCATATTATATATCTATTTATAGATAAAGACGATAAAGAAACACATAGATACATATATATATATATATCATAAATGAATAATTATTGAATAGATAAATACATAGCCACATAAATAAATGAATAGATAAATACAAAATAGTAGGTATACATACATACATACCATACCTTACCTTACCTTACCTTATCTTACCTTACACATTACATTACAATACGTTACATAATTACATACATTACAATACATTACAATACATTACATACATTATATACATTACACACTTACATAAACCACCATCCGTATAAACACACATAATTGTCATACAATTATATATAGACTTGTTATAAATATCATATATATATATGTCATACATCTATGTCTATTTTAAGACATGGATGAATATATATATATATATAGTCATTTATGCAGATATCTCACTCGATATTCACCCCGCTTCGAGTGGGGTGGCCGCCCACACCGCAGGTTTATTTCGGTCCGTGAGAGGGGCTAAGGGTGGTTTTCTCCTGTGGGGGCTCTTCAAGCTAAGAAGTTTCAATAAGAAATCCTTCCAAAACATTGTTTTTGACAGTGTTTTTCCAATGTTTCCAGTCAAACAGACGGTAATTTACACGTTTTTTGCCATAAA
>Ga0126342_10012273_pt1 | contig 15284 bp, 14 predicted proteins | sample Cyp1metagenome_FD_92528 | JGI IMG/M metagenome (GOLD analysis project Ga0126342, IMG submission 92528) | Coral microbial communities from Lord Howe Island, Old Settlement Bay, Australia - Cyphastrea 1 metagenome | ecosystem: Host-associated > Invertebrates > Cnidaria > Coral ...
AAAAAAAAAAAAAAAAAAAAAAAAAAAAAAAAAAAAAAAAAAAAAAAAAGAAAAGTGGGGGGGGGGGGGGGGGTGGGGGGGGGGGGGGGGGGGGGGGGGGGGGGGGGGGGGGGGGGGGGGGGGGGGGGGGGGGGGGGGGTCCCCTCCTTTCGCGTGAAAAATCACGTGATGTCCTTGAGCAGCACCCGGAATACTTGCTAAAGCAAGAAGACTCCAGCTAGCTGACGCTAGCTTTCGTGATATTATTCCGAGTTGTTATTTTATCTTGAGTTTTTGTCCTGTGGTTTTGTCATTTAATTTAATTGGTTTATGTTAGTATCATATCTTATGTTATTATCCTGGTATGTATTATCCTCATCTTGTCATGTCATTTTATTTTTGATACAGTAGTTTTTGTTGTTCTGCTCTGTTAAAGCCATTTGTCCCCTTGATCAATAGTCTGATTGTCCTGTAACGTCATGTCTATCCCATTCTTTTGTCCTATGATCCATCGTGCTGTTGATATGTTTTATTCGTGCGATTTGGAAGTCCCTCGTTGTCGGGAAGAACTAAGGAAAATGGGAACATGTTTGTAGTCCTTGCAAGGATGAAATCCTGAAATTGGACTGTGCCAGGGCAAAACCATTTTCAAAGGCTGTCAGACCATCTCTATCCGATGTGGCAACAGCATCTTTATATATATCTTTATATATCAATTGGATTCGATTAACAATATCTGTATATATCTTTATATATATATATCTTTATAATGACGTACTTCAGGTTTCTCCGCGGAATAATTACAGCAATATTTGATTTCATTTGCATATTTTTTGTATGAGGCATCACGCTTCGTGCCCATGAAGGAAGGCACTGGCAGGTGCCGAGTCACTTCGGTGAGCTACGAATGGGATTTGAGCAACTACTCTCCCTTTCAGCCCAGGTGGCTTATCAGTAACCTTCATGGACAGAAAAGGTCGGGTCTTCGGGTCTCTTTTGGATGTGCAGAAAAAGAAATTGATGAAATTGTAACAGAGCTTTGGAATCCTAGCAGAGGTGTTGGGCAGTACTGACAATCGTCAAGCCCTGGCAACTCTGGAATGCAGCTGACAGGCTTTGAAGAGGCTTCAACCGCGAGCTTGGATCTGATTTACCAATGTTTATCACGACTCTAACTTATACATTTATTATTTATATATAGTAAATATACGTAGGAATATGTGTGTATGTGTGTGCAATCAATGCCAATTTGGATGCCTCTTCAAGCAGCGCTGTGAAAAGCACAAGCACTTGCTATTGCTGCTCGCAAGCATTGCCAGTGTGCAAGATGACAAACATGTTCTGCAGATTGCAACCGATGGTGTCTGCAATCATTGTCGCAGAGGCCAATCCGATCTATACATAATTTCTTTCCAATTGAACTTATGAAGCCTGAAGCACACCGTGTCCAAACGATTTGAACGTATGATATGTATGTTATATATCATATATCGTAAGGAAAAATGATGCATCCTTATATGCCTTTATAGCGCTTTGTAACAAATCCATGTGCAAATCAAAATCCCTTTCATAATTCAGATGCATCAAATTGCAAGGTAAAAATTCAAACTGAAGGAGAGTTCTTGCACGCTGCCAAGCAGAAAGCTCAACTCATTGTGGCCAGGCCGAAGGCATGCCTCAATCAAGCAGACCCGTCACCAGCCCGTCACTTCGCATATCAAGCAATTGCAATTCAAATTAGATAAATACGCAATTCAAATATCAATTCAAAACAATTCAAATAACTTTTGGATATTTTGCTGGTTCGGATGCTTCTGATGGTTCTGACATGTCCCGCCTGCTCCAAAGGCACCAGCACTTGGCTCGCCAAAGGAACCAGCCTGCAACAATGAAGGCAATTGCAGAAGGCATCACAGCGTCAGGCGAGCAATTCAGTGCGTATTTCCGATTTATTTGACATCAATCAGCATGTCAAGACGTCTTGCGTCTTGCATTTGCTCCAGTATCTGTAGTTGCGATACGCTAAAATTGCATAAAATTGCATTGTTCCAAAAGTTGATACCGATATATATTGGAGGTCTCTATGCACGGCGTGGTATAGATGTTCCAGACACTGTTTAGACTAGAACTCCTGAGTCAGGCACCTGCGCCCCCCAGGGCATAGCACCCATGCAGCCATTGCAGCCGAAGCATCCATCGCAACCCTGGCAGCCTGTTGGTAGGTATAGGAATGCCAAGGCAAGTGCCGCAAAAAACTTCCTATCTTCGGACGAAGTCCCATTTCATCGGGTCTCGCCTAAAGATGTCGGGGAAATTGTCTGTTAATTTTCACCTAAACTCGCAAAAAACAAAATATTGTCTATAATTAATAGATATAAGATGATATTATTAGCATAAAAATGCATAAAGTAACTCGTAAAATAAAATCTGCAAACTGGGCGGCTTTTGGATGTGGTTGATGTCCATTCCTGCCCACCTTGGCAGCCAAAAGCACCTGCTGCTTGCACCTGGGCAGCCTGCGCTGCCTGTGCCATTGCCAACGGCAGGGCTTGTTGCTGCCATGCTGCAGCCTGAGCTGCCTGAGCCTTGGTGACAGCTCTCGACAGGAAAACAGGTTGGAGACAATCTGAAGGTCATCAAAAACAGGAAAGCTATGGAAATGTCAAGGAATATAACGGGTTATAAAATGTTATAAAATAGTTTTTAAGTTTCAAGATCATAAAGGACATCTCATGAGGCTGGCATCTTGTGGCCATTCTGGCCATTCTGGGCATTCTGGGGTCTGCACCATACCCATGAGCCCTTGCGCTGGAAGCTGCCGCATAATTTCGGCTTGGAGCCGCGCGGATTCGGCTTGCGCCTGTGTCCAAACCCTTCATGAAGTTAGCCCCCGGCACGTCATATAAAAATCAAACCCCTCAGACATCATTAGACTACAACTCAGATCGGCATCTTGGTCTCTGCTCTGTTGAACACTTCAGTACGGTATATACAATATTATTGGGGCAAAGCAGTGTGACCTCCGTGCTTGTGATGCTTATTTATACTGTTCTCTGGATCTCTTTGCATTTTCGTGATTTCGATACAATCCTCAATCCTCGGCGCTAAAAGGCTCTTAAGACAAAACGTCAGGGACTGCAATCCACTCACCTATGTCTCATTCTTTTCTGCCCAGCGGCTCATAAAACATCATAAAACATCATTGAAGGGTAGGATTTGCCGTTTTGGTCTGTACAATTCTGCATGGGCTTGCTGTCAATCTGCCCCAGCCTTTGCAGCTTCTGCTGCCTCTCGCTTGGCCTTCTCCTGCCGTGCTTAAAATGGATACCCATCACAGACAGCAGTTTGCAGCACTCTTGCAGTCGGAAAATGGCAGCCCCAGCACAGGAGTATGCAGGAATCACGTGGGGTCACGCGAGGTCATGTGGGGTCACATGAGGCATCCTGCATCCTCCTAATTTTCAAGCCGTGAAATCATTTTCTGTGTCCAGGAGAATGGCTATGATGCTTGGCATTGATTGGCCTTCTCTTCAGCTTCCCTCTTTTTCTTCTCCTCCAAGTACGTAGCTGGATGTAGCTGGATACATCAAGCATCATCAAGCAATATCAAACATACCATCACTTGTGAGGCCGATCGGGTCGTATGATCCATAAAGATCCATAAAGAAAGAACCACATTATTCGAAGCGAATTCAGTAGGGTACCGAATTGATGTAATTTAATTATAGGATAGGAGTTGCTGAGAGCAAGGGCTTGTATGCTATGTATGCTATTGTATGTCAGCATTCCTTGCGTTTAAGTTTTAGCAGTCTTCTGACATGGCCAACTCCCCCCCATGAGAAGACCAGGCCGAAGGCCTCGGCTTCTCTTGCTTGCCTCTTCTTGGATTCCTCCGCCTCACCAAATCGGCGCAACCAAATTACAAGGAGAGCACCCCTGCCACCAAACGCCACCAATATGGGCTCAGTGGCCATTTGATCAATCTAAAATATAGCATGATATACTTCAGCCATGCACACAACGACCTTGGATTGGACGACGGTTTGCTGTTCTTCCGATTCCTTTATACTTTCAGCCGAAGCATACAGATCCTATAGTGTCGCAAGAAGAGCCTCTTCAATTTTCCTTTTTTTCTCTTTTTCTTGCCGCTTCTTTTCTCTTTTCGCTTCTCTCTCACGCTCTTTCTCCTCGAGCTGGGTCTTCCAGTGCTGTTGATTTTATAAAGTGATGCGGGAACAAGTTCACCTGATCATTGAAGACTTCAGCATCTTGGGCAACTTCCTTTTCATTCCAGAAGGGAGCCCTCCATAAAATGCTTGAGATTGAACAAATCAAATTCATAGTATTTCATAATACTCATTGCGCTGCTTGTCATATTCCCATGCCCTTGGACACTGAGACTCCTCTTCTTCCTTCGCCTCTCTTTCCCTTCGCTCTCTAAGCCTCATTGGACTCACACCGGGACTCAGAATGGCTCTGAATGGCTCTCAGTGGCCTAGCGGCACTCGGCACTGAAGTCTGTTCCACTCTCAGGTCCCATTTGCTTCTTTGCTGTGATGGCAGGATACATCAGCTGCCACTGTCTGAATGTGATTGGGTCATCGTCCTCGTGTTGATAGTTTCCAATGTGCCGGGCAAAAAGGCCAAGCCCGAGATTAGCCATGGGCTTGCGCAGCGCAGGTTCCTACATTGCTACACCTTCCTACCATCCGATTACCGTCCCTGGGTCCGAAGCTTTTGTCGCCACTCTTCTTCTTCTTTGAGCTTCTGCTGCTCTGCCTCCAAGTTGCCGTGAGACTTCTGTTTATCAGAATTTTGCCTTGGATCCTTGGGGTTTTCCGATCAATCCAACATGGACGTTCGCAAAAACACATTATATGCAATGCCCACATGTGCGCAACACCATTGCCATTGCCTCTCGCTTTCGCTTTTCGAAGGCCTCTTGAACCTTCACATGTCACAAGACAAGCTGAGACTAAACATATGCATCGAAGCCCTACAAACTGCATCAACCATCATCAATCGGCGTTGCACCATCGAACTTTCTCGGAGCCATGAGCTAGTGACTCTAGAAAGTGTTTGTGGAGGAGTGCCTTTCTTTTCTCGGCTTCGAGCAGGGCCTTCCGTTTTCTTTCCTCCTTTTTCATCACCTTGGGCCAGAAGCCATGCCGATACAAAATGGCTGAAACAAATCGAAGAACCGGCCAAGCAGGCGTTGAGTCAACATGAGTCAACCCACCTCCTTGGCTTCAATCTGCTTCATTTCCTCCTCGAGAGCTTTTTCTCTTTTGGATTGCTCCTGCCAGACATTGGAGTTGCATCGAACTCAGCTTGCCGTGGCCAAGGCCAGTCATACAGCACAGTAGTTACCATGGCGAAGCCCTCAGCACAAACACATCAGGTGGAATGGCCGAATGGCCTGTCTCTCTTTACCGCACTTTAGAACTGTCCTATACTTTTGGTAAATTATTCGTTTGTCGATCCATTGTCATTTTTTCATATTTTTTCATATTTCTTCTGTCTTGCTAGTCTGCCATAGTCTGCTCTTGTGGACCATGAGTGCAATATCGACTCTGCTCAGGCCTTCTTGTCCAAAAGTTTGGACTTCTCTAATCTCCACCAATCAGGGGTGGCAGTACCTTGAGGGCATAGATGGGCATAGGCTCCGACAAATTGTCACAGGACAACCTTTGAAAACTTTGAACTATATGTATCTGCTAATTGCTCGGTGATCTTGCACAAATCTTGCAAAGCGAGTCAGGAGGAAAGGTTTTCCCTTGGAGCCATAGACCAACTTCAATCACTATCAACCAAAAACAATTTGCCATGTTTGCTCATGGGGAACAACTGTGTGCGGCAGTCACCTGCCATGCCAACAAGCCATCGGCCAGGGGCACCGTCTTCCGCTTTGGAGTCGTCCTGTATGCACCGGGAACAAGTGCATGATTCACAACAAATCTATGAATTCTGGTGCCTGTTTTGGAACTGCTGTCCTTGGACTTTGCACCGTCTTTATCATCGCCATTGTCCTGAACAAAGTTCAGGTTCCCCGCAGACCGGCCACACAAGAACAACATAGAACAACACCGTCTTCGAACTGCCAGAACTAGTGCAAAATCCCATGTTGGACATGCGTGAGATTTGGGCAGAAGGGAGTTCCCGAAGGAAAGGATCAGCAGTGCTCAGCAGCATGCGTTTTGCATTCAGCACACGGTTCAAAGCAATGGCGCAGCGGTTCAGTGCGCAGTTTAGTGAAACAGCCACACTTCAGATCGGATACGTCAGCGACTGGCTGTATGTTGTGTGTACCTGTCAGTTCAGGGGCAGGATGGGGCAGTAGCATTAGGATCCAATGACTGGTATGAAATGCTGAAACCACAGTTGCAGTCTGGGCCCAGTATGCCGCTGAGAAGCAATCTGTAAGTGAGGCTTCACAAGTCTCCTATCGCTGTTGCCAGCCACCACACACCACACAACCGATACACTGGATTCAAAAGCATCTGACTGTAGCTACTAACTCTCCCTCTCTCTCTCTCTCGTTCTGCAAGTGATTGCAGTTGGGGTTTGGATGGAATTCAACCCCAACCAATTGCAGGGGACAAAGGGCCCAAATGGGGCCAGTGTTGGCTTAGCCCAGCGTCTGGGATCAAAGAAGTTGTCTGCTGTCAAGGGAGGCAAGCTTTCCAATTCTTTGCCTTCGACTGGCCTCCGCCATGCAGAGCGCAAGCAAAGTGGGAAAGCAAGCACATGTGTGTGTGTGGATATTTATGGCAGAAACAAGCAAGCAATCAATATACGTGTTTATTATATATATACGTATATTATATTATACTAATACTATAGTGTAGTATATTAAACTATATTGTATTATATATGTTATATGTTATATAACAATAAAATAAATTAATTTACATTTTATTAAATAAAAAATAAAATGTAATACTATATTATGTTATATTGTAGTAACATATTATATATACTGTACTATAGTATATTATCTTATATTATATTATATAATCAATATTATATTGTATTATGTTAAATAGTGTCACCTATATATATATATATGTTCATAGACCATGACAAATACTGACGGAGACGGTGACAGTTGCTTCACAACTTCTTCGCATCGCCTCACAGCCAAGTACCCAACCCTCCAAAGGTCTGAAATGCCAAGCCGCTTGTACATAAAGATTGTGCTGAACTTGTTGCTGGGGAAGAATGGCCTGCTGCAAAGGCAGCCCAAGAGTGATGGGAAAAATGACGATGCGGTGAAGAATGGAGCTGCGTCGTTACATGTTGTTACAGCATTTGGACCTGCCTCAGTGGATGCCGAGCATCCATATTGCAAATTGACATGGCCTCAAGAAAGGACTTATTCAGACTCTTCAAACTTGTTCATATTCAATTAATCTTAATTAATTAATCTTAATTATTCTTGGTCTTCAACGCACAAAGCAACGCTTCTCCGACAAGCTAAGCTGACTGAGTCCAATTGCAAGCAAGCTGCATATCCTGCCTCTCGGGCCACGTTATGGGCCCTGACGAACATTCAAAATCTGCCGACACTTCGACACACTTCCCGCCTGTTGGACCTGTTCCAAATATGTCCAAGTTTTCTCTTAGGAATTGATGCCATCTGCATTCACATTTCACAAGCCGAGGCGTAGCGGCCTACTCACCACCGCCCGCATCAGCTCTTCTTGATCTGACGTGGGTCCAAAAGCGAAAGGTCCAAACAGCCTGGAGGCACATCATGAGCATCTGAATGAATCTTAATATATCATAATATATCTTAATCATCTTATATCATCTTACTGATGCTTCTGCGCTCGTGAGCTCATCAAACTCCACAGTGCATGCACAAAATCATTTCGGTCCAAATCTCCCGCCTATGTCTCATCTTGGTATTGTCAGAGCCCACCTTGCTGCCAATGAAACTTATGACCGGCCAGGCTCTGAAAAGCAAGGCGGCTCCGGCAAAGGTAATTCCTATCCTCAGCGGAAAAATATGGAAAATAATGCAAAAGAGATCAAAAGAGTGTCAAGAGTCAAGAGACATCTCTAGATGAACTGCGGCAAACTAATGCTACGCCAAAACTGATGAAAATGCATGATGCTGCATCAGCCATTGCAATGCTGCCATGGGTCATTGCTAGGAACCATATGCTCGTGAATACACTCCGTGTTTCTAGTGCTGAGCGCCCTGTGGCCTGCACGACAGGAAATTCTGTCCGCTGGGGCTATCCACCAAACAGATCCCTCTCAATGTGTCCCTCAGTTGTCCTGGCTTGGGAAGCAGCAACCAATTGATCACCACCTCCTATGATGACAATCGAAACTTACTAAAGTCTACTGCACCTGCACAGCTACAGCCCATCTCCAGGCTGCCCAAATTCCAGCGCCAACAAGAACAACATGGAAGATCGGACTCCTACACGCCAATGTGCTTCATAAATAAAAAGTCATAAAAAGTCCCAGCCATGGAGAACTGAAATGGAGCTAAAGCTGGAAACAAATGGAACCAATGGATGGGACTTGGCAAATCCCATCGCTGGGTAAATTGACAGGTGATGGGCAAATATGGGCAATGCGTGAGACTGATTACTGGCCAGAAGCCTACACCATCCACCAGCAAACCACTCCGGCAACCTTGAACACATTGGACTCCGACCGTTTAGATCAAACTTTGCAGCATCGCATTGTATGCATTGTATCCCATCTGCGTGTCCTCCACCAGGAAATTGGCAGAAAAATGCGTTCAATCTTGAAGCCAGTCAGCGAGCTTCCTGAGTGCAAAATGTGCAAAGCCATGGCTCTTGACAATCTGCAGCCTGGCAGCTTGTGCAAAGTTGGTTCAATTGAATGCAATGAAGTATTATACAATTTCAGCCCATGACCGTTCGCATGAAATCCCGTGATCGAATTAATTAGAAGCACAAAGTTGAAGAAAGTGCCGATGCACACACGTGCCAGGACGTGCCATGATGGCTACAACATGCTACAACTCTCCACGGAGACAGCTCAGTGTTGCACAAAAAAAACGTCAAAAATTGTCTGAAAAATGCTTGAGGCAGCCATTCAACTGGACAAATATGCTCTGGAAATTCTGCGCTGAACCCACGTCTTCCACAGCGACATTATGACAACATTCTGGCGCTGAGAAGTTTTCTCGCCCTTTTCTGTACTAGTAGGACTACAGTGGGACTAAAAGCCACCATATGCCATATGCTGGGATTTGCTTCCTGGAATTCCTGGATGACCTTCAAAACCTTCTGTCGTCAGTATGGCAAGGCACCGTTCCATGCACTGACACCAGCAATGCTGTCGCCCTTGCGGGCAACAAAGGTACCCTGAAGCCGGACAAGCAGAAATGGTGCCGAAATTTGAGATTGATCCCAAATGAAGAAACATGAAGAAACCATTCTCACACTTACTGTATCTCCGCAACCCCGCAACTGCCTAACGTGATAAGGTGAAGTGTAGGCTACACTCAAATCAGTCTGCATCAGCAAGAAGGCAGCAGTTGCCCGCGCAACGGGAACATTACATGCCCAGCCATGATCAGCAATGCTTCTGACAACACATGCGACCGTTTCCTAACCCCTGCTGAAAAAGAACAAAAACAGACTATGGCGTTTGACAGCATGGCGTTTGACAGCATGATCCAAAAGCTGTGTGTGGTGCCAGGTAGCCTCATATAGCGGAGAATCAAATAGCTGATCAAGCTTCTCCAAGAACAAGTCTGCAGAGGAGTAGAAGCTGCTGGTCAACTTGATAGCTGCCTCCTGGCAGTGTGCTGCCAATATGTGAGGTTGGTCGCTTCGAAAGATGAGGTGACCAAGAATACCAATACAGTTATATACTGTATCCCAAACGAACATCGTCGACTGATATAATATACTCATCAGCAAGAATCATGATCCCGTGCTCTTAGTTTCGTGCGAAGGACAGGAAGCAGCACAAGTGGCCTTGCCAACAACTTCCACGGAGTTCACGCTGTCCTGATAGGAGGCACTAGTCTGCCCCTCACACCTTGTATCACCTTGTGAAATGTGTTCAGCTCTCTCCAGGTTTTTCATTGTTTTTCCATACGCTCAGCAACCCACTGGATATACAGTGAGAAGGGTGTGAAGCTTCCAGCGTGCGTGTGTCATTCGTTGTCTGCTCGGTTGATTGCTTGGTTGAGTGCTTGTCTGCTCGTGACGCATCAACAATGGGTGTGCCCACTGAATCCAAATGAATCCAAACAAACGTAGGAATGGAACAGAACAACTCTATGCCATGCAGCATTCTGAAATATCGAACGTGTTTTTGCAAGAGGTGGCTTGGCAAAACATTCCAGCTACATCAATGCTTTGTCGCCCGTGTCCGTCCTCCAAGTCAGGAAAGGCCAAAAGAGCAAGTGCAGGACTTCTGTGGCTGGCGTGCACGAAGCCTCGTTTGGCATAGAGGGACTTTGCTTTGGTGTTGTCCGAATTGACCTCAGAGGGCGGCTTGTGACATGCCAACGTATTCAAGCCATCCAATACTCATCTGCGTCCAAAATTTGGAGTACTTCCGTATATTTCTCGTATCCCCAACCTCAAGCAAAGTGGGGCAGCTTATCAAACAGTCGGAGGCGAATGGTGGCAGCATGCACGCTTTCCAGGCTCGCGCCTACTTTGCGAGACAGAATTTGTGCGCTAGCTAGCTAGTCAGATTACTGTAGTCGGCTGGGGGTCCCTAAACCGCTCTGAATTCAGATGCGAGAGCGCTTGCGCAACTTAGGGCAAGCAAGAGAGACAGCGGCGCAACTTAGTGCACCATGTGGCCTTTGGCCCGCACAAGCTGACGCCGAATCTGTGAAACCGTCCCATCCCAATCAGGACAATATCAGGACACACCATGAAATCGTGCTAGAGCCAAAGCAGCAATAGAAATTCAACAATTGGCACCCTCCAGTCTCTCTGTCCCGAAGCTTGCTGTCCCATTGCAGGTATCTTTGCATTCTTGACTTTCCAAATGTCCCAAGCTTCTTCATTCGTCTTAGCCTCACAGCCATCAGTGGAGCACCCGCAATCTCCGTTAGAACTTCTGTACTGGAAAAACAAACCATTGCATTCATTCCCTGCTCGTGAGATCGCAACAAGCCCACACTGTTCGAAAGTCCCGCCCATGGGGAACAATCCAAGCCCCCGCAAATTGTTGTAGTTTGAGCAGTGCTTTTTAAATGACTCGAGTTCATACTCCAAAGCGCTTGAACCTGTAAGAAGATAGTCTGCAGGTGGATGTTGATAATAAATGGCCCAGTTTGAAAGAACCGTCCTGCCATTGCAACTCGTATCCATGGCACAGCCGGCAGTCTCCATTTCCTGCTGCATATTGGAAAAAACCACCGCTGCACAAGCCTTGCGAAAGTGCTGGTCCTGTGGCAAGCTGTCCGCAAGACTCCAAAGAGCCGCCCATTGTCCACAGCCCAACTACCCTGAGGTTGTTGTAGACGGAGCAGTGCTCTCCATCCTTGACCAGTGAGAAGTCTGAGGTTGGACTTGGTGTGGGCTGCGATGCTACACCAATTTCATAAATTGACCAACCACCACTTGGGCTTCGGTCTGCACAATGATCAGTAGCACAGCCGCATTCGCCCCCAGCGCTGCGATAGTAAAAGTGATTCCCATCACACAGTCCTTGATCCTTCCCTTTGCCCGCAACTAATAAAGTGCAAGCTTGCTTGCTTCCCCTTGCCCAAAGCCCGGTAAGGCTGTCACGGTTGGTACAAATCTGCCCATCTTGAACTAGGGAGTAGGCCAAAGGAGCTTGCATCTGTGAGACAAAATAGACGCTAAACTGCAGATCCGCTGTTCTGCCTAGGCAGTTGTCATTGGCGCACTCACACCCGCCTTGCACACCGTAGTTTATGAAATCTCCGGCGCAGTGCCCTGACCACCCAAACAAGGCAGATTGAGAATGAATAACGCAAGCTAGTACTTGGAAACGATGATTGAACGGCCGATACACACTAGACAATAAGCATCTTTTCAATGGGAATTCCAGGATCCTAAAATGGAGGTACTGTACCATATAAGGCCATATTTTGTGGGGATATTCCCTTACATAGCCCTTACATAGACCTTATATATGGTAGGTACCTCCAATTTAGGTTCCTGAAATGGCCATTGATCTTTGCAGTTGATATCACACAAGTTTGCAGGCTGATGGCTGTTGACAGGGATTGCAAAGCACAAGGAAATGTGGGAGGGTCAAGACTGAAGGGCAATAGAAGGCAATGGCAGGCAACAAAATAAAATGAAAAAATGTGTTTAAAAAACACGGAAAAGGCGGTGAAGGTATAGCTGGCATTGAGTCGTGCATATCATGCGAGCTATCATTGATAGATATTGATAGCTCACGATATTCCATGACATGTCAATATATTTCGCATATATTTATTCATATGTATATATACATACATACATATATATATACATATATATATATACATATATATATATATATCCATATATTTCTCGTTTCGTTGCACTGAGACCAATGCCCCCTGTGAGCCTTGAGTTCTCGCAGCTCCCATCACAAGCGCTGCGCACGCCTGCAACGAGCCACTGCTCCACAGCCCCAATGCTTTCAGATCCGTCGCGGAGCTGCAGCGCCTGGCACACGAACGAAACGTTATGGTAAGTTGTAGGCTCAAAAGAGATCCATATAGATCCATTGTATATGACATATCGCTGCAAGATAAAATCATATATTCTGTGTACATGTGCACATATTTATCCGCATGCTGTTCATCTATGTACTTATTACTACTTATACGTATGTATTTTCTGTATGATCTTATACAGACTTGTGATGTTGCATGGGGTGGTTGCCTGGTGGATCTTGTTGGATATGATTGGAGGTTGCCTCCATCTGTTTGCCGTGTTTGCCGTGGGGTTGTTGGTGTGAGCTTGCAGATTGCGAACTCTTCAACAAAAACATTGTCAAAATGAAAGAGTCCCGGGTACATGTAGCTTTCCAATGGTGACTCCTAATTCCTAATCCATTGAACTCATAGTAAATAGGAACATTGAGAATTAATCGAAATGAAATCCTACCCCTCTTTCAATCCAACATTATCCAACACGCTTTTGCAACCGCTCCTCCCTCAGGCCCACGAGCTCGCAAACATGCAACATGAGGGATCAAATTCAAAGCTTTGATGCTAATTCTTCAAAAACAGCAGTATAATGATGTAATGTAGTATACAGTGGTGCGGATCGGATAGCAGGTTAGCTCACATGATCATCCATTTGCACTTTACTTTTTTGATTCGCTGTTGGCCGAAACCAATTAAAACAGCTGAAATCAAAAGAAGCCAGGCTCTATCTAGGCCTCCTCACTGTAAGAAGGCATGAACTGAATAGGACGAACAGCATAAAACGGACATTGCTGGCAACAGTGCCACGCATCAAAATAGGAGTGTGATATAATGTCAATGTATGTCAATGTGATATTCGTGCGCTTGTCAAAGCCAACCAAAGCAAATCTGTCTCATGACATCGGGCAACCTGACTTGCAAGGTCTTTGCTGTGACGACATTTTGAAATACGTAAGCCAATCCAGCTCAGAAAACAGGATGGAAATGATGAAGCCAGTTGGCTAAGAAAAAGTCAGGTAGACAAGCATCCTACACTTGAGCTAGCTACCAGAGAAGTTGCAAACCCTTGGTGATATTCGTATGGCCCGTCGTCTCGAGATGGGTTCAAACCTCTGAGAGCTTCAACTTCCACCCGGCTGTGTGCCTGAAATTCTCCATGAGCCCGTAGTGAACAAGGGACTCTCCATCCAAATGCCGTTGTCCAGATGCGACCACAAAAACGAAGAACCAAGTTGCCGCCATTGCGGCGCTCATGTGACGGATGGCAGTTCCAGTGTCCGTATGCCGAGGTCCGCGGCTGAAGTTATGTGCTGATTTGAGTGTCTCCTTGTCGATACGCCTGCTCTCAATCTACTTCTGGCTTGTAGCCTTTTTTTGCACATGATTTGATTATATTTGATTTATATATCTATATATATAATATACATATATATATATATATATTTATGAGTGTTTTATGTGTGTGTGTGATTTATAGTTATATATTCGTGAACAAATGTGAAAATCATATCGCATACAGTATCTGTGGCTCCATCTTGAGCCAAAAACACCACACAACAGCACCCTCTCGCGGAAACAGAGTCGTTGTAGCAAACTCAAGTCGCTTGCAATCAAAGCCTGGTAGCGAGCAACTCTGGTCCGAAAGTTCGTCTTCATGTAAATAGGCGTGGCCGTCTCTTCAATGGCTCAGTGCTACATTACAGCGCAGCTCCGCAGAAGAGTATGAACGTCACTTTTCTCTTGCAGTGGCGGAATGATTGGGAACTATATGTCAGTGCTTATCCTTGTCATCCAGTGCTGTTGTGGGAAACTGTCATAAACTTCCTGAAAGGTGTCTCAAAAATAAGCGCTGGCAAGAATACAGCATTCTCGAACTTGGGCACCTATCTGCGTTGTACGATGTTGTATATTTAGCAATTTAGCGCACCATGTGCGGGATCGAGGGGTCGCTGGGGGTATCGCTGAAGGGGATCCTGGCAAGATCAGTTCCTCCGAAGATCTCCGAAGTATATCGTAATATGTATTAGATAATGATAGATAATGTGTGTATCTCATTGTATCTCCCTCTCTCTCTCTCTCTTTATCTCCATCGCGTTCTCAAAGAGTTCAGGTAAGCTATATATGACATTATATTGTAATATATTGCATATTCATGTATATTGGAATATATTGGATGTAATGTAATCCTTGTGTGGTGCCAAGGGGGGTGGAACACAAATGATGGTAAACTCGGCATCGCTTGGCATCGGTTTAAAACACAAAAAGTTTGGCTCGGGCCCTTTACAGTACCGTGTTTTGATTCTAACCCTAATTAGTTCACTCAAGAGAAAAACAATGATTAATTAATGTCAAGTCAGGATTAATCAACCCCTCCCGATTAATCAACCTCCACTGCCCCCCAAAAAAAATGTAATTTAAACACAGGTGGTCCCCCCGGATTAATAAGCACTTTGGCCTACCCCCGATTAATCAACCCCCTGTGCTGAAATCCATTTTTTATCCAACAATTTTTATTTACAATTCTATTTATTTTCAATTGTTTTTTACCTTTTTTTTATCATCATTGTTATACTTAAGGTTTAAGTTGATCATTGAAAATTTCAAAAAACAACTATTCCCCAAATGATCGATTTCTAATTAAAATCTTTATAAAAATCATCAGTTTGGATAG
>Ga0126342_10012274_pt1 | contig 15284 bp, 16 predicted proteins | sample Cyp1metagenome_FD_92528 | JGI IMG/M metagenome (GOLD analysis project Ga0126342, IMG submission 92528) | Coral microbial communities from Lord Howe Island, Old Settlement Bay, Australia - Cyphastrea 1 metagenome | ecosystem: Host-associated > Invertebrates > Cnidaria > Coral ...
CCCTATTTATTTTCCCTATTTATTTCCCTACTTATTTCCCTATGTATTTCCCGTTTTATTTTCCCTATGTATTTCCCTATTTATTTCCCTATTTATTTCCCTATTTATTTTCCCTATTTATTTTCCTAATAATTTCCCTATTTATTTCCCTTTTTATTTCCCTATGTATTTTCCCTATTTATTTCCCTTTTTATTTCCCTATTTATTTCCCTATTTATTTCCCTATTTATGTTCCTATTTATTTCCCTATTTATTTCCCTTTTTATTTCCCTATTTATTTCCCTATTTATTTCCCTATTTATTTCCTTAGTCATTTCCCTATTTATGTTCCTATTTATTTCCTTGTTTAATTCCCTATTTATTTCCGTAGTTATTTCCCTATTTTGAAAATGGTATCCCTTAAAATATTTCACATCATGATATCTTGTCAGGTTGTTTGGAACCTTGTCATGATCCCAACTGACTAATATTTTCCGGTCGAAACCACCAACAGGATATTGCTTAAGTCTCCTGCCAGGAAGCGGCGGAGCCCCGCGTTGACAGCAGCGAATTTGCCCAGTGGCTCCGGGCCAGGAAAGACGAGGCAACACGACACGGGCGATGTAAAGGTCCAAGACTCCAAGGGGGGTGGGGTGTGTCTTATATATGTCCGCTAAATGTCAAATATATCCCAATATATATCCCAATATATATCCCAAATATATCCCAATATATATTAGGATATATATATATATATGTGTATATATATATCCATATATATATATCCCAATATATATATATATATCCCAATGATTCTGTCAGCGTGTTTCAGCTGTTCATGATACAAGTCATTCTCCAAGTGACTCATGGAATTTGGTGAGTCCGCTATGAATTCGCAGGTAGATGCCATCTCCAGAACCTGCAATCCAAGACGTCCAATGCTTCTGCTGGAGGCGTAAGGAGTTCGGTTGGGGTTCATGGTCTTTGTTTGAGGTATTCCCCCCTTTCATGCTGTATCCGCGTAAGACTCTTAAGATGGTTGAATTATGTTGAACTCATGTATTTTATTTGCAAGTGATTGTAACTGATAGAATCGAAGTACGTCAGCAATCCATTTTCATGGATAATTTGGTTGGACCACCAATCAAAGCTTTGAGGATCTTCATCAAACTGCGATTTCGCTGTGCTGTTCGCTAGACAGGTTTGGATGTCGGAGCAAGGGACTTGGAAGTTCCTAGGTGAGCAATGGCTGCCGTATGCAGAGGCCTAAGCCTGGGGGATCAATAGCTTTAACAGCAGGTTTAGGTATGATCCTTATATCAAGATTGGTGTTTATCTATGGTTATCTCACTTCTTTGCTGCTTTCAGCAGCTCTGGTATCGGCGATTTCGGAAAACTTCATGGGTTCAATAAATGTTTTGGTCTGTGTAGACTTTTTAATTTTCAAGTGTATGTTTAACAGTATATATTTACATAAGTCTACGCTGAAAGCCGCTGAAATATCTGAAATCCGCTGTGTCATCCACAATTTGCAACTCTGGAACTGGAACTGCTTTGATTCTTGTTGATGTTTTGGCATACATCATGGAGTAGATATACAATGATATACAGGTATCATATCTATATATATATATAATCATATATATATACATGTAGTATGCATATATATATATATATTAATACAATCAATATCTAATATCACATAATGTCACTGTTGGAGGCGCGGCCACAAGCCACTTGGACTCTTCCACTGGAGCATTTAGCCGCGAGTCGACCTTCGCCAGCCAAGCACAAGGGCGACGGATGCTCGATGGGTTGAAACACCTCTGGGGTTGGTCTGAAAATGGTGGATATGCCCAAAAGTTGGTATATGTTTGGACATGAACATGAGGGATATGATGGGATATGCCATAATTTTGGGAGGATATACCATAAATTTAAGGACAAAGCCATCTATTTGTGATGATTTGTGTGTCTGTATGATTTGTTAGCTAATGATGTTTTTAACAAAGTTCTACACGGATAGCATCCATTCATCGTTCGTGAGATTATCGATGGTGATGTTTTATGATGCAAAAGAAATTGTTTTCAGTGGTCCCTGAACGTCGGCCATGTACGAAAGGATTTGGGCTTCAGTGAAACACCCCTAGTGGTGTAAACCAAGGCTCCGAATTTAACCAAGGCTCCGAATTGAGTGGCAAGTGGTATCTTCATCTCAGCGGTTCGCGATTGACACGGACTCCAGACTTTGCGCCAGAGGTGGTGGAAGATTGTCATTACACCATGGGTTTTGAGGACTTTATCTTCCAACTACACCATTTATCCATGGCAAATCGTGGATTTGGAAGCAGCAAAGAGTCGACAGAGTCGACAGAGTCCGGAGAAGTCACGGTGTATGCCTGGCTTTGGGGCGGACAGATGTTCCTGGCACAGCCACCAGCCAGTGACTCCACCTGGAATAAGATCTTCGAAAGTTGCACCGTGTGTCTTGGTCATGGCAGCCATGGCAGCCATGGCAGCTATGGCCGTGGTGGAAAGGACTACAGTGACTACTGTACAACCAAATTTGCTGATCGCTTTTCAATTGGCTTGAAACTTCACCCACTGTACAGCGATCCCCTGCATAGTGAAGATGTTCATCCGCCCTTGTCGAATGACGATCTTTCTGGCCAAATGCCGGGTGTCTCTATGGCCTCCGAAATGGTAAGTTTTCGAAGATCCACCTATGATCCATCCCCCATCCTGACCACGGATGGCAGAGCCATGGTTTTTGTGGACTTTTCGGACACTGAATTCCATGATGTTTCAGCCAAGCTTCAAATTCGACTCTGTATATGTCCTTGTAGCTCAGGGCAAGTTTTGCAAGCCGTGGCTTTACAGGCCGTCCCATGTGACACTGTGGGTGAAAAGCATCTTACATGGACATGGTCAGCCAACTCCACCAAGCTGCGCTCCTTTGAAATTGAAAGACTGCTCACAGTGGAGCTTCGAATTCCACGCACCAAACAGGAGATTGGAACGACTGGAACGACTGGAACCAGCACCATTTCCACTGCTGGAACTGCGGAGCCTCCCATGGTGCCTGGTGCCAGCTCTCTGTTTCCGAGCCATGCCCATCCCGATGCGCGGCTGTACGCGCCCCAACTGTGGCTCCGAGCTGCCGTCTTCCAAGCGGGTGAAGCCATCGCAAAGATCGATGAAGAACTGCTGCTGCCGGTGACCATTGCACGATTTCTGCAACCTTTGAACTGCGGAGAGCAGCAATTGCAGGTGCCTCTGTTTTTGCGGATCAAGTATGATCAATTCTTGGGAACGATGATGGTCTTGCCAAGGGGTCATTGTCAGACGAGCAGACAGCAAGTAAATCGAGTGCAAAGAAAGATTTGACCCATGCCTAGGGCCTAGACGCAGTGTCAGTGTGCCGACAGGAGTATTGGGAAGAAGCTCGTGAGTCGATGCAGACTCTGGACATTCCTTCAAAGCGACTTGCTTGGAATATTTAGAATGAAACAGGCATGGGGCAAAACCTATACCACCACGTTTTGATGTATTTTGGGAGGACAAACATTGATTTATCAGCTATTTGATGCGATTTGGGTTCACTAGAGAACCAAGGTTTTGCTGTTTCTACATGCTTCTACCACAATGCAAATAGTGATGCCTTTTGAGGCTTGAATCGCTGAAGTGGTGTGGAATTCGGCAGGCAGATTTTGGGGATCGGCCGAGCGAGTTCTGTTCGTTCGCATGATTGAAATCGGCACTGCAGGGTCAGCGGGGTCAGCCAGGTTGAAGCAACCATTTCCTGCGGTGTTTTTCTTCGGCAGCCGGAAGTGCTGCCGCCTCCCCCCAGCAGCAGGGCAGCATTTCAGAGTGGCTTTCCTGTGTTTGATCCGTTTTTCATCGTTTTTCAACAATGGGTCGCTCACAAAATCAACGGCTCCAATTCTTCATTGTGGCCGAAATTGGTTTCAACTTCTGAAAATATCAACGGATGATTGATTTTGGTATATTTTGGTCCCTATGCCACCTGATACACACTTCAAACCCATTCCTTTCTCTGTTTCAGATGTTGCAGGATGCGGTAGCGGAGCTGCTGCTACCTTGATGGGGGCCTTACTTCCATGTCCTGGCTCCACAGTCTGCCACATGTCTGAAGATTCTGAAGTTGAGACCAGGAAACCAGCCTTGAAAGTTTTGTGCTGGACCATGTTTGCTTCACTGGTTGAAGTCGGTTGAAGTCGTGAAACAATGGAAGTGCAGTGCCAGTGCACCCATCGGGCTTCCAAGGTTGCTTTGTTGCCTTCACTGGCGGAGGGGGTCAGAAGCTCACAGTCACGATCTTTTGCAGCAACGAGGCTAGACAATCACAAGAAAGCAACCATCTCTGAATTGCATTCAATCCTAGCTTGGTGGCTCCAAGACTTCATTTTTTACCGTCAATGGGAAAGATCTGAGCCAATCAAAACTTTCTTTTTGCAGAATACTTCAGATTAGCTATGTGAAAGCTTTTCTCCGTGTATTTGTTGGAAGCATTACTGGCACAGGCACTCATGAAGATGGTTGTGCAATGTTTGATATCTCAATTAAATGACATTGTTCCTCCAAAAAATATCTCTCATTAATAAGACATAAATTAATTGAAAATTCTTACCACGGAAATTCAATGAATTTAAGAATTACAATAATTTAACTAATATACTCGTATTATGAATTTAAGATTAAAATATAAGCATAGTGTATGATTATATATATTACTATATAATATTTAGTTATATTTAAATGAATAATAATTACCAGTAGTACCGCACAAGGCGGTGGCGGAAGTTTCAGAATAGGAAACCTATAGGAGAGCTTGGTTGTTGTGAATCACGGATGCAAGAGCGAACCCACTGATGGACTGAAAGGTGGCTGGAGTTGTGTTTGCTGCAATGGATGCATGGTTGCAGTGGTCACCTCACCCACAACTGGTGGATGTAGCGTGGTGTAGTGCAGCTGTAGTTGTAGTTGTAGTGTGGTGGAGGTGTAGTTGTGGTGTAGTGTAATTAGTGTAGTGTAGTTGCAGTTGGATTTATGGTGGTGCAATGAGTGTAGTGTAATGTAATGTAATGTAGTGTAGTGTAGTGTAGTGTAAAGTAGCGTAGTTGTAGTTGTAGTTGTAGTTAGTGTAGTGTAGTGTCGTGTAGTGTAGAGTAGTGTAGCGTAGTGTAGTGTAGTGTACTCTAGTGCAATGTAGCGCAGTGTAATGTAATTAGTGTAGTATAGCGTAGTGTAATGTAGTGGTGGTGGTTGTAGTTGTAGTTGTAGTTGTAGTGGAGTGTAATGTAATTAGTGTAGTATAGTGTAGTGTAATGTTGTGGTTGTAGTTGTAGTTGAGTGGAGTGGAGTGTAGCGTAGTGTAGTGTAGTGGTGGTTGTAGTTGAAATTGCTACAAAATCCTTACATTTTGTTTACTTTTGACAAGGTGCAGAATCCCCTGCGATTGCGACGCAAAACGACATCTGAACGTTTAAAAGTGCTCCGAACCGGTTGGTTTTTTATATATATTTGACTTCGAGATGTACTTTGTACCACAACGGCGTTGGTCTGAAAATACGACGATTGATTTTTTTTATCGCTTATTTGGCCATATGGCTCCGTACCCGCCGCTTTAAATTTTAGTGAGCCTATTTTTCGACCTTCTGGAACTTTGAATTTTTAGAAAAAGATAGTATTTTGCGATTTTGCTACCTTTTCGCGTTCCTGTATTTTTCTTTTTTTGGCTTGTTTTTTCTTTGATTTTTTTTTTGGGTATTTGTTTTTCTCTGATTTTTTTTATTTTTGTCTTTATATTTTTTTATTTGTTGGAAATTTGATTTCTAAATTAAATATTTTTTGATATAAATATATTTTTATATTTATAATAATTACTAGTAGTATTATGATTTAGCCTTACACAAAGGGTGCGCGCGTAGTTTTCCGAGGCTAATTTTTCTAAAAATATGTTATTGGGTTGTTGGTAAAATTATTAGGAAGATTGTTGGTAAATAAAGAAATTAAAAATATTAATATTTAAAAATTTTAGAATTTTATTATTGTTAATATGTTTAAAAATTTTTATATGTTAAAAGTTTATTTTTTTTAATATATATAATAATTTAAAAAAATATTAGATTTATTAATTTTCTAAAATATCTAAATTCTAAAATTTAAGAAATTTAATTTTTTTAATATTTAAAAATATTAATAATATTAATTTTTTAGAGCTTTAAAATTTAAAATATGTTTAATATATTTAATATTTTAAAAGGTAGATTTCGGTCGTATTATGATCCCAGTACCAGAATATTAGGTCGTAATATCCTTATGGTCTAGTGCCGTTTTGGCCCTAATGCCATAGTAGGCCCTAATACCGCTATGGTCCCAGTACTATAATAGGCCCCCGTACCGGTATGATTCTAATACCCCAATAGTAGGATCCAATACCGTTTGGAATATTAACATATTAAAATCAAGAATAAAATTAAAATATATATAATATAAATTTTATTTCTTTTTTTTTTCTTCTCCATTCCCTTTTCCCAGTTCTGATTTTAATTCTTTTTCCCTATTTCCTTAGGTTTTTTTTTTTCTTATTTCTTTTCCTTTCTTATCCTTATCCTTTTATTTATTTTCCGCGGAATTGTCTAATAAATATGCCACATATATTGTATAATTTTACAAATATTTATTTATTATATTCTTTTGTATTTTATATATTCTTGATATGTCCGCTATTTATTTTCTTGTTCCATATTATGGGTATGTACTTTATTTTCATATTTATATTTCCATTTTGTAATTTCATTCCTTTTGGTAAAGATAAGGACCAAAAATATATTCGAAAGAATAGGAGTATGAACAAGGAAAAGGAAGAGGACGAATACAAAGAGGAAAAGAAAGGAGGACAAGGAAAGGGAATAGAAAAATAGAAAAAAATAAGTAGGAAATAATTGGAATAAGAAATATAAAAGGAGAAAAAAAAAAGAAATAAGGAAAGGAAATTACAATCAATGGTTGAAATAAAGAAACAAAGGAAGAAAGGTTATATAATATGTATAGGCTCAATCATACGCGGGAATACCCATTTTGCCGCCGTACCATTTCCCGTTTACCTTGGCCGAGGAAAGGCAGAGAGGCAAAGAAGTAGAGTAAGACAGGGAAGAGAGAAGATAAAATAAAATGGAAAAAAGAACGAGGGAAAGAATAACAAAGAAGAAACGGAAGATAAATACGGAAAGGGAAAAAATTGTCATATATATAGTGTGGGCCACGCGGTAGGGCATCCATTTTCGGATGGGGGGTGGGGTTATGCCAAAAATGGAAATAGGCGGGAAATTTACAAGAAAGATGCAAGTATACGGTGGAAGAACATAATAGCATAGGACGAAGGTGCAAGTTGGAAAGGAAAATAAATATATTCTATCAAATATAAGGCACGAATCCTATATCTCACATAAAGGGATCCGGGATTCTTCCGCCTTTTCAATTTTAGACAGGAACAGATATGAAAGAAATATGGAAAGAGGACACTACAAATAAATGAGAAGAGTCAAGCAAAAAAAAAGAAGAGGAAAATCAAAATATAGAAGACAAACGATATCAAATAACAGAAAAAAAAGAGGGCAAGGTCGAGTTGATACTATGTATAGCATGCATCGTAGATGAAAAAAAAAATGGGACTGCTGGAGGTCTTGTAAGTCTTCGAAAAAGTGGAAAGGCAAAATTTCAAGAGACATGGAAGAGCAATGAAAAGATGAATATTGCGAAATGAAGGGGAGAAAGATAAAGGGAATAGAAGAAGAAAAAAATAATGAACATGAAAGGAAGAATGAAAGGATAAAGGAAAAGGAGCGGACAAAAAGTGAAAAGGCGAAAGAAAAAAAGGGAGGTCAGGAAGGAAGCGGTCTTATATATATTGTATAAAGATTGTTCAGCTTCAATCGGAAATAAATCATGACATGAAGGAATTCTTTTTGGCACGGTTGGAGTGCCATATCAATCTCGGAAATGTATAGGCAAACAAAAGCAGAAAAGGGGATTGTGGGAGTGCTCCTTTCTGCATACATAATTTAATTTTAAAAACCTCAAAAGATTTAATTCTAATTATAAATCACATATGAATTAATTTGTGAAACCTTAGCCTATATTTTATTAAACACACAAAAAAAAACTAAAAAAAAAACTAACCCTATGTCCCAGCCACTTATGGACCCCCGTTGTTTTTTTTGTATTTTGATTTTTTCTTTGTGTATATGTGTTTTGTTTTCTCCAGGCCTTTTGCAACTTCTGCCCCAATTTGTCAAAAAACAAAACAAAAGAAGACAATGGAGGTCCATGAGTTGTTGGGGCATAGGATCATAGGGTTGTTTGTTGATTTAATTTTAGTTGGATTTTTAGATATTTTTTTTAATATTACCAAAGGACAGGATTCAGCCGCATCTCATGGAAATTATCCAGGTGGGCATGTTTATACTGATTTTCTCATGGTTTGGGCACCTTCCCGGAAAATTATTTGAAGCCATGGGAGGAAATACAGCACAGCCAAGACTTGAAAATAAAATCAGCAAACAAATTTCAGCATGTTCTTTGAAATTTGTTTTCAAAACAAAATCCTTCAATATATGTTTTGTACAGCAAGCAATATGTGTTCTAAAAATAACATATTTTACATAAAATCCCATCATTCCGTACATAAAGTGGCATCATTCTTTGAAAGGAATCTAAAATCATATTCAAAGAGATAATTTATCAATTTTTTTTAAGAGGTAAAATAATCTATAGAAGAGGGACAGTAATATTTCAGAATTAAATCTTTGGAATACCTATTCTTGGTGACCCTTGTATTCCTTAAAGAAAGTATTGGTATTGGTGTACTAAAAATTTCCTTGATAAAATTATAAACCTTTAAAAAAGTATATACAATAATATAAAGAGAAAATATTTTTATGAAATAAAAATATACCTATAACATATTTAGAAAGAAACAGGTAATAATTATAACATATAAAATATGGCCTTCCATATGAATAAAATACCCGAAAAATACAAGCACCATTATTTTTAAAAAATACATTGCAAACCAATGTTATGCAGAAAAATGGGTACGAGGCTTAATTTCATTGAGTGCATATTATATTTCTACATGAATATTGTTTTTTATTTCAGGGATTATTTTGTTTTTATAACAAATATTTTATATAAAGAAATTATTTTTTCCTTTAAAAGTAAATATTATGTAGAAAAATGAAAATAATGCTTACCATTGAAGGATGTACTACATTTTCCCACATATTACAGTTTTCTTTCAAGAATAGTGTTTATTATTTAAGGGAATATATGTTTTGTTTCCAAGGTAGGCTGCAACCTGGAAGCAGTATATTCCTTCAAAAATAATCGGTTTCGATCAAAAATTGCTGCAATATACATCGACCATTACTCCTTTTAACAGCAATATTGAATATTTAATACTACAATATTTTAGAAAATTACACTTCTACAGAAACGAATGCTCTATATTTTAAGGGAAACCTCTATATTTCGTAGGGATATTATTTTTTGAAAGAAGTATTATTTTGGACGAAAAAATGCACCTTATAAATAAAAGGTATAATTCAAAATGAAAATATCGTTTCTGCCATATTTTTACATAAATGCTTCATAATTTCCAAGGGTAATTAAAGGGAGTTGTATTTACATGTGTTTCAAAATAATTTAGCTTACTAGATCTTACTAGGGTGTGACAGTTTCTTATATTGTTTTCCTCCCATCGGCCATTTGTAGTTTTTATCGTTTTTTGGCTGGTAATATTTTTATTTGGATAAACATTTTGGCAGAGATAGTAGGCATGCTAATATTTATAAATAATTAGTAGTAAGAATTTGTTATAAAGCTAACAAAAAAAAAAAGTACTCCCACAGTCCCCCGCTCTCAAAAAAAAGTACATAGAAAAGTCAAAAAAAAAACAAAATCAAACATAAAAAAGACAAGGAAAAAGAGCAGGAAAAAAAAACAAAAAACGATAGTAAAAAAAGAAAAGAAATACAAAAGGAAGGAATATAACAACTAAACAAGGAAAAGAAAGATGGAAGAAAATACAGGACAAGAACATTAAAAAGGAATAAGAAGAGGGAGCCAAACAAGGGAAAATAAGTTAGTTATTTTACGTCGAGGGATCCCCTCCATGATATTTTTTTTTCATAATTAATGATATTTGATGTAGAAATATATGTCTGCAAAATTTAGAGCGAGGTCAGCCGAGGTACCAGGTAGATTTAGAAAATTAATGAGATAAATTGACTAATTCACTTCCCACGACGTGATGCCTTGGCTTACTTTTGGAGTGGATAATAGACCAAAAATAATTTTTCAGAGTCTGATTTTTTTTTTCTGGTTGGTTGGTCGCAGTTACAATGCTTTTATCAGGTCCCGAGAATAAAAAAATATTTCAGCCTGCTTTTTTTTGCGCATATTTCTTCCGCCACGTACCATGGCTTTCTGAATGCTGGTACAGTCTCACTTGGGAGTGTTTTAAGTCCCCTGATACCCCCACAGCACCATTCTGGATGAGTATGCTTTGCAAGATGGATGGCATCCTTCCTGCTACAGGGAACATCCCCAACGTTCCACAGGGAACATCCCCAAAGGGGGCATCAGGGGACTTAAAGCACTCCCAAGTGTGACCGCACCAGCACTCGCAAAGCCATGGCACGCTAGTGCAATGCTCCATAGCCCTCAGCCAAATGCTGTGGCCGAAGAAATATGCAAAAAAAAAATCACAGGCTGAAATGGCTGAAAAGTTTTTTCCCATCGGGACCGGAGAGAAGCATTGTAACTGCGACCAACCAACCAGAAAAAACTTTCAGCCTCTGAAAAGTACAATTTTATACCTTTTTTTTTTAGAGAGCGCCACCGTGATGTGTTAGGTAAAGGAACGCGCCCAGTAATTCCCAAAAGTAGAATTAACGAGGCGCGATGAAACGTCACACATGCGAATTAACGACGAGGTGACGAGGTGCGAATTATTGTAAACTGCCCAGATATTTGGCATATATTTTCTGACATTCTATTCTGGCATTCTATCTGACATCTTTTCTGGCATTTGTATCTGGAATAGCTTCCAAAATTCTTTCTGGCATTTTATCTGGTATTATGTCTTCGGAGTTTCTTTGTGGTTGAGGCCCGGCGGGGAACACTCTGATCCGGAGCTCGCGGTGGAGGTCTGGCGGGGAACGCTCTGATCCGGAGGTTGCTGTTGGGGTCCGGCGGACGAAGGAGGAGGAAGGAGGAGGAAGGAGGAGGAAGGAGGAGGAAGAGGGCGGACTGGCTAACATAAAATCTAACAACCCTCACCTGACTGGTGGGGAAAACGAACAGAACAAACATGAAACAAACAGAACAAGACGCAGTTACAGAAGCTGCGACAAGAGAATCAGTATGTAGGGCAACATAGTCGTCACTTCTCTGTGGCAGGTAGATGCAGAAAAGAAGATTATGGGTACTTCGATTATCTTACTTGATTTCAGGACAGAAATTTAGCAGCAGCAAAATGAACACTTATTAGTAGAAACGATGTCTATTTACAATGTATTTTACCTCCTCGAGTACATCTACAATGGTTAATACATTCCCAGGGCGCTGTTATGCACATGCCTGTAAATAAACCGAACTGTAAATCGCACATATGATAGTTCTCATGGAACGGACGAAATATACCCCAAAGGTCCCCCCCACATATATATATATATATATGTATATATGTCATTCAATAATATTTTCCAATTCTTATTTTACCTATCTCCGTTGTCTTCGCCATCATATATTCCAAGAAGAAGATCTTCCAAATAATTTGAATAGGAAAAACCTCTAGAAATACAAAAAAAAATCAAGATTCCGAGCCGGTTGGAGATGAATCCAAAAATACATACATTTTTTGGATGATTTTTTGGTGCGAATTTCTGATGGGTCACTGAGACAGAAGCAAGCGAAGCTCCAGCTCGCTTTCAGCGGAAATCCTGCTACGCCGTTGTGCCCCGTGCGCCCCGTTGTGCCCTGTTGGCACCGACCCTCTGGTGAAACAATGCAGACCGCGGCGTAAACTTAGGAGATCTCACAACCTCCTTGCTGCTGCTGCTTTTCCTTCTGCAGGTCCCTCACTTGCCTTTGCAAAGTTTCATTTCTTTTCTCCTTAGCGTTGGTAGCATTGGGCAGAATAAACAAAGTTACATCCCCCAGATCTGGGCCAAACACTATCTGGACGCCTTGGCGGCTCCATCTCAAAATTGGGGCCCACTTCCCGCTGTTCCGCCCAGAGTCCAGTTCCTCCATTGCTCGGACCTTGGTCTCCAAGTAGAGGATGTGCTGATGCGCTTGTTCCATGTCCGTATGTCGAAACTCTCCATCAGCTGGTTGCCGCGCACGTCCCGTGTTGCCCTGCAAACTTTGCAACTTTTCTTTTAAATCATCCTTGTCCTCAGGTGGCATAGCCAACCATTGCAAGTTGCCGGATGCGGTGCTGAGAGATACTGAAAGCATTGGCGGACCATCTCAGGCCCAAAAAATTCAAGCATGTCACCAAATTAAAGGACCGGATAACCCCACAAATCAACTTCTTCCAATGATCACCAAGCAGATGTGAAAATGAGATGGGAAAGGCAGGAAGGAAAGGAGATGGTGCAAGACTGGTTGGGTGCAAGAGCTGTGTGCGACAGTGTTGTGTGTGTATGTGTGTGCGCAAGTTTGTGTATGTAAAAGTGTTGTGCGTGAAAGAGTTGTATGTGACAAAGTTATGTGTAAAAGATTGTGTGTGAAAGAGTCGTGTGTGAAAGAGTTGTGTGTGACAAAGTTGCGTGTGCGCATGTGTGTGTGAGAGAGTTGTGCGTGACAAAGTTGTGTGGAAGAGTTTTGTGTGACAAAGTTGTGTGTGACAAAAATGCGTGTGAAAGAAATGTGCGACAAACTTGTGTAAGAGTTGTGTGTGACAAGCCACCAGAGCCAGACTAGTGCCATAAGCACCACACCTGCCACGCAAAGTGAAGGTCGATGTCACCAAGCACCACGGCTGCCACGCAGAATGCAGGTCGATGTCGCCAAGTGCCACGCCTGCCGCGCAAAGTGGAGGTCGATGTTGCTAAGTGCCACGCCTGCCACGCAAAGTCAAAGTTGATGTCGCCAAGTGCCACGCCTGCCCCGCAAAGTGAAGGTCGATGTCGCCAAGTGCCACGCCTGCCATGCAAAGTCAAAGTTGATGTCGCCAAGTGCCACGCATGCCACGCCAACAGCCGCGGCGACAACGGCGTCAACTGGGAACCAAGCGCGCCACCAGAGCCAGCCCAATGCCATAAGTGCCACGCCTGCCACGCAAAGTGCACGTCCACGTCGCCAAGAGCCACGCCTGACACATCAACAGCCGCGGCGACAACAGCGTCAACTGGGAACCAAGTGCGCCACCAGAGACAGCCCTGTGCCATCAGTGCCATGCCTGCCACGCAAAGCGACGATCCATGTCGACAAGTGCCACGCCTGCCACACAAACAGACGGTCCATGCCGCCAAGTGCCACACCTGCCACGCCAACAGCCGCGACGACAACGGCGTCAAACGGCAACCAAGCGCGCAACAAGAACCATCCCAGCGCTATAAGTTTCACGCCTGCCACGCAAAGTGACGATCAATGTCGCCAAGTGCCACGCCTGCCACGCAAACTGACAGTCCATGTCGCCAAGTGGCACGCCTGCCACGCCTGCCACGCCAACAGCCGCGGCGACAACGACGTCAACTGGGAACCAAGCGCGCCACCAGAGCCAGCCCAGTGCCATAAGTGCCACGCGCCACCAGAGCCAGTCCAGTGCCGTAAGTGCCACGCTTGCCACGCAAAGTGCACGTCCATGTCACCAAGTGCCACGCCTGCCACGCAAAGAGGAGGCAGATGTCGCCAAGTGCCACGCCTGCCACGCAAAGTGCAGGTTGATGTCGCCAAGCGCCGCGCCTGCCACGCAAAGTAAAAGTGACAAGTTGTGTGTGAGCAAGTTGTGTGGTGACAACTTGTGTGAGGACAAGTTGTGTGTGGACAAGTTGTGTGTGTGTGAGAGTAAGTTGTCTGGTGACAAGTTGTGTGTGGACAAGTTGTGTGTGAGCAAGTTGTGTGTGGACAAGTTGTGTGTGAGTAAGTTGTGGTGACAAGTTGTGTGGTGACAAGTTGTGTGTGAGCAAGTTGTGTGGTGACAAGTTGTGTGGGGACAAGTTGTATGTGGACAAGTTGTGTGTGAGCAAGTTGTGTGAGGACAAGTTCTGTGTGGTCAAGTTGTGTGCGGTCAAGTTTGTGTGAGTAAGTTGTGTGTGGACAAGTTGTGTTTGACAAGTTGTGTGTGACAAGTTGTGTGTGTGTGCAAGTTGTGTGATGACAAGTTGTGTGAGGACAAGTTGTATTTGGACAAGTTGTGTGTGTGAGCAAGTTGTGTGAGGACATGTTGTGTGTGGTCAAGTTGTGTGTGGTCAAGTTGTGTGTGAGTAAGTTGTGTGTGGACAAGTTGTGTTTGACAAGTTGTGCGTGAGTAAGTTGTGTGCGGCTGGCGGGCGGGAGTGGGGCTGGAGCGGGGCGGGAGGCGGGGCGGAAGTGCACAACCAAAAACAAGAACCCTTCACAAAGACGTGGGGAAAAAAAACGCAATAAATCGAGCAATTCAACAAAACAAAAAAGTAGGAAATCCATGAAAATCCATAGAACTCAAATGTTTTCATCATTTTCCATAGTGAGCCAAGTGTCATGTTGGATTTTGAAGACCTGACCCCGGGCCCTCACGAGCTCAGCCTTGACTTCCTCGAGCGTTGCGTAGCGCATGTCCTGCCACGGCCCATCCGCCTGCTCCGGCGCTGGCTGCGCTGTCTGTGGCGGCCCCGGGGTGGCCGATTCCGACGCTTGCGCCGCGGCCGCCTGAGCTTCAGCTGCTTGGGCCTGACACAGTGGATGAGAAAATGTGATCTAACATGATCCAACAATACTTACGCTATCTTACAGTACATTGTGAAGTATTATCACTTTCTGATACCATATCAAACATCAACCTGAGAAGGGGAAGGGGTGGAACGAAAGCCAGCGCTTGCTTTTTGACTCGCGCGGGGGCGCGTGAAACTCCACCTCATCCATATGGCATGGCTCAAACATGAAGTGCCCCAACATCAACAATTGCTATCGGGTCATAATTTTCCAATCATTAAATGGACCTTTTTAGGGTAAACTCCACGATTTTGTAGCTTCTATATCCAAATATGTTTCCTACAATGTACTGCGGC
>Ga0126342_10012275_pt1 | contig 15283 bp, 11 predicted proteins | sample Cyp1metagenome_FD_92528 | JGI IMG/M metagenome (GOLD analysis project Ga0126342, IMG submission 92528) | Coral microbial communities from Lord Howe Island, Old Settlement Bay, Australia - Cyphastrea 1 metagenome | ecosystem: Host-associated > Invertebrates > Cnidaria > Coral ...
GATGGTGCCCCCCAGTTATAAGTTGGTTTATAAACCCCATTAACTATAGTTATATCTACCATAAACCATAGTTATGGGAGTTATAAACCAACTTAGCTAACTATGGGGCACCACCTTGTATGGATTCCCTGTATGTTCATCAGGCCATCAGGACCTCCCAAGGGGTTGGGTCCAGTCGGTCCTCGTTCGATGGTCGGTAAGACCATGCATCGATGTAAGAGGGTATAACCTAACAGGCGCTCTCCGAATCCAACACTTCACGTCATGTCCATATGAGATTTTGACATAGGCAACATTTTTTTTAGGTGGATGGAGCAGGATCTATCATGATGATTCACTAGCTTGACATACTGTGGATGGTTGCGAAATCCTGCACCAGTTGATAGGTGAGCAAAATCCTATTATCTATAGGGTTTCAACCATCCAAGGTGGTGCAGGATTTCGCTGGCCCACCCACAGTATGTTTTCCGCTTTTAAATAAAAACAACATCTCTCATTGTGATCATGTGCAGTCAGCTTCATGACACACAACATCCAGTACCTCCCAAAATCATCCTCCTTTAGTCGATTCCAGAAGCAGTGGATTTCTCATTGGGGAAATTTTCAAAAAATCCAGTCAAACTATTGTTGGCTTACACCCCCATGAAATCAGCATGAATTCCTACAAAACCCAAGTAAATCACCATGAATTAGCCGTGTTCAATGTATGAATCCCATTGAACCACCATGAAACCACCATTTTTTTATGTGACTGCCATGAACAGCGGCGCCTTTCCATAGGCGTTGGAATACACGGGAGAGTCGGGTGTTGACCTCTGCAAATGGCAACGCGTGGCGCGTGGAGAATGCTTGGAAAATGCTTGGCGTTTCACATGGTTGAAGCATCAAAAACCCATCAAACATAGGAATAGCTGGTGGGTTTAACATGGTTTAACATGGTTTAACACGGTTTAACATGGTTTAAGCATCATGTTAACCATCCATCCCGGGGCTTTTTTTGGGGCCCTGGATTTGGGAGAGATATGGAGAGATCCATCTATACCACGTGACGCTCAGTGAGGACGCCTCGTGAAACAGTGGGGCCCTTGGATTTTACGAATCTCGTCCCCCTTTTTTTTTAATATCATATATATATATATATATCAATATCTAACTATGTATAAACCACATTATACATAAGCACCAGGTGCGGTGTATCTTGCTTGGATTTTTGTTTGGATCTGTTAAGGTTCCATTGTATCTGGTGAAAAAATCTGGGAAAAACGCATGCGTTTGCCTGAAAATTATGGGACGACCACGGAAAACTCACATTCCCGCTATGGTGACAAGCCCCATCTGTCATTTTGCTAGATATCTATCCCACTATTAAAAAAGTCACTTCTGAAATCCCACCATTATTATATATCAGCATATATATATATATACACCGCATTACTATAACTATATTGTATATACATCACATGAAATGAATGAAATCCCCATTTTCTATCCCACATCTAACCCCATGGATTTCCCGGTCGCGCGGCAACTTCCGCCGTTTCAACGAAATGCGGCCCATCAGGGCCCGGTTGAAGCGGCCCACCATCAGGCCGCGCGGCCGAGTGGTGCCCACCTGAGGATCGGAGCTGTCCCTGGCTGCCGGGTATGGAAAACCATAAAATGGTTGGTGATGAGCTAATAATGGATAATGATGGGTTAAGAATGGCTTAGTAATGGGAAAACAATAGTGTTTACCCTCCGGTAAACGTTTACAGTTTGCGAACTGGAAAATCACCATCTTGAATAGGTAATCAACTATATATTTACATGGGCCATTTTCCAGTTCGCAAACTGTTCAATTACCAGAGGATACCAGAGGCTACCCGGAATGGACAAGGTCATTCCCGTCAAAGCTCCGAATGGAATGCAGCTACGAGTCATCAGCCCCAACACTCCAAAATGACCACCTGTCTTATCCTGCATGCATATGTCTGAATGTAATATTCCCATATATCCTGTGCCCATTATGTGGTGATCAAATGATCAAAAAATGGATGGCTGGTTTGATCCAATGTGCTTCTTTCCAACGCGTCACCAGCCCTCCCCCGTTTCACCAGCCCGTTTCGGACCCTTTCAGGACAAAAGCTCACATTGACCGGATCTTCATCTCCCATCATCTCCTCGCTCTTCCTCATCCCAACCGATCGCTGGGAGCCCAAAACCATGAATTAACCAATCATGTGGGTAAAACAATGTCATAAACCATCCAAATCACCATAGATAGGTGGTATAAGACATTCCCAAATGGATGGTTTATTGTTTTAGCCACATTACTAAAATGGATGATTTCGGGGTACCTACATTGTACGAAACCTCCAAGTGTACAGGAGCGGAACTGCACATGTCTGACATGGCCACGTCTTTATGTTCTCAAAACCGGTGCCGAAGTCAGCACAAGGAGTTGATACGTGCTCTACCCGGCACATTCCAAATTTAACATCTTCATTATTCCCTATGGATCCAGCCGTGTTTTCTTAGGAAGTGCTTGGGGTATGATTTTGGGGGTATGATGTATCTTCTCAGGATGTGTTTGGATCCGTAGGGATTATAAATGATAAAGAACCACCACACAACATTTGCAAGTCCCAACTTCTGGAAACAGCCATAGGATCCATCCGTATCCTCCCTGCAGGTGTCACAAAAAGCAAACACAACGACATGTGGCCCATTACACGTGCTGCGGAACAAAAAGGGTGCGAGTTGGGTTGCTTTCCAGGTATCCATCGGGCAAACAAAGACATCCAGGGTGGAAGGGTATCTGCACAGTTGGCGGACAGGTCTTCAACCTGCGCCACAGCTGAAGAAATCTGAAAACATGGTATCGTGGGACCCCAAAATGAATAGCGGGGTGTTGCTTATTGGGGGGAAGATTAAGAACCCCCCAGTTGCTTTCGTTTGGTAGTTTGGGCGGGCCCATTTAAGTGCCAGGTTCACATTTTTTGGGTCGAAAGCCTTGAATTACTCGGTTAAAGTTTATAATTAAGGGAAATTACTGCCCCTACAGTACTTCCCCTTTCTTTGCAGTGTCTTTCCAGAATATAATGATTTTAACGACTGCATACGCCTCACATGCTTCGATATGTGTGAGCAAGACATATTACACATAAATCATTCTTAGTGCTTGCGCTAGTTGGTGTGTTCAACTCATGACAAAGTCACCTGTCAATCCTGTCACTTGTTGAGCCAATTGGGATCCATCGTAGGTACAAATGGCAAGCAAACTAAATTCTCATTCTGTGCATGAGGATGCATGAGGATTCGCTCCGTGGAACAAACACGCTGACCTTGATTGACAAATCGAAAACAAGTTTCAAGCAGGATCGTCTTAGCACCATCGAAATTGGACAATGAGAACGATCCGATGCAAAAAAAAAGTCTAACCTGTTGCAGGAGCCAACCAATTCCCACATTTTCCATCAATTTCCCACATCTTTTTGCCCAGGGACTGAGGTATTTGCTGTTAAATTGATCCTCAGCTGGCTCTCTCGGACCAGGATCACCCCATGCTGGCGGTTGCTGCGAATGGGTGCAAGAAGACATGCCAAACGACTAGTCATGTATATAGTACCCATAGGATCCATGTATGGTATATATGCTAACATTTGGGATATACTGATGGTAAATGTTACCATATATAGCATACATGGATCCTATGGGGTATATTACTGTACCCATCCTCAACGAAAAAAAATAATGAGAAATCATGAGAAAGAAACTTTAAAAGGAACACCATAGAAAAACAATGAACATTTCACGGAAGATGTCAATTCACCTGATGTCGTTGTCGATTCAGAATTGATTCAGATTGCGCAGGTCACCAACCTTGGGACCCTGTATCCCATGATCTCCTCAACGCTTGGCGTATTGGGCCTATTGCCCTCGCAAGACTACATCGATTGCGTATTGATACCAACTATAAATCCATACTTACCAATTCAATGTGCGATCAATTCATACACAAAACCATCATAAACCCACACTATATGGAAATGGTCCCTTAAAATATCGGCTACTCCGGTGATGTGTCACATATGGACATTATACCATTATTAAGTTCGGGATTTTTGATCAAAGTTGGGCAATCCATCGCATCCACGAAAGGCGGCAATCGATGGCAATCGTGCTCCGCCGCTGCCAAGGGTCTCCTTGGTCTGCAGGATTTGCTCTGGACAGAGAGGCCCTGTGCATGGTGCGCAACAATCCCTCCGACTCCTGCGGTCACTGTGGCGACTGTGGCGATTTGGTGCAAAGTTGTCGTGGTGAACCCATGAGTTAATCATGTTTCATCAGATATTATAATCGTTTTCAATGGAAGGCTATAGTGGGATATTAATGGCATATTCATGGGATATGCATGGGATGTTACAGGGATATTACTGTAAGGGGCATTGGGGTATTTATGGTATATCAACGGCATTCAATGGAATACTATAATGGGAAACGTGACATTACTGGGATGTTTACAGTATAATGAGAACCCAGGATGTGACTCAACCCCAGTTTATCAATATCATAGTGAAGATGTGGGTTTGTCTGAAAATGGGATACCCTCAGAATCCAGTGCTAAGAATTTTTATCATTTTATGTTCTGATTACCCTCTGGTAATTTAACGTAGCTATTGAAAATGGCCATTTATAGTGGATTTTCCCATTAAAAATTGTGATTTTCCATAGTTACGTTAGTTTACCAGAGGGTAAGATGGTGACTTGATGACTTGATGACTTGGTATCACGATTTTGGGACGAACCCCCAAGAATCATGCTTTTGAGTTATATCACCCACTACCCTCTGGTAAACTAACATAACTATGGAAAATCACCATTTTGAATAGGTAAATCAACTATAAATGGCCATTTTCAATTGCTATGTTAGTTCACCAGAGGGTATATCACCCACAAAAAAACCATCATATCCCCATCACTGTATCCCGGTGTTGGTCAAATCCGCCTGCTTTGATGGTGAAGTCCCCCCCCTGACCCCCCCGAGGTTGGCTCCCAAGACGTGAAGGGCAGTTGCGACGGCCAGCCACTAGTGGCCCGGAGCACTCTAAATCTGAGTTCACATTGCCTCAGGTTCCAAGTGGTGATGAAAAAACCTGGAGATGACCAGCGGTTCATCGGGAAATTGAGGTTTCCAACCAGCGGATTTGGGGACACAAACCCACATGTTGGTGACGCCTTTGTTTTGGAAAAGAAAAAGGCCAGCTGAACAGCTACCACACGTGTGCTGTTTATTTTGTTGCCATGGTAAGTCGTCCATTGCATCCCAGTTGTAAAACAAACCCGTCCGGAGAAAAACCATACGAAACAACTGAGGTCAACTCCAGATTGGTGAACCCTGACTATGAATTGTATGACTTGGGGCGGTTACCTTAAGAGTGATACATTATAATATATATATATATATGTGTATGTATGTATGTATGTCTGTATGTATGTATGTAGGTAGGTAGGTATGTAGGTAGGTAGGTATGTAGGTATTTAGGTATGTAGGTATGTAGGTATGTAGGTATGTAGGTAGGTATGTACGTAGGGATGTACGTAGGGATGTACGTAGGTATGCACGTAGGTATGTACGTAGGTACGTACGTACGTACGTACGTACGTACGTAGGTAGGTAGGTAGGTAGGTAGGTAGGTATGCATGTATGTATGTATGTATGTATGTATAATATACATATATATATATATATATATGTACTATTATATTATATATATATACATCTATGTATTATTATGTATTCTACTATTACTATTGGCAATGTTCCCCCCTATATGAGTAAACGGGTGGTTTATTACATCAAATTACTTGCTAACCACCCAAACGAATAACAGCCCGACCGTGCCCAACCACTACTCCTTGCACTGGTAACGTCCAGGTGCCTTCGCCCAAACGACAGGGGTGCGACTTGGTGCAGTAGGCTTGTTGGCTTCCTGGGAAAACATGCATCAGTTGCCACCCAAAATCGTCGGGTTGCTTTACAATGGACCAAGTCATCGCATCTCCTACAAAATAAAAGATACCCTCTGGTGAACCAACATAGCTATTGAAAATGGCCATTTATAGTGGATTTACCCATTAAAAATGGTGATTTTCCATAGTTATGTTAGTTTACCAGAGGGTACATTCATGTGAAGCTCTGCATTTTGGGATGTGCATCTGCGATGTTCATCGAGCTTAAAATTACCCAGCATTCTTTTTTCAGGGCTTGGCATTTTCAAATCAAGTTGCCAAAGGGTGTTCCAATACTACCTTAAGAGAAAATTGCAACTACCTTTTCACATGTGAGTGCGACACTTTCCATATTGACTGCCAATTGTTCCAAACATCATCAAACATCTACAAAGTAGGACATTGGCCATCAATTACGATACAAAACATATCTTGCCATGATTTGACGAACGAGAGCAAATGTATGCAAATGTATTGTTGAATCATTGGGAAGCACGATAGCAATTCAAGGGATTGTGCCCCACTCTCAAACCCCATGGGCTAAAACGATCTAAAATGTCAATAAGTGCTGGTTGACAAATTGAAGGGTACCCCAAATGACAGCACCAGAGCAAAGCCCAGGGGGGTCAATCAGCTGTTCAGAACCAGTATCCATCTTCAGGCGTTTCCATGTACAGCTGCTGCAGGAAAACCTGTTCCTGGGCCGCAACTGCTGGTCTTTTCTCAAGGAATAATTAAACCATCACAATTTACCAGGCTTTGGGTGCGACCAAAAATGTCCAGCAAACTAATAAACAGCATGTAAGCAGCATCAAAGAAAGGGGCATATGCCAAATCCTTCGACAAATTTAAGTGATATTTACGTTACTTTGCAAACCACCGGGGTAGGAACATTTCAAACATCAGGTCTGCATCCTTCGCAGCGTGCAAAAAGTCTGGTTGCTGGTTCCAACCCCTATTAAAACCACGCTCGTCACTAATGTCAACCCCGGATTAATAAAGCATGGTTTATTAATTAGGGGGGTACTCCCCAAATAGTCATTTCATCTGATACTTTTTTATGGTATCCCTCCAATTTTAACAACCGTAAACGGGGTTTATTACAGTAATCCACGCTCGTCAGTAGGGCAAGTCACCAGCCATTCATAGACTTCTCGCCCGCCTCTGACGTCGTAGATGGTGCTTTTGGGATGCAGTCTCCAAGGCGACCTTTTTGTGAAGCGACCACCGGGGGGCCACCGGGGGGGACTTGGTGTTCCACTATAGTGGTTAGTGATGTGGATATGAACAACCATAGCTTTGAAAATTAATGAACATTATATATATAATATACATATATATACTGTATATACCAAGTTACTTCAGGGTATTTTTGAACTATCTTGAATTACCCTCCGGCTTTTTTCCGACATGGCAAGGAGAAATCCCTTATTTTCTTTGATGTTCCCATATTTTCAATGCCGATACATCCGGCAGTACGCCAATCACTAAATAGACTGGTCCTTGCAACCCAACCCAGCCACGAAGATTTTCGGCTGCCAGGGAACTTTAGAAACCGGGCCCCTGCAGCCTCGAAGATCTGCGCTGAGATTTGAGTCTCTTGCCTCGAAGATCGGGACAGGAACAGCGATATAGGTGTTTTGATTCACTAAACATGGGGGATGTAAACCAAGATTAACCAAGGAACAAATTGGATTCAATTGTTGATGTTTTAATGATATTTAATGGTTTAATATGATTAATATCCTATGATATTAAATGATTTTGATTATGATATCACATGATTTATATCAATATGATGATTTAATATGATTTAATGATATTTAATGGGCCAATGATTGATTTAAGGCATCATTTATGCATCGGGTTTCCCTCTAACAATGTTACTCTCAACAAAAAATTGACAAGTAGATTGGATCAAGAGCGAAGGGAGTTCCATCATGATATATCATGATGGGATGATTCCGCAAGTTGCTTGATGATGGCCGGCTGGAGCTGCATGGGATATGGCTTAAACAATGATGGACCTCTTGATTCAGGTGTAGGGGATGACTTGCTCGCAAGAAGCATACAGGAAAAAGTGGTGATACAGTTTATATAGGAGACCATAGTCTTTTGAACATTAGGATACGTCATTGTATGATACATCCATGCGGTTAGTGAACTCTTAGTATCTCTGAGTGGCTCCCGGGAATGTGGATACCATCGGCTGGCCAACTTTAAAATGAGGATGAATGGGATTTGACCAAGTCCAATATCACGTCCTCACAGCCACATCAACATAGGAATTTGAGCATGTGATCTTGGTTTCAGTGTTCATGAAACGTCATTTTCACGGCAGGACTTTCAACAGCACTTTTACTCCGACCAGCCCCAGGATCCAGGTAAGGGGCATGTACGAGAAAATCAGGAATGCAAGAGCAAAACACAGCGACAGCAACACTGGCATCACCATCGACGACATGCTGTGCCCAAGTGAGTGAGTCACAAGGACGGCTCCGGATGTGAAATTGGAAGCAGGGAGCAAAGCAAAAGATCTGAACGGCTATGAATGGGAGTGTGGCTTGGAAAATCTAACGCATTTCATCACTCAGAAGGTCTGAGACCGTTCTCCAAGTGTTTCCTTAAACAAGTTGGTGCCAACCCCTTGCCTCTAGCTTCTTAGCCGTGAGATTTTGCTAAAACGGGGAGGGCTTATATAACTAAAGATACTAAAGTCTATTTGCCCAGTGCCCTCATGGGTAGAGGCCCGGGCACTTGAGCCACTGTGAGTCGGTTGGATGATTGCCAGCCGGGTGCCACCGACTCACGGCTGGCTATGACGCAAAAAAAAAGGGATTGCGGCCCATCAAAGTATATCAAAGTGATGATTGGATGATAAATGTTGATAATTCATCACTGCATAGCAACACCATGATTTGTTTATCCTTAATCCTAACAGATTTAAGAGTTTAAAACCCTTTCGCGGCCTTCGCACCTCTGTTTTGGACGTGCTCGTGAGCCATTTCGCTCACTTCAACCAGCAGCGATTTTTTGCCGCCACTGGTTTTCAGGGCGACTGTCAGGAGCGAAAGGGCTCACGCAAACAGCCCAGGTACCAACGAGAGAACAGCCGTACCTGACAGTGGGATCCAGCACGTGTGCGACGTACAGATCTCCAAACACGGTTTCTCTCTCCAATTGAAGGCAATCTGAATGGGACAAAATGAACACACCTCGGAAATATCGTAGATAAAACAGACAACCCAGTTTCTGTTTTCTACAGTTTCAACCCATCGAAAACATGATGAATCAGTCTCATCATCTGAAAAATCAATGTTGAAACCACAAACTGAAGTGATGACACTTTACAACTACTAAATAAAAACATCGTGTGATGCCTTTTTATGGCCGATCCAAACATTACCTTACTATATCTGGTTTCTTGATCACGGTGGTCCCTACGATCTGTCCATGAGGAATCTCTGAGCAAACCCATCCTCCCATCCTCAACTCTGCTAATCCATTGTTAATCCTATGTTTTGTAAAACCACGTCAAACCGCCATTTCCCAAGACGAACAATCATATTATCAATTAAAACCCGATGTTTAATGTTTTTGCAAAACAGGATTCTGGATTTTTACTGTACAATCCAATTTGTTGATGATGTTGATGATCAAAATCCCAATTTTGGATGGTCAAAAGCTAGGAAATTCAATGCGTAGTTCCAACTGGTTCCCCATTTTTATTGGGGAATATATGGATGGATACCCCAATCGCTCCGAATCGCTCCCTCCGTTCACCACTGGATAGTAATCACCAAACCTTGGACATTTTGCTCACTGATGTCTAGTAATGGAGGAACGCAATGATTATTGAACATAGTTATTGATCATTCCCATCCATTTCCTACTAAGCACCAATAAGTGTTGGATGCTTCAACTATGTTAAACTCCCAATCCTTGGACATATTTTTAGATTCTTGGATGGTGTTTCACCATGGTTTTTAATGATGAAAACCTATGAAAACCTCATTTTTTCATGGTTTCAACATGTTTTCAACTCTTTCAACACCCACTCTTCACCCACTTCTGGGTCTCTGAGCCGCCGACCATCACCGGATCCCAGTCATCAGATTCCCTGAGACCTCGCCACTGCTTCGCTGTGGCCTCGCTGGCCTGGATGGGTAGTGGGTGGTGACCGACAAGATCTTGGAGGTTTCATAGGGAAAAGCATGAGAAAATTTATGAAACTCATGGAAGAAATTGGAACATGCTGGGGAAAATCCATGGAAAAAAACATGGCAACATAATTATGGATAATTAATGGGAAAAACATGGAACAGAATGGGATTAGTCATGGGAACATAGTGGGTAATTAATGGGACAATCATGGAACATAATGGAACAAACCATGGTAACAAAATGGATAGTTGATGGGAAATTCATGGGAACATAAGGAACAATAATTGGAAAATCACTGGAAAATAGTGGGAACATAATGGGAAAATGGGACAACAATGAACAAATAATTAAAAAATCCTGGGGAAATAATGGTAAACTAACTGGACCACAATGGGAAACTAGTGGTTTATATATGTTTATATTGGGTTAACGATGAGTTAATCATGACTTCTTAGCGATATTCAATGGAATAACTGGAAACTTCATTTTACCACTTCACCACTTCATGCAGAAAGGGCCAAAATTCATCACGCGGATTTTCTGGAATAGATTCATTACGTTTGAAATTGTACCAACAAGTTGAAGTACAGAAAGTCTTGAAGATTGTTGAAGAGATTTGAACAGCTTACCCATAGGATCCATGTATGCCATATATGGTAACATTTACCATCAATATACCCCAAATGTTAGCATATATACCATACATAGATCCTATGGGTTATGAATGCATGTTTTGAAGATTGCAGTGTGTATGAGTTGAAGCATTGAAGGACTCCATCTTCATCCAGTCAGTGTGGGTGGATCAAAGCAATGGGGCAACAAAGTCAGTTGGAAGATGGCCAGCGACATGGCCTGGCCTTTTTTTGGGGCGCTGGGTAGGTCAAGACATCCCCACTTAGCGCAAAAGATCAGTTGTATGAAAGTACCCATCACTTTACTTAATTACCCTGTAAACTCACCATATAAGTCCATATTGTGTTGGTTAAACAGGGTCAACCAAACAACCTGTTTCGATGGTAAAATCATGTAAAACCCCCTAACCAAGTCGCCCCAAATGCTCTCCGCAAAGGCTATGGGGCCTTCTGGTAGGAGACGTGGAAGCTTCGATTATTTCGATCTTAGCGCTGGATCTCTTAACTCCGTTGCCCATCTAAGTGCCATGGCGAACTAGTCCAATGAAACAAGAACAGCTTTCGAGCTTGGTGTTTTATATGTGTTGGCCACGGCATCCCGCGACCTTTAAGTGGATTCATGATGATTCATGCCCATATCAAGGTTCCATGATTGATGATCACTATGCTGAGGCTGCCACTGCGCGATGCAAATGATGCAGCGTAAGTGGATCTGGTCCGGACCAGTGTCGTACCTACAGCACCCGTACCCCCCAAAAAAACCAAAGGGATAAAGTGGACATGGAAATCCCATGGAGGTTTCCTAACATAGGGCAACCCCCAGTTATCATCCATTTTCTTAGGATATCATCCATTTTCATAAGATTTTATAGGATATTATTCATTTTCACCGGATTTTATAGGATATCATCAATTTTCATAGGATAGTAGACGATTTTCCATGAAATAAACCCTCCAGCTACTGGGGTACCCCCACGACTTAGGAACCCGCCCAGTTCTTCACGGTGCAAAGCCATGGTTTCCCGTGGTTTTCCAGCCGCTTTGGGCGGACTTGTCGTGTAAATTCCCGAACCATTCCAGCAACTTATTAATTGGCTAAAGCATGGTAAATCCCATCATAGTTACTATATAATTCTTAATTATCATGATTGCTGGTTTTATTAGAATGATATCCCCATCCAGTTGCTTTCCCCAGCTCTATGAACAGCTGGGCCTTCAGCCTCCTTTGCCTCCTTGTCCGAGCCCGATACCTGCGTCCGACGGCTGGTGAGTGGAGATCTGCGTCCAGGGAGGGCCATGAAACGAATGGGGTTGTGGTTTGAACCAGTTGGGGGAAATACATTCTGTTCAACGTGTATATGTGCATATGTATATATATATATAAATAAAATTAAATAAATATACATCATATGAGTCGAACAACAATCAAACATATTTAAACATTGATCAATTGAAATCTTGGATTTAAACAACATGGGAACTTGTCTGGAAACAATCGACCGTGAAGCTGAATTGGAGGTACCTAGCATCAATTTGGGAATGTGTTCGTCCAAGATCCGCACCTCAACGTCTCTTTGTCGCTGCTCTCCATCGCCCATGGGCGTCTACATGGAATCTTGGCCCACGGTGGGTGTACTTTAAACAAAAATGCCCTCTGGCAATTTAACATGGCTATAGAAAATGGACCATTTATAATTGATTCACCATGATTTACCTATTCCAAATGGTGATTTTCCATAGCTATGTTAGTTTACCAGAGGGTACATGCAAAACACTGTTGACCTGGTTTGGCCCTCTAGATGTTGCAACGGGCCTTAAATCACCGAATTCCGTGTGTACTTTGTAGGTTGGTTTCTCCGATATCAGATTGGAAGAAGTTGGACATGTTTTTGTTTGCACGCATTGTCCTTGACCAGTATCTATCGGGAAACTTCGTGGCTGCTGGAATCGCTGCAAGGTCAAAGGTCAGCACACTGCCCGGGCGTTTGATGGATGAATGAACTGCACCCGAAGAAGAATCGACAACACACCATAAATAAACAAACACCCACGCGGAAATTTATAACACGCACACAGCACGTAGATAGACACTTTATATAGTCACTATTATAGTTATGATCAAACAGATTTGATTCTATTTGATTCCGATGATGTAATGAATCTACCCTCCGGTTATGACTAACACTTCGCGATGGAAAGATCCACCATGCTATTAAAAACGGTAGTCACCATCTATTTCTATTAGGACCATCGAAAAACCATGGCGGGACATCCCCATGGCCTGGCCTAGCTTAAGCTAGGCCAAGCTGGGAAAATCATGAAACAAAATAGTGGGTCATTTAAACATATACCCTCCAGTAAATTAACATAGACCCTGGTAGATAGGGGTTGGAAGATTAGTTTCCTCTAAAAATTGGTGATTTTCAGGGTCCAACTGTTAATTTACCAGAGGGTAACCATTGTACCATTAGTCACCATCAATAATCACTAAATGATCATTAGTCACCATCAATAATCACTAAATGAGGCATTTCCCAATGGTTATTTCAATGTAAAGCTAAGCGGTTCGGATAACTACTCTCAGCCATTCTCTGAGCCGAAGGCCGGCAGCAGGCCCAAAATCATCCATCTTTGGTGGGGAAACCAATGGTTTGGGGATGTTTGGGCAAAGAAAAACCCATCATATTGAGGAACTCTATGATAATGATATAATATTTACCCTCTGGTAAATTAACATAGACCCTGGCAGTCATCGGGCTTGGAAGACTAGTTTCCATTAAAAATGGGTGATTTTCAGGGTCCAACTGTTTATTTACCATAGGGCCATAGGGTAATGATGTGATATGTGATCCACTTGCATAACGTTCACCAGCAGGATCCAGCAGGGCTCACCCAGGCCACGTGCTCGCTGCACCTCTAGGGCGCGTCCGCGAAGAACCGGCGATGATGTCCTGATCGGCGATGCCGGCAAAACAAAGGGACACACGAACCAAGGAACAAATAGTAAGAAGTGGGAGTAAGTATTGATATCAATTATCTGGATATAATTATCTGATGACATTATTGGGGATGACTATTGGATATTAATACCCCCAATCAACTCCCAATCAATTATCTAATATCATCTAATATCTGGATGATTGGGGATGATTGGGAGTTGATTCTTGGCACGAACCAATGAACAGATGTGGGTCATTGGGAACAAGACTCAATTTGCCATTATTTACATCGAACGGTTCTGAACATTCCCCGCAGAAGAAAAACAAAACAATGCCACCTCGAGGGTAAGAAGAGTCGCCACTGCCGCGAAGCCATGGCGATTGCAGCGGTGCCAGTGCCAATGAAACACCAATCATCACTGGTTGGTGGTTTTAACCATCTTGAAAAATATTAGTCAATGGGAAGGATTATACCATATATTATACTATGGAAAATAAAAAATATTTTAAACCACCAACCAGATCAAATTAGTATCATAAAATCACTGTCCAAAGCAACCACTATGATTCCGTCTGGCTGACTTCAAACAATTCACTAACCTGAAATAGCAGAGAAGTTTGGCCATCTGGGGATGATTCCCCTTACTATGTGACCATCATTCTCATCCCAGATTTGTGAATTTAATCCCTTTCAAATTTCCAAAAAGCCTCAGGCCTCACGACGTCACTATCAAACATGGCTGGCTGGGAACTCCCAGCCATAAAGTGAAGGTTTCGTTCGCTGGGAAGGCATGAAACCAAAGTTGTTTTTCTCCAGCAAGCCATGTTTGACTGAAATAGTTCAGGTACGTCTGGCAATCTAACATAGGTATAGTATAGATGCCCCATTTTGTTCGATGACTTGCCTATTAGAAGATGCAGATTTTCCATGGCTATGTTAGAATAAGAATACCAAAAGATACACAAATTAGAGATACTGATCTATGATCTATGTAAGGTCTATGTAAGGGAATCTCCCCACAAGATATGGTCTCAAGAAGGTGCGGTAATTAGAGTAGATCAGATTCAGCTTCTCGGGTGCTGAAAGCCCCAACTAGAAATCGATTTTCCACAAGATCCACAAGGACTCCCAACATAAAAAAAAAACACCTATAGCCCATAGGATCCATGTATGGTATATATATGTTAAATATAGGGGGTATATGGATGGTAAATGTTACCATATATAGCAGCACCATGGATCCGTCATGGGATAGGTATATAAACTGTGGATCATCATGGGAAGAACCTACCTTTTTCGTAGGCCACATCTATCAACGCAACCTGGCCCATGGGCCCATGACCAGATTAGATCTTAGAGACTTAGAGAATGACCCCCATTCATCCCCGGCAGTTGGGCAAACGGGGGTAACACAACGTCAAATTGTCTCCACTACTCCTGGCGTGAAGCTCTTTGTCTTCACGATTGGCATCACCGGCACGTGGGCCAGGAGGCACGTTGTCAGGCGCTTTGCATTTCTGACAATGACCAACGATGCCTGGAAGGTTTGTATGGCA
>Ga0126342_10012276_pt1 | contig 15282 bp, 8 predicted proteins | sample Cyp1metagenome_FD_92528 | JGI IMG/M metagenome (GOLD analysis project Ga0126342, IMG submission 92528) | Coral microbial communities from Lord Howe Island, Old Settlement Bay, Australia - Cyphastrea 1 metagenome | ecosystem: Host-associated > Invertebrates > Cnidaria > Coral ...
ATTGATTTTGAGATCGGAAAAAATAGTTTTTAGTATTAAGGGTTTTAATTTAGTATTAGGGGTAAGCTTCGAACTGCCATTTTTGGCAATATTTTAATTGCGTTATATAAGGAAATTTAATTAGTTAATTAACATGACTTCGATTTGGTTCCCTAATAATAAATACCCCCCTAATACTAAAAACTACCTGCCGTGTTTTGTATTAGGGGGGGGGGTTTAGTATTAGGAGGAAGGGATTAATAATAATCTGGTTGGTGGTTGACCTACCCCTCTGAAAAATATGAAAGTCAGATTGGATCGTCATCCCAACTATTGTGGAAAATAAAAGCCATGTTCCAAACCACCAAACAAATGAGGATTTTCACGAATCACACATGTGAATTTCTTCCCATTTCAATAAGAGGGAAAGGGATTCAGCTACGGCTGAGATGGGTCCAAACCTATTCCTACCAAGAGAAGACCAACATCCAAACCTACAAACTATTTGGATGGGGCAGCCGTGTGTTTTTTTAACTCAGCGGCTTCTTAAAATGAAGGGGCATCAAAACCAACGGATGTCATGATGTCCTATTTAAACAAGCACAGTTGTTTTTGGATAATTATCGAGGTTCCCCCATTTTAAGAAGCTCTCCTCCTAAGTTTCCGGAACCGGTGTTTAATGTGGAGAGCGGAATCTGAATCAATTTCTTGCTTCTGTGGTTTCTTGCCGGCAGGCTCGTGTACAAACCTTTGCATGGCAGCATGGTTTCCTACGGGACAAGCAGAAAAGTTTGGCATTACATACCCTCTGGTTATGACTAACATAGCCATGGAAAATCACCATTTTTAATAGGTAAATCATCTATAAATGGACCATTTTCCATGGCTATGTTAAATAACCAGAGGGTATCCGTCTATTCTCCAAACAGACAAGCCTTGCAAGCACATCACAACATGCATTCCTAACTCCTCCAGAAGTTCCAGCAAAAAAACAAATTCCAATCAGGCTTCCAAGCCGTAGTGGACATATGACCGCACAAGCTAGCTTGGATCAAGATAGTCCACAACTCTGTCTTGTAACCAGAGTTCAGATGAATGCCAAAAAAACCTTGAAACGAGCTAAGCCGAACTGGCAACCTAGTCTGGAAGCAGGTATCTCATTCTGTACATATATCGAAGGTGTGTATATAGACACACATATATATATTCTCTATATATATATACTGTATATATATACAGTATATATATATATATATATATATACTGTATATATATACTGTATATATATATACTGTATATATATATACTGTATATATATATATATATATACTATATATATACTGTCTATATATATATATATACACATGTGTATAAATATGTATAATAGCCAGCCTACAAGAACGGACCCCTATTCCCATGGCCGCTTGCCAAATACTTCCGATTCTCGTGGGGCTTGAAACGATGTGAAGTCCAGTGGCTAAATTCCAGTTCCACTCTTTTCAAAGTAGGGAGTATTTTGCAATGATAGTGCCTTGTAGAAATTTATGGCACGTATGAAAACATCATTATACATATATAATCATATATATATATTACACAAATAAACCAAGAGCATACCAAGAGCACTTCTTAGGACGCATCAGAAGTTATGGGACCATGAAGACGAGCACTAGCTTATACTAGGCGCAAGGATTTCAAATCTTCAAAAACGTGATGTGGCCGAAAAGGTCCATTCATAATCCAATTCAATGTGCACTTCTACATAGAACACGATAGAACCGTCTCTTTATCCATTTACTTGTGTAATGTTATTCATCTGTGCATACCTATAACACAATATATCAATACATGATAAAATGAAAGCACACAATTATAATCTTGACACATTCCAGTAGTACAAATTAGAACAACGACAATATGATGCTCTCTGGTAATTTAAAACAGCTATGGAAAATCACCGTGCTCAATAGGCAAATGGCTCATTCTCCATAGCAACCCCCCACAATATCCCATTCCCCAAAATTATGTTAATGTAGTGAAATGCAGGATATCCCCTATATATCGTGTTAAATAATCGGAGAGCACCGTAGATCTTGAGCAACCGTGGCTCGCCTGAACCCACAAGCTTTGGTCGGGTCCACAGCGTTTGCAGACCTCTAGGAGACGCCGAGCATCCTGGAAGGATCCGTGTCGCTGTTGTAACGCGCGATGAAAGTGGGTGACATGTATGTATATATATATGTATATGTATATATTATATATATACATATACGTGCATGCATATTATAAATCCCATATACATAGATATCCCGCATATATATAATTGTATATACACATATGTATTCCATGATATTGCATGAATATATATATGTATGTATGTATGTATGTATGTATGTATGATACACATATATGATATATATATATATGTATCACATCAAACATATTATATATGTTATATGTATAATATATATATATATATATATATATATATTACATTTTATTTATTTACTATGAGCCATCAAAAGTTGGGGACAAAACTCTGACCAACTCCGATGGGGTTCTAACTGAACCCCCCCTGATGAACGAAAATTGTTGAAAACTGTTGTCAATGAAACAAGATGAAAAGAAAACAGGATCAAATGAAAACTGATTGATATACAAAAAACGACAATTATATTTATTGGGACTTCAAATGAAAATTCGGATGTCACAACTGTCTTGTTGATTAACAAATGATTTAGTTGGGCAATTCTCTGGAAATTTACTGGATAAAAATCGTGATAGATGACTTCATATCTCAAGACAGGGACCTAGGTGACCTAAGGACTTGCGGGGGAATGCATACTCATTCCACCATCAACAGAAATCCTCAAACATCTACAAGTATAGAACATCTTCGGGCTCCCCTTCAATCTATAGAGCTGGACCAGCTGGATGTGTTTTCAAGTTGCAGTATCTCAAAACGACCAGTGCGATCGATTGTCGAGAAACATTGAGTCCCTAAATTTCATGTTCGTCCTAAAAAACAGCCTTTGGTAAACTAACATGACTGGAAAATCACCATTTTTCATGGGTAAATCAACTATAAATGGCAATTTTCAATAACTATTCCACTTTCAGCCAGCCTTTTCCAGCGTCCCAGTTGGTCCCATTTGGTGGAAAATCCTTGTGCTCGAAGCACCAGTGCATTAGCAGCTGATGTCGGTGAAGTTTCTCTGCAGCATAGAAGAAACCATCCACGAAACCATAGGTCCTTGGCTGATCTGCGATTTCATGGTGATTCAACTTCGCTGGGGATATAGCAAGGAGGCAATGAGATGCAATGAGGCAATAATGAGCTGCTTGGCCATTTTATGATCATCACCCTTGGTGGGGGGGGAATGCCCGTTGAGCAAGACCATTCAAACTACTGGTTGGTGGTAGAGCCCTACCCCTCTGAGAAATATGAAAGTCCATGGGAATGATGACATCCCATATATTGATATGTATATATATATATTATGGAAAATAAAAAATGTTCCAAACCACAGACCAAACTAGTTCTTTTTGAGGCTACCATGGTTTCCGTGTATTTCCCACGGTGGAAAAATATCTGACTGGGCTTTTGTTTGGGGGGAAGTCCTGGTGCATTGTTGTGAGTAAAAACAAAGGGAGCATACTGTATATACAGGTAGGAAAAAAAATCGAACCTTTTCATGAAGAAACAGATGGTACAGTTATGGTCATTTATTAGTTACAAGTGCTTATAACCCCATTTATAGAATGTATAATCGCATTTATAACCAGTTATAACTGGTAAATGGCCATAACTGTAAGCCTGGCATTTGGGGTAATCATCCTCCTTTTTATTTGTACTTCTAGGATCTTCTGGGTAGGTCATTTGAACAAACCTACCTAGACCCTTTATGGTCCGCGTTGCGAATGCAAAACTGGGGAGCCCGATGGAATTACTTGACACTTTATGGTGGAATTATTCATACACAATTCGTGAAAATGAAGATTAACATGATTAACTACATTGTCGAATGAGTGATTTTGAATCATCAAAGCATACCATACCATACATGAAATAAATTGAACTGCAGTGGAATTGGGAACAGTTTCCCTACATATTATGGGAATCTATGGGATATAACAAAGCACAATAACCCAGGTAGTAGAACTCCCTATTTCATAACCCACAACCAGGGTGTTTGTATACATATATATATATACATATACAGTATATTTGTTCTGAGGCCAGGCACTGGCAGACCATCAGCGTGTTTGCCAATGCCGCGTCGCTGGGATACCTAAGTGGCAATGGGGCAAAACTATGGGCCCAAAATTTGTAATGTGGTCAAAACAATGCCATAAACCATCCCCAATTTCACCACGAAGAGATGGTATGTTGACCATTCCCAGTCATGGGTGGTTTATGGCATTGTTTTAACCTTTTAACCACATTAATTACTCGTTTCTAGATCTTCTTAGTACTAAACCATCCATCTTTGGGGTTAAATGATGTAATCTTAGTATCGTATCCTCATATATCCTCATGGACGGTGTCAAATTTCACGATCTCAGGTCACTTGATCCACTCTCACAGGCCGACCGTCCCAAATCATGGAGTTCATCATGGTCTCAACATATAGAAAATCCATAGCACTGGAACAGTTACGTACGAAGGGCTCCGAATTGACTTATCTGGTTGGTGGTTTCAACCCCTCTGAAAAATATGAAAGTCAGTTGGGATGATTATTCCCAATATATGGAAAAATGAAAAATGGTCCAAACCACCAACCAGTTATCTCTGGTGATATTTGATGATATTTGTAGAAGTATCATTCCATAAAAGACCGCTGCCAAACAACTTGACAATTTCAAGCGCGCGCGCGCCCTTCAGTCGTGTGTGTCTAGTCTAACTAGATGTATACAGTATGTATATATATATATATATGATTGAGAAAACTCAGCTCTATGCAATCTTGCGCCAGCAAAATGGTATTGACTATCCAAGTTAAAACAATGAAGCGTGCCAAAGGATCGGGTTCCCATCGCCTCAGAGTTGAGGTTTGGACTCATGTCTGCCTCCTTTCCAAAGTATCAAGGTACCAAATAAATGCCCTGAGAATCATCATTGCGTCCGGACTAGAGACCAGTACAGTCTAAAGTAGGACCGATATCGTTTCTTATCCCCCAAAGCCAAGGCGCTGTCTGATGAGCCTCATGATATCAGCAGAGATTCTGGACGCCTCGCGTTTAGAAACCTCCTAGGGGGGTGATTCAAGCCATGAACTACTGTGGATGGTTGCGAAATCCTGCATCACCAAACGGATGGTTGAAACCCTGTGAATAATGGGATAAACCATCTATCAACTGGTGAAGGATTTCGCAACCATCCACTGTATGGTGATACGGAAGAAGTACTGTACCCCAACTGCCCAAAACAGCCTCAGAAATCCCAATGCTTGCCACTGAAAACCGGTAACTGTAGCTGCATGCTTGATAAACTTGTGCGCCAGCGACCCCCATTCGGCCTCGTTAATGACAAAGAAATGGTCTCAAAGTTCACCATCAAAAAATATGATTCAATTGAAACATATCGCATGTGACCAGCAAATATTTGAGATCATGAAAGCACTCAATACGAAAAATCCAATGCTTCCGCACAGCTGCAAATCTTAATTTCATAGCTTCTCAACAAAAATGCTGAAACTCTGAAATGGGGGTTTCATGGGGTTTCCATAAATGGGGTAGGCGGTAACCCCATAGCTGGATGGTTTAGAATGGAAAATCTGAAAATCACATGGATGATTTGGAGGTACCCCCATTTCAGGAAACCTCCAAATCCTCTTGAACCGTAGCGAACAGTAGGTCTGGCACCTCGCTTGCATCGCTGGCAATGCTATGCGACTTGACCTCGGTTAACTTTGACTACGAGCTTCAAGCAGCACATAACCAAAACCCTCTACAAACTAACATATAGGTATGGAAAAACCTTCATTTTTCATGGGTAAATCAACTATAAATGGCCATGTTCATTAGCTATGTTAAATTACCAGAGGGTTTGTAGCCACCAGATAGATCATTTCCAACCGAGGGCCATCCACGACGCACGGCTTCAATGCGCAAAACTCCCCAAGGGATCAGAAGTTGGAACCCGAATTCTTGGTACTGTTCAAATAGTTCTGCCTTCGCCGGATTTTTGCAATCACCGCATTGACATAATTCTCTACTAATATGTATACATATACATAATATATATATATATGTATGTATGTATGAATGAATATATCAAACAAGTTTATCATGTTTGATCAAAGTATCAGTTTTCTCTTGTGGAAATCGCGGCAAAAACTCGTGTAAGACTCACAGAAGGTCTGGAACTGCAATGTAGCTTAAACTGCAAGTCTTCTACATCTACAGCAAACAAATTCAAACAATAAACATATATACTAGTTCAAAGTTTGCTGTAAACATATCTAATACTAGTAAACACATATTTAAGTAGTTCCATGAACCATCTTAGACTTGGCTTTGACATCAATTCATACCATCAGCAGCCCGTGATTTGACCAGGGAATCCCAACGAGAAGCTCCAGGAGCGTCGGCAAGAGGCTTTCTGCCTGTCGCTTGAAAGGTGCTGCTCATTGCTACTTGGAGGATGTCTCGGCCATGTTACCGGAGGGCCAACCATGGCTTTACGGTGATGATGCCACTATAGTTGGATGAGGGCTATAGACCAACTTATCATTGGCGGAAACCACCTTGTATGTATAATAACTTAACTTAAAATCGCCAAAATGGGCATCTAGCATTGTTCAGCTTCGAAGCCAGCATGAAGTCAGGTGGTAAGCATGGCTGCTCAACAAATGGAGTGTTCCCAAAAATGGCCTTACTTTGGGGATTTACCCTGCCAAGGGGTGTCAAGGATCCTGGCACATCCTGGGGTATTCATGATCAGCTTCTATGTGCCGAAGACATGTCTAGCAAGAGATGTTCATTCCCCAATCATCCGCTAGCAAGTGTCATGTTAACAGATATATATATATATTGATACATTATCATTGCTGCAGGGCCCTAAATTGGTCAACTTCAGTGCCTTCTAGTAATAAACCATGACCATCGAACATCTTAGACGAATTCAATAGGACATAGTCTATCCATAGATATCTTCGCTGGATGTTCCACTGCCGTTGTTTGAAGCCCCTGTGCCATTCCAGAAACGTCAAGACTCTATTGGAAAACCTCCCCTAATGGATCAAATGTGTTGGTTAATGATCGGGTAATGAGGATTCCCAGATAATCCCCAAAATAGTGAATATATATATATATATATATACATGTAGCATAAAGTTTCCCCCCAAAATGTCCAGCCATGATTCATAAATATAAATATCATAAATTTATGCCCATATGTCTGGCTACCTCTGATGCTCAAAGCCTCACAAGCCTTCGTACCTGGCCTTGGCATGCGGAAGCTGACAGCCTTCATCTAAAAGAACCGATCTCAAGAAGACCTCCCGCTCTGAGGGATGGGTTGGGCATCACCCCGCCCCAGCCATGGGGAGATGGTAGATGGGAGAACCACAACAAAATGTTGTTTGAAGATGGTTATGGGAACATATGATGGAACATGGTGATGTAACCAGCAATCATTAAGGAATATAAAGTTATATGGTGACATATGTATATATATATATATATGAATGACATATTTAAATAGCTCTGAAAGCATGTCTTGTTCCATAGAATGTGTTCGCTGCAACCCTGATGTTGCGCCGCGTCTGACATCAGGTGGCTATGAAGAAAAAGTTGATGTTATCACTCCAATCAACATATTGTTCTTAGGGGGTGGCGAATTTTGATCCCTAATGAAGATAAAGTTGATGTTATTACCCCAATCAACACATTGTTCATAGGCGGTGGTGGATTTTGATCCCTGATGAAGATAAAGTTGATGTTATTACCCCAATCAACACATTGTTCATAGGCGGTGGTGGATTTTGATCCCTGATGAAGATAACGTTGATGTTATTACCCCAATCAACACATTGTTCATAGGCGGTGGTGGATTTTGATCCCTCATGAAGATAAAGTTGATGTTATTACCCCAGTCAACATTTTGTTCAGAGGGGGTGGCAATTTTTAATGTGATGATGATCATGATGTGATGATGTGATGATGTGATGATGATGATGATGATGATGACGATCATGACGACCATGACGATTGTAAGTGTGGAGCAACGTCCAGCTTGGGGTGAATATGTTTGAACAGGAGATTGAACCAGCCAGAATATGGCTATTGAGTCATTGAAGTGTGGATTTTACCGATGATGGGTAATACCTTATGGATACCTACAGTAATGGGTTGAAATGGGAAAATTATGATGGGATATGATGGAACATATCCATTATATATCCCAACCTATCCAACCCTAATGGGTGATTTAACCATGAGTCTGTTTCAAAGTTGAGGATACGGATACCCTCAATAACTATGTGTGTGTGGAGAAAATGAAGATACACCTAAGGATTTTTGGGGGTTCAATATTTGAGAAAATTGCATATTTGGGTTTCGTTGAGGGGAAAAGTGGAGGAAACCACGAGAACCCCCCCTGTATTTGGGAGTAAAAAAACATCTTGTCCAATGGTCCACCCCCAGCTCACAGATTTTTGATGCCGATTCTTTTGGTGCAAGCGGGGTTTTCCCATACCAAGTCATTGCAAACATGCGCCATCAATCCAAATGAGTCTTAGATACCCTCTGGTAAACGTTTACATAACTATGGAAAATCACAATTTTTAATGGGTAAATCCACTATAAATGGCCATGTTCAATAGCTACGTTTGTTTACCAGGCCGGGTATGGCTTTATCCAATGCCGAAAATGAGATGTTTTATCCGAGAAACTGATCATATCTATTCATCAACCATCACCTTTGCTAGCCTATGTTCAAACAGACTCATCTCTCCAGAATCTTGAAACGTGTTGGAACAAGCCTCATCGCAACCATTGGATCCATTTGGATCCCTATTGGCCCGCTCGGAAGCTGTGGACACACAATCTGGAGGAAACAACTTGAGAAAACAGTGCAGAACATCAGATCGATTTTGCACAGTTATGGCCATTTATTAGTTATAAGTGCTAACAAAACCCCATTTATAGAATGTATAATCCCATTTATAACCAGTTATAGCTGGTAATGGCCATAACTGCATGATATTTTTTTTTCCATGTCCCTCGTTTTTTTGTTCTCATTGAAGTACTGCAAATTCCCCTGCTGTAGGTATTCCGAAGAATGTCCGAAAATGTGCGTCCCACAAAAACCGCACCTCTAATTGCGACGGATCGTCTACCTGCACAATATCAACGGGTTGGTTTAAAGGGACAATGTACAGATGTACAGGAAACCTTCTATTATCTTGTATCTAGGGGGAACAATGAGTACAGTGTATTCATGCTCCCATGGTTTTCCATGTTTTTTCCGTTAAAAAATAAGATTTTCCATGATTTTCCCATATGTTCCACCTATCTTCGGTAGTGTTTCCCTTCGTTCCATGCCGAGGAGCGAAGACTGGCAGAAGTTCGTCGATACTGGGGCCTGCAGATTGGGAAATTTAGGGCTGACAATTCAAATCCGGTGGCGAAGTTTACAACACATGGAGAAATGGGTTCCCCAAAATTCTGGTTTTCAGTACAAATCAGTTGGAACGTGGACTCATTATATGGAGAACTGTCTGAAACAACGATTTCAATCAATTGGATGAACATGTTCTGTTTCCCATCTTCGGATTTTGAGATAAGACTTGGGGGTCTGTGCAAATATGGCAGTTAAAGACCTTTACCACTTGTAAATGGTTTAACATGTGGTTATCCTTCTATAAATGGAGTTTTAACCAACTTATAACTGGTATTTCGGGCCATAACTGTGGGATCCAACCGACTCTTCCCAGGCCTTGAAAGTCTTCGGCCTCAGCTAGATCCATGTACCCCGTGTCGGATGATACCCAGTACCGGATAATTTAACCGCCTCAACAGCTGGGATGTATGGATGTCCATCCATAAAGCCATATTTTATAATAAATAGATGTTGATCCATCCATTTTTTTGAATCAAGCTTAAAACTAATATCCTGATGAAGTGCTTGAGTGACTTCCCGACATGATAGCACAAGTGTAGCTTTGTAAGGCCTTTGGAGCCATGTTTTACATTGTTTTTCCTAGATGTGATTTATACAGGAAACCCATGATGTGGTGCTGTCAAATATAGGAGGTTCAAACAAGAAGTAATTAAATAAGCATATATAAACATAATCGATGGATTGCATATATATATAATGTGTATATATATATATCTTATATATACACTCCGCGTATGTATAATGGCAAACGATACTGAGTATGCAGTGCCGCGATTAGGCAAATGTATGACGATGCAATACATGTGTATACACGTGTATGCAAAGCAGTATGTGCATGTAGCAAAGTATAAATATAGCACCATATACACACATATACATATAGTTATACATATAATATAGCATAATTTTAATAGCACCATATATATAATATAATCATATACATGGCTGGCTGCATTACAGAATGCATATATTAAACATGCATATATATATATACACATCATATTATATCTAGGTCCGCAAAAGGGTACCCAGAAGGGTACTCATATTTTTCCTAGTTGTCACGCACTTTTCAGATGTTTCATGTGTCTATCTACTTTGGGTATCTATACTTGGATTTGCTTAAGAGGCCCCCCAAAGAAAACAAAACATATTCCCTATGGATTCCCCAAAACATTGCCTTCTTCAGCAAAATATCAGGATAGCTCCCGAGATACCTGGCAGGAAATTGGCTAAATCACAGTAAAATCAACATTTACCTCACACCTGAGGTGTGGCCTACCCCTCGACCGGGAAATTGAAGTGTTTTTCGGGCTCCGGCAGCTCCATCTGTGACATGGCGGACCAATGCAATGGTCTCCTGGTGAGGGTCAAAACGGAGGATTTACCCAAGTACTGGCAGTTTTTCATGGGGACAATGCGATCTTCGACCTTGTTCAACCTGAAAAACCAGTGAACATTTGGCTTTCCAGATGTTCGGAGAAGTTTCAGACAACCGCCGTTGGGGATCGGATGACCGGATCTAGTTTGTTGCTGTCCCCATAAATAAGCCCCGAAGTACCTAGGGAAGTACGACTGTATGCTCCAGGGAAGGTACCCTCTTCCGAAGTGTTTGGATCCATGGGGTGTCTATCTTCTTGGGATCAAGCTGTGTTCGCTGTCGAAAAATGGAGGAATTCCGTTTCCATCTTTTCAGTTTGGTAGTTTTCATCCAGAAAAATCACACTCCACTTGGGAATGTAGCAGAAGAAAGATATGAAACTCTACCACACGAGTGGTCGGTGGTCGATATTTTTTCAAGAATTCCTTAAAATGTGCATGAAAAAAAACAAGCCCTGACCATTGATTTGGGAGGCAACAACTTAACATGGATACCCCCAGAGAGAGTCATGACTTAAAATATACTGTACAGCAAAAACCATGGCTATACTATGTAGAAAAAAAGGAAAGAAATCTACCGAGCAGTTGCCGTATCAGCTTTTTCTATGATTCAGTTTTCCCCAAAAGGGTTAACAACAAAAACAGATGTTTTTATCGTTAACTTTTGGCCACTTCCAGGGTTTTTTTCTATAATTCTGTCGGTGACTTTTGCTTGTTTCTATAATTCATGTTGCCCCTGTATTTTGGGCAATCCCTGCCAAATTGCCCCAGAATTCCATAGTTTCTGGTACCCAGTTTGTTTCTATAATTATTTGGCGACATCATCCAAGAATTTCCGAAAGCAGTTAAGTTTTGCTAAACAGTTGCCAAAAACTAATAAACAAACAAGCAATTAAAACCAATGGCACAAAAAGGTTAGAAGCTAATGAACAAACAATGAAATACGTTGGACAATTGCTTAAAATCAATGGCAAAAGGCTGAAATAGGATAGACAATTGTGTGAAACCAATGCTAAAATGATATCATCTATTTTGGGCCACCTGATCAACAGATGTGTATACATACTTGTCTTGACAGATTGGTCATCCTGGACAGCCATTTCCGGGAAAAGTGAATTATAGAAAATAGAACTGCATGGAACTGCAAGAAAATAGTTGTCACAAAACCATCCAAAAAGGGTAGCTGGTCAGCTTTTTTTGAACAAAGAACTCCTTTTGAAATTGTTCCCAAAAACCGGGAAAAAGAAACTAAGGAAAGCCGATGCTAAAATTAATGAAATAGAAGGAACAACTGATGACAACCTATGGTAAAATGTTGCAATATGTTGAACAAATGCTGAAAACTAATGAAAACATATTAACATAGGTTGGACAATTGATTGAAACCAATGGCAAAAGGCTGAAATAGGATGGAGAATTTCGTGAAACCAATACTAAAAGTGATGAAATATCATCTATTTTGGCACACCTGATCAACAAATGTGTATACATACTTGTCTTGACAGATTGGTCATCCTGGACAGCCTCCGGGAAAAGTTGGCACAAAATCATCCCAAAAGGGTAGCCGGGAACCGATCCACCACCCGAAGTTTGATTTTTTAGAACTTCTTTGGAAATTCTGACCCCAGAAACCGGGAGAAAGAAACTTATCATACGCCAATGCAAAAACTACTGAAATCCACTGAAGCTGAAATGATGAAAACCATGGTCAAGTGGTGAATTCTGTTGAAAAGAGATGAAAACAGTGGAAGTAAAATGCATACAACAACACTCATCACTAATCATAACCGCCGACATAATTATAGAAAAAATATAAAGAAAAAAACAATTATCGAAAAAAGTTAACGCATCCGATCTCTTTTTTTTGCCCGGCAGCTGCGGTATTTTTTCTATCTATTTTTTCTATAGTTCTGTCGGCAACTGTAGTTCTTACGTCTATAGCTAAACCATGGATTAACTAGCATTAATTAGCTATACCACGTCATGATTAATGAGCAAATATTAATTAGCAAAGCATGGTAACTTTCCACATAAATACCCTAATGAATCATTCCCCACTATTTCCTAACATGGGGGTACCCCTAGTTCTCATTCATCTTATTTTCGGATTTTCCACCAAAACAAACCATCCATTCCCCATGGAAAACCCCCCAATGGATTATTGGCCATCAAGGAACCATCATTAGCCATTATTCATCAATATTCATCACTATTCATCGCTATATTAATCACTATATTCATCACCATTCATCACCATGATCTTACTGCTGCTTAGTAGGGAATAGATGGGAATGGGGGTTGCTGGGATGATTATTGATAGTTAGCCAGTGGATCATTCCAAATTCCCAAAAAATCCCTACGTTTAGCATTTCAGAAAAGTTTTCTCGCTTTGTGGAGACCCATTTTCCACCAATCCTTGGCCAGTTATTAGTTATAAGTACTTATAACCCCAATTTATAGAATGTATAATCCCATTGAAATAACCAGTTATAACATGTTATAACTGGTTTTTATGGCCATAACTGCACCGTTCTCCTTGGGTGCATGTCGCATCAGCATTCGCCCCATCCGAAGCAGGATGCGGCCAGCCTGCCACCAGGCCCAAGGGGTCAGCGGACGTCAGCGGCTCTTCTTTTGATGGAAATCAATGGGTTTTCCGGATCATGATCTACCATGCTGGAAGTTCCTGAAATCATAAACCATTCTCTTGGGGAACTGGGTCTATTTTTAGGCGGTGTGGAATATTACTATCTGAATACCCCTGCCAGCTTTGGTACTTTCGAGTGCCAATCAAGCCTTCTGATAAACAAATATTATTTTTCGCTTAACGGGTGATAAGCCAACAAAAATTGAAAAGAAACACCAGTAATCATCAGTAATCATCAGCAATAAGATCATCTTTATATTATTTGTCAAATAGTATAGTATATTATATTATAGCAGTGTAGCTAACATCATATAGCCAACACGGGTGTGCCAGTTCGAGAAGATCACATCAGTAATCATCGCAATGGGCCCCCTCAGGTCCTCAACAAAATTGATCATCTGTGTGGATGTTTGGTAGCAATGATGTCCGCATTGTTTCATTCTTAAATTAGATTCTGATGATCCATCTATCTATATATATATATATATGTTATATCTATATATAATAGAACAAATACAATATAATAATATATATATATATGAGAAACCGCATATTTAGGTGATTGGCACCTTCAACCCATCGCGAAACCATCCTGATAATATGAACGTCAAGTAGGATCATAATCCCCAACATGTTCGAAACTATATATAGAGAGGGATAACCTCTTGGTGAAGAACTGAAGAGCCAGCAAGTAGATTAACTACCAGTTCCAATGGTGTACCATTTTTTCCCTCATGCTATAGCTCCTGAAGCTTGTTAAAATATGTTCCAATTCTTCACACATTCTCCATTTAAACAGGCGAAAAACCGGCAACCAGCCATATGGAAGTGTTTTTTTTGGGCCATTTGCATGAGGCATTGATAATAAACCACTGGATTTTGGGGTTTCCAGAAACCTCTGGACTGACAGACTCATCTCACAGTGTGTTAATGCTTATACAAACATCTCCATCTTATCCAGGTTATACCCAACTGGCTTTGAAGCCATCATCTTCGATCTGGGATATGCATGGATATGCCACATGTGGCGACCTCAGCCTTGGACAAAGAGCGTAGGAACTCCACGGTGGTGCTACAGTTCTTGAACCTCAGAGCTGAAAGCTGCTGAGTGTAGGCCGCAGATCATGGGGCCAGGGTGCTTGAGGTCTGCCCCTGAAAAATCTGGGGCTGTCAGTTGTGATCATCATCCCAAATAGGCTTGGACATAAGAGTTTGAAACCAGCCAAGTGGGCACTTAACCAACAAAGGGATTTAACTATTGAACATAGGGATTTCACCGACATCGGTGTTTAACATGATGTAACCAGACGAACAGGGGCATGTCACCAAGCAACATAGGGCCTATAGGAATTAAGCAATCCACATGCGGATTTACCATGCTTTCAACGACCACAAAGCAAAGTAATTGTCTGAGATCTGAGATGATTTAACAGAGCAAAGTTGTGGATTTAAAATGATTTGAACAACCAATTTACCATTTCAACCATTGAAATATCATTATAAGAATCTCATAGCCACAGACTGAGGTATGTTTTTTTTCCCAAAAGCATCTCCGATGCTTGGGTTCTCGTTTAGTTGCACTCGCCGCGGGGGAGCGAGACTGAGTGGTCGACGGAGATGTGTTGGATGGAAGGAAGGAAGGAAGGAAAAG
>Ga0126342_10012277_pt1 | contig 15281 bp, 15 predicted proteins | sample Cyp1metagenome_FD_92528 | JGI IMG/M metagenome (GOLD analysis project Ga0126342, IMG submission 92528) | Coral microbial communities from Lord Howe Island, Old Settlement Bay, Australia - Cyphastrea 1 metagenome | ecosystem: Host-associated > Invertebrates > Cnidaria > Coral ...
GCCACTGCGCAAGGATGACATGTGACTGCCATTGCAAAATGGCTCAAGCCAACGAAAGTTGGCACAAAGGCGAGACTGAAAAAGTCTTGCTTAGCAGCTGCTGCTTCAGCTGTTGATCCACGGTTTCAAAACATGGCGGGTGCTGTAAATTGCAAATTTCAATGGCAAAAATGAATAAACATGATGTTGTAAGCCAGAGGGTCTCAGGGTGCGCGATACCATGTCACATGGACCGGCCTCAAAATTCTTCACCCCAAGAATGTGGTTTTCATATTGGTTTCACAGCGAAGACAATCCTTTTGTATTTCCATCGGGCGGATGGACATCCTTTGGTGATTGCAATTTTCCATGGCTATGTTAGTCATAACCAGATAGTAACTAAACCATAAACCCAAACTTACATTAGTTACTCTCTGGTAAATTAACATAGCTATTGAAAATGGCCATAGAAATAGTGGATTTACCCATTAAAAATGGTGATTTTCCGTAGTTATGTTCGTTTCCCTAAGATACGTACGTGGAATTCGTATCAAGGAATTTCCCATGTTTTTGGATCATTTTCCTCGACTTGAAAATTTTCAAGCCACGGGGTTTTCCACAACAAAAATGTCAGCGTTTCCCCTAGGTATCCACAAAAAAAATCAGGCATGGTCCCCAGATTTTAGTTGCATATGTTTCGATATCTTTCGTATGAACCAATAAAAACCCATGTGAAGCATCAGATTCTGCTACCCAAGTTGAACGAGCACCCATTCGTTACCAAGCCAACTAGCCTCTGGTAAACTAACAGTTTGCTATTGAATTTATTGAATTTATTCGTTGATTTACCCATGAAAAATGGATAAAATGGTGATTTTATGTGATTTTCTAATTCGTTATGTAAACGTTGACCAGCCAACTAAACCACCTCGACGTTGCGGTAAAGTCCACCCCGGGGTAAACTTTGGGGCCACCGGGTTCACCGCCAGGACAACACTGGCGATGTCTTCTTGTACCAAGGCCTGGAATTGCTGGGCGTGGCCATCGTGGTCTTTCAGGCCCTGGGGGATTTGGGCTGGAAACGTGTAGCAACAAGAAGTATTGTATTGAAGATCTATCATTAAATGGATACAAAAAAAGATCTCCAATGATCAATGGATATAATTTGATATAAGATGGATATAATAATGTTCCATATGTGGTTATAAAATGGATAAGAAAATAGATATAATGGATATAATGGACATAAAATCGATATAAGATGGATATAAGATACAATGGATACTAGGAACATGACCTCTAAAAAAAACTATGAATGGATATAAATATGGATGACACCGTGGAAAACTGGAAAACAAAACTAATATAGGATGTTGAAAACCCATGGAGAAACCCTGGCAAAATGATCTATAAATCGTGGTTTTCCACATCGAACTGTTAGTTTGCGGGAGGATACCCTCCAGTAAAAGCTACGGAAATCCCAGCGGAGACCGGAAATGATCAACGGCATCCAACCGCGTCGCGCAAACCGTGGGCCGTGGAAGGCATCAGGATTTGGTCTTACGTGATATTCTTTTAGTAATACAGCTCGCAAATCAGCACCAAAAAGATAGTGATATAGTGAGATATTGGGTGAGAGAGAGATAATATATTATATATATATGTATGTGACTGTGTTATTTTTTTGGTTGTTGAAAAATACATGCCCACACTGGCATACACAGTAATTACATCTGCATGCATTGACCGGACCCCATGCTCCTACTTTTGGTGGCACTAGAACAGATGTGGACCTCATCTTGGTTGGGAATCCTTACGATGTCCAATTGACGACTGAATGATTGGGATTGGTGGCCCCACCACGAAGCAACTTCGATTGTAGATCGATTTTTACACTTTGACCATCTCCTGTTCTGCTTTTTGTTACCCTTGCTCCTGGTTCTCGGGATGAATTCTGAAGCTAGATCACGCTTCAACTTCAAACGTGAAGAAGTGACTTAGATTTACAGTACCCCCTTATGAAGCCTTAATTACCCTCTGGTTATTTAACATAGCCATGGAACATGGCCCATAGAAATAGATGGTTTACCTATTAATAGCATGGTGGATCTTTCCATGGCAAACTGTTAGTCATAACCAGATGGTAATTGATATGATTGGGGTGCGTGAAAAAGGCCAACCTCAATGGATTGTTTTTTTCGGGAACTTATCTGCAGGAAACCATGGTGGTTTCACCACCCAGCGGACGCAGCTCGATGCAGGTGATGCGCCTCACAGCTGTTCGCAGTACCCAGGACCGAGCACGATGATCCCAGGGTCCCAATGGGCGAAGACGGGGGTGGAAACTGCCCAAACGAGGAAGTTCCATATGTAGTTTCTGCGATCCCCCAGTGGACGGGGTGTGGACTGTGGCATATTAGATCAGATTGGTGGCATCAACATGATGTCTTTTTTTTTTTTCAAAATGAAATCACTCATTTTCCACCACCATTTTTTTGGGTTCAACTTGAAGACTGAACATGCTTGATATTTCATACGCGAAACCCATCGTATGGCAGTGTTATGGCAGTCTCTAATTTCTTTATTGCTCCATGACTCCATATATCTCCATATCGAATTTTCCGGGGGGGAAGGCCGTTGACGTGCACGCGATTGCCATGGAGGGCGAGTTTTATCCATGAACATAAACGTCATGAACTGCATCTTTTTAGATGCAGTTCATGAAATGTCATGTAGATTCTTCATGATTCTTCCAGAACCTTCTCCCCCAGTGGTTCCCCAACGAAACATGTTTAAAGCCTTAGCCACAGCAAGTGGCGAACATCAGGACGTGGGGCAGGGCATCGAACGATGGAGCCAAGTCATCGCCATGTGTGGCTCGGGATGTCTCCAACCAGTTGATGCTGGGGGATTCTACAGTAGTTGTTGTCAAAACCATGGGGCCCGGATGGTACCCCAAAATAGCATTAAAATAGCTGGTTAATGGATGTTTACTATTACCCTTATGAACACATATGATAATTTAATAATTTAATATGTTTTGACCCATGCCAACAATGATTTCATATGCTTCAGAGGGGTGCCATGGGTTTTCACATTGTCTGGGACGAATACATGTCAAGTTTCATGGACAGCTGCAAATTACATCAAATTACCAATGTGAGCCTAACTATTAGAGTCTTATCCAGCACTTTTCTGGCTTGGTATGGTGACCCCTAAACATTCCTAAATGGATGACATTCCTCCAGAGATTCCTGTGCCCTACATTTTTTTCTATCGTCTTTCGGTGACGACTTCGGGGGCCAAAAAAAACAGGGGTTGGTAACTGTCCCATTTTGGGTATATTGGACATCACCTTATAGTAGCCATTATAGACCATATACCTAATGGTTGGGTGATGTTGAAAAAACACCAGTGAGACTCAGATCATCTCAGATCCCCCTCCCAAGCCCAGCCTGGGATGATTAGTTGGCTGAGGCGCGGTTTCGGCCGTGCTGGCGCAGCTCAGCTCAAGAGATCTCTGGGAAGGGTTTAGGGTAGCGTTCCAAGGACTAAGCGAAAAAAATCCATGGCCAGGGACGGAAAAAAAAAGGTAACTTCCACCAATAAGGCCCTTTGGGCCAATGGTCATTATATGAATATTGATGAATATTGAATATACCCACCAAATATATGCAGATGGATGATTATGTAGGTAAATGAGGATTTGAAGATATCTATAAGCCCCGAAAGTTTCCCGTGCGCTGAAGGTACTTTACCAAGAGCACGGGACATGACGACTACTGGGCTGACCTCAGCCTTTTGCCCGCATTTCAGTTGGCATTCAGCCAGTATCTCCCGACATTTTTGGCAGCATGTTTTTTTTTTTTTGGGGGGGGGTGAACACCATGACGTCAGTGTATAAGCCAGATTTTTCTTGGTTATCAAATGTTACCAAAGATCCATTCAGAAATCAAAGAAATCAAGACGAAGACTTCAATCTAGAAAAATCCAACTCCAAATTCACGACATTATTCCATCCATTCATCTACCAAACACCATCCTCACCATTCAGCTGATTTTTCTGGGCCCAAAAACATGCTAATGGCGGCCTGGCTCAGCTTCCAGGCTGGATGTTCTCAACGTGGTTGGAGGCCTTTGCACTGGGTCCACAGGCCGGGTGGCATTTGAGATCTTTGGATGTGAAGGTTGGAAACCAGAGAGTTCTGGTGATTTCTTAGGCCTATAAGTATAAATCATTATAAATTACTTGTGTTTCCAACGATGTTGCTTAATTTATGATGTTAAAATTACCGGGACGATATGAGAGAAGAAACATTCGTGTTCATTTGAGTTTCAACCAGCTGGATAAAGAAAGGCAGTTACAGTGGGTCTTGTTTGCGCAACCCTGAAATGCAAAGAGCCCCAAACATAGTCATTGAGTAGTTTGTTCAACTCAACAACTGCAAGGATTGACCCACGCGAACGATGATGAAGTCAGTTGGACACTAGCAGCGACTCGTATCCTCGGCATACCCGGGCATATATACCCTTCTTGATTTGCAGTCCGCTTTCAAGATTTTCAAGGAGAACCACACGTTGTGCTCTTTGACTTGTTGGGTTTGTCCAAGGAAATGGGGTGTGGGCCAGTAAAAACTGCAGTTTTTAGTGGTGTGAATTGACGATAATGTGGTTTTGTTAAACCCAATGCCATAAACCTACCATTTGGGGATGATGCTTGCAACCCATAAAAATGGTGGCATTTTATCCATGGTTTATGTCCGTCAGGGGTTTCCCACATGAATCGGGCCAGAGAGACGGCCGGTCCTTTGCAGGTCTACCTATTGGTGACGGGTGCTTGCTATGTGGACGAAAGTGCTGCTCACTTCGCTGGGCTCACGCTGCTTGGCGAATGCCCAGCCCACGGTTGGACCACTCAAACCCTGTTGATGGGGACCGTATTTAGAGGACATCATCGCAAACATGGCATCATGGCATCATAATTTAATCCTCCGGGCCTCGTGATTTCCAGTATGGGACCAGAATTCGATCACTTCTAAGCTATGACATGGAGAAAAGATAGAAAAGAATCGCACATGTGCAACTGGGAACATGAGATGGCGATAGAGAGAGAGAGAGAGAGAGAGAGAGAGAGAGAAAAAATTAAAAACTGGGGACAGGGCTGGGTAGCTTGGGGATGTGGCTGAGGTATTTCCTATATTTATAGATTTATTTAGCCAGTAATGCCCGCCCCCCACAACAAAATGTACCTGTTCATGAAACTCCTGGCAGTTGGCATTTCTGATAGTAGCTGCTTGATGGCTCAATTCCTTCTCAATGGTGGTTCATGGGGAGTCTCAAATCATACGCAACCGTATCGCCGGATCCTGATTTTTCCACGGGACCATGATATAACATGATATTTCACATACCGCTCAACAAGGCAATTACCATCTGGTAATTTAACATAGCCATGGAAAATGACCCATTTATAGATGGTTTACCTATTAAACATGGTGATTTTCCATGGCAAACTGTTAGTCATAACCAGAGGGTATACTTTGTTGCCCATGGCCAAACAATCTTTTCGACACCGCGCCCTTTCTCAGATTGGGCTCGGCCGTAGTCTTCACCGCCTTCTGGGGCCGAGTGACCAGAGACAGTGACTCGAGTCGTGAAGATTTCATGGGTAGAACCTATAGGATGGAACGAATCACCATAGGACTATAGGATATAACCACTTCAACTATGATTATGTACTAGTTATATGTTATATATATATGTTATATATCAATATATATGATATGATTATATATAATTATATATATATATGTAGTTGTATGTCCACTTATAACTGGAACTGCAGCCCCCAAGTGGCGTGGCCATTGATGCTCAACCAGTGGATGGTTCATGGGGTACCATTTGCCCTATCAAAAGGACACCCGACGGTCGGTTGATGGTGGATTTTGACCACCTGCTATGGGGTTGATGGTTGATGGATACCCATTACCCATGTTTGATGGTGGTTATACCCATGGGTTATACGTGGTTATACCCATGGTTGATGTTTGTTGTGAAGGCTGGGAAATGTCTTTAAATGTTCTGTATTGTTAAAGGGAAGGTTTGAACAAAACCCTCGTCCACTCACTTTCCATGCGCATTTTGCTGAGCTCTCATTACTTACTATTCCCCATATCTCCCAAGTCGGGTTTATAGTCCCAGGTGTTACTTGGTAACATCCAAGTGCTGGTCGTTTTTGGAATGGTAAGGGCCCTCCATGTGACTGGAATGCTGAGGGTATCGAGAGTTTGACCAGGATGGCGATCATACGCACCCTGGCTCTATCGTGTTGCGTTGGTTGAGGGAGCCTTCTTGACCGTGGAACCCTTTCTTTCTTTTCTTTCTGTTGGTTGTATCACGGATTTTGCTGTATATAAGTTCTTTGTCAATGGTTTCGTTTAAGAGTCTTTTAAGAGTAGAACCCATTCGGGAAGCCATGGTTTTTACCTTCAAGAGGGGCGTGCAAGAAGCAATCCCTTCCACCCTCCGGCAGTCAGGGCGTGCTGGAAATCCCCATTGAGTTTGATGATTTCCCGATGAACACCTCCATTTGCTTCGGGGATTTCCCGACTAGCCATGATATGCCATGATATATAGTTGTTTGAGTGTAAGGGACTAACCATTAGATGCAATTAATTGCAGATATGTTAAAAATTGAATGAAGAAAAAATTATATCAGTTATAATGGTAGTACATAAAGCGAGATAAGTATCACTTTTACGAAAACAAGGTGGGAAATTGAATAATGAAGAAGTTAATATGCGATAAATAAGAAAGTTATGTACAATGTCCATCATGATTTCCATAATTAATTATCATATATCATCATCATTATTTAGTCATTAGGTCCACAATTATATCATTATCCCTATTCTTATCTCATTGTATCCCCATTAAGTCCTATATCCCTACTATTATGATCTCATATCCCCATTTAATCCCATTAAGTCCCATTGAATCCTGGTAGATCCCCCATTTCCAAGTCTGCCTAGCGACTGCGTCCAAGTCGCGGACCACTGCTGGACCACTGCTGGACCAGTGAAGCCACAGGTTCTTTCATGCCATCCTTACCGCCTGCTTCATTCGTGTGGCCCTGTCCCGTCCTCAGGCTGCCAGGTCGAGTTTTTGTCGAAATCCGGGGGGGAAGCAACGTGGTTGGGAGAGTATGTAGTTGATTACTTAAGAATATAGGGAGAGTATATAGTTGATTACCAGCCAAAAACGATTCAGCATCAACTAGTGCGTCATGTTCAATATTTAATGATCCAACTGATAGCAAACTGATCTTGTTGACTGTCGGTGCAGAAAGTTGAATACCATCAAACAGCATCCATCATCGCTTGGTGTGAGCTTTTGCAATTTTTCTATAGCCTCTGGTTACTTTCCTAACAGTTCGCCATGGTTTTTCGATGGCCCTAATCGAAATGGATGCGCATTACCGTTCAATAAATAGCATGATGGATCTTTCCATGGCGATGTAACAGTCAACTCACCAGATGGCAGCCGAGTGGAACCTTGCGGGATCTTCCAGCCTGGCTTTCCCATGCTTTCCCATGACTTGGCCATCATAAACGAATCTTAGCCATGACTGGTTGGTGGTGACTGGAACATCTTTTATTTTCCATTTCATAGAAAAGGGATGTCATCCGAAACCCATTGACTTTCACTCCATCATTTTTCAAGATGGTCAGCCAGCACCACCAGATGATATGATCTCCCATGGCTCAGAGTTTTTTCAAAGCCCGACGCGTCGGGATGACTGGGATGACTTAAGGTGCACCACCTATGTGTATCTCTTCACCAAGCAGCCAGCGGCTCAGGGATCGGCAGGCTAATCTGATAAGAACACCATGGTAAAGATGAGATGTTTTATGTTTAATTGATCCTAATTGACTCATATTGACTCATATTTTTTGGGATCGGATGATATATTTTTTGACCAAGACATGTCTGTCCATGCTTTGCCATAGGGTTTCCACATTCTACTATATCATTATATAGTCCAGATTGGGATAATAATGGATATGAATGGATATGATACAATGGGAAGATCCAGCTACTAGTTAGTGACAGTTGTTTGATGCTATCGGTAGGTTTACCAGTGCTGCTGAGGACAAAGAAGAGGCCTGACTATGAGCTTTGCGCCCATGACGAGCTCTGAAGCACAAGAAGTCGCGCGTAGATAGAGTAGTTCGAAGCCAAAATTCGGAGGTTGGGCTGCCCTGTTCCAAAATGTTCAATCAAGTCTGGCAACTTTGTTCTTAGTTTGGTTTACCGTGTGTACTTCAGAGTTGGTTTACCACCTGAGACCCGTTTAACATATCAAATCCGAAGCGTTCCCACGGGCGCCTTGAACCGCCTTCTGGGTGGGACGTGGCCTGTGAAGGTTGGACATCGCGGTCCCAAAAAACCGCCACCTCTCTGGGCACGGAAAAAAAGGGGACCGCTACGACAACATAAGAATATTTGTTCTGGCAACATTCACAGCGACGTTGCTGCTTGTTTCTGCATGTTTCTATTTGTTTTTGTTCGTTTCTCACTGCTTGCTTCTGCTTGCTTCTTCTTCTTCTTCTTCTTGATGATGATGATGATGATGACGATGACGAAAACGACGACGGCAACCGCGCTTGCTTAGTTTCCTCCTGGCCCGACCTGAGATCTGCCAGGATCGAGCGCTTTGGCACAGCACAGGTGGTCGAAACCAAGTATTTCCATGGTCTGCCTGGGTTCCTAGCAGCCGCTAGGCGGCCCTTGCGGCCCTGGCTGCTGGTCTTAGTTTCCAGCTTTGGACACCATCATGATCATCATGTGGGAGGTGGCCAAAACACCACCACAGCGTTGGTCTCTTCGCTGAGAGGCCCTCCGGCATTGGAGTGGAGAATGTGAGGTGGCTGCAAGGCAGTCAGCGACTCAATGGTGCGGTGCTTTTTTCATCTTCAGGATGTTCACAGCTAGCAGCTAATATAGTAAAACATAGTAGAACCATCAATAAACCGCAATTTATTCTTGCATTTTTGGCATATCAAAAAATCTGGTCTTGAATGTTGGGTGATGTTGGGTGCGTAGATGGTTTACAGCCTTTGGGCCTTTGATATGGGACGATGTCATCTTTCTGGCCGCAGTTTGAAGACTTTTCACCTCAGTCCCCTGGTGTTCGGGCGTCAGTGATGCTTCGCTGGCTGATTGCGACGGCCCCAGTGGTTGCTTTAGCATCGACGCCCTGTGTGAAGGATGCCGTGCTGACACAGGAGCTGGGGAACCAAGGTGGAAACGAGGGGTTGGCCCCAAAATTTGTGTTCTTTCTTTTCCTAGAATGGGGTTTCCAATGGTTTCCAGTGACTCTAGTGCCCTATTTTTGGATACTGGGCTGAGTTGAAGGTATTAGAGAAGACCATCCATTCACCATCCATTCACCAGCCAGATGGCTCCATGTATTTTCCCTTGAATTAGTTCTGAATTCCGGGGTCGGAGATTCCAGCCATCGTGCCAGAAATCAACAAAGGATCCCAAAAGGACCCTTGATTTTTTGAAGGTTATATAATATATAATAAAATATTAATATAGACTTATAGATATTAACATATATTAACAAATATCAATTATTAATGCATATATATATATATATATTATATAAACAGATATTAATAGATATCAATGTTGAAGTCAGGCATGATCTTGTCGGTCGAGTCAAGGGCAGGTGGGGACCTCAAGCCTTGGCCTCGGCTCGTGTCAGGACCCAATGCTCCCAGCCCCAGCGATTTATGTCCAGAGCTGGACTGCTTGCCAGAAGCTCGCCATCCAGATGAGAAGTGTTCAGACAATGATATGGATACAATGGGTTTTTATGGGGATTTTATGGGGATATCGGGATATCCGATCATAATAGTGATACAATATCTGATACAATGGGTTTTTATGGGGATATCCGATCATAGTAGTAACTTAATAGTAGGGATATATAAGAATGGAACTAAATGATTGTGTAGCCTCCGGTGTCCTCGTGGCTAGCTGGAAAATGCCCCAATGGCATGGAAGTTTATAGCTGGCAAAATCATCTAACTCAACGGGGAAATTGCCATTACTACGTTTCATTGCTGGAGGGTATGTTTTAGGTTAATACTTGTAGAGATTCCCGAAAAGGATAATCCCTGCGCAATACATTGAATAGGTGTTGATTATTTGGATAGGTGTTGATTCCCTTTTTCATCAACCAACATGGGTTTTGGACATTGCTCAGACAGACACTCATGTAGACCTGGTAGACTGTGGTAGTATGTGACAATAGGGGGACAAGGCGGAAACATTTTCCATCATTTTCTGACTGCTCCTTGCGCACACGGTGCGTCATTGGGAACAAGTTGCACTTGCTATGCTTGTTTGTTCTTTGTTTGAGCTTGCGCCTTGCGCTGCCAGATTTTCCAAAGGTTGTCACGGATTGCTATCATCACTGGGACAGTCCTCTCAACATCTCAACATCTATTCCTCCACAATCCTCAATCAATCCTTCACAATCTTCCAGGAAGAAGTGTGAGGAGGGTCCCTTGTGCCACAGCTTCAGCTTCAAGGGGGATTCGGTCCCGGTCGGCGCTTGTTGGCTCTTCCCGGCCACTGCGTCGCTGAAGGAAGTGGCCGATGTCAAGGCCTACAGCGGCCCCAAAGTCTGCGAAGCGGCAGTGGTGAAGGAAGCACCTGATGCTGTGCCACCGGCTTCAGGAGAGGGGTCAGGGTGGGCATGTGGCTGGGGTTAAATCTTTATGCAAGGCATTTTCTGGCGGTGGGTGCTAGTTTGAGATAGATTGAATGTGGTATTCAGGTATTCAAACAAAGACTACTGTACCCGTACCCGCCTTTGTCCAGCTAAAGACAAGCCCTCCAGCTAAAGGCAGGCTCACTTTTTGCCGGGTCTCCATCAACTTTGAGGCAATTTTGGCACCATGTTCCTCAGAATTGGAAGGGAACATCTGCAGAGAAACCCCACTTTTCATTTGTAAAAGACCATGGTTTCCTGTAGCATTTCCCTGCACAGGTGGCCTTTTCAGAGTTGTTGGCTTCGCGTTTTTCGCTGCGTTCAGTCCTGTTGGTTGATTCGGATCCGAGGTATCCCCTTGATATTTGGGGATTGTCACCATCCGTTCCGGGGAACCCTGTTAATTACCCTCTGGTTATGACTAACATAGCCATGGTATAGATGGCCCATAGAAATAGATGGTTTACCTATTAATAGCATGGTGATTTTCCATGGCAAACTGTTAGTCATAACCAGATGGTAATCAACTCATCATAATCCCATCCCCCCGAATATTGAAGACTCCCTGAAAGGGTCCTTAAATATGTGTATATCCCCACCAAACCATGGTTTCTCGGGGATGTTTAATATTATATAAGGGGGTGGGAATAAACTATAGTTGTTTAGTTATAAACCATGATATGATATCCCCATTAAAAATCTGTGAAATCATATTTTTTTCCTGATTAAAACCCATCAAACTACCACATATTACCACTATTCAACTATTTGATGGTAAAACCCTAGCATACTACTTAATTAGTGTCAATAAAAAGTGTTAGCTAAGCCCATGAAGTCGCCATTAATTTATAGATGACAAACCCCAATATACAACTTAGTGTTAATCACCATTTGTGAGGATTTTTTCAAAGTTTTGAACACGTCCTTTTTTTCAGAGTGCCCCAGGAGCCGCAAGTAGCGGCAAGGCCGGTTTGCGTGGCTATGGCATTCCTGCAGCTGCGGCGCATAGCTATGGCGTGGCCAATGCAGGGCATGACGTGCCAGGCACCTGGGGAGGGGGTTGGGGACTTCCCAGTTCAAAATTTTCATCTTAAAACATGCTTAATATGGGAACAACAATGCCATAAACCACCCTATAAAAATGGTGATGACTGGGGGATGGTGCAATTGGCATTGTTTCACCCAACATCCACCCAACATTCACCCAAACGTTTTAACCGCTTAACCCACCAATCCACAAAGGATATTGGCCCTGCTGTTGGGATGACCATCCCCTTGACATTGGCTGCGACCCAAAACACTTAAAACCGCCTCTTAGCGTGACGGCTCAGACCCAAAACTCAAGTGGATCCTGCCTCAGTTTTGATCCTTTTCAATCCTTTTCACATATCTTCACTGGCTTTATCCTCCGGGATCTTAGCCAAGATCTGAAGCGAGGTGCGGTCTTTCAGAGTGGAGAAGGGGGCAAAACCTTGGTTCCTGGGCGAAGATGGCGAAAGAAATGCAAGAAAATGCTATATATATTTATAAAGTCTATAAATTATAAATGTACTTACTTGGTTACAACTTTATATTATTGTATATTGAACATGCTCACTTTTTTTACAGATGACTATCATACTACACGGCGTAGATATCCCCAGTTATCTTGGCACCGAGAACTTAACTGGGGTTATAAGCCAATAACTGGGAGCATAACATCCGATGTGGGCGTTGGTTCGGTTGCAGCCTGCTTTAGTTTCAATTGACTCCTGCTTCGTTCAACTGACCCTGGCTAGATGTATCATATATTACAATATACATTCATATTATAAAATGTATATATATGTACAAATAAATTACGTCGATAAACATGTGCGCGCAAACATTGTAGATATGGTTCGCTAAGATATGCAAATTGCATAGAATAAGATGTCGTTCTTCTACAGTGGATTGGTGCTCATATTCACCATGGATTCTCATCAACATTGGATTGGTGTAAGGGAAAAATCGAGGACACTTCCCATATTTGATGGTATAAACCATGATTTCCGGCTCCCAGGTTGCCACCCCATCCAACAGCAGCGCCACCAACTTGGCAATTGCTGGTGGTGTGGGGGCGGCAGTTGTGGCCGCGGGTGCCTTCTTCATGCTGCCCGGCAAGAAGAAGAAGACCAAGCGTGGCCTGAAGCGTGAGGAGTTTTTGATGCGGGGAATGGCGTTTTTTTTTTTGGAGGAAATAAGGGGAAGGGGGTCGCTATGACATGATTTGAACCTTGATCTGACTAGGTGAATGTGTGATGGTTTTTGGGATGGTGGCTCAACCGCTAGCCAGATCTCCCGTTCCGCCCTTTTCCCGGCTCCCTTGCCTGATGAAACTGAATTGGGAGCGAAAAGTCTGGGACTAAACTCACGGGTAGCCACTCCAAAGCTCTTCTACAATCTTCTGCACAGGTTTTATGTGAAACTTTTCGTTCGGAGCTTCAACACAATTTACCAACAAAAAATTCAACAAGAAGTTCAACACCAAAAGCTCTCCCATTTGGATCATTGTTTAATCCATTGCTCCACCTATCCCCCACAGCCAGGAGGAGGATCAGGTAGAGGTCCCTACCGTTGCATCCAGTGCGCCATTGGTGGAGCCTCCTCAGTTGGTGTATCCTGGCACTTCCCAGGCCATCCCCGGGGCTTCCGTGGCAATGGCCTATGCGCCGCAGATGCTTCAGCCCCTTCAGCCCATGGCCATGGCCCAATCCTATGCTGGACTGCCGCAGGGAGGAGAGTACATGATGTACGAACCCGTGACGGCCATGCAGCAACAGTATGTCTATGACCAAGGGCAGATGATGGCGTACCAGCCGGTACAAGCACAGTGAAGCAAAGTTAGGATGTGTCGGGATGAATGTGTGAATGTATTAAGGAGCAAAATATGGATTCAATGAAATCCTGCTCGAATTAAAGGCCATGTCAATCCCTCTGCACACTGCGAGGATCACATAATGACTCCAGCACAAGCAAAACTGGGTCTTGATGGCTTGGGATACAAAGAGAGATGCAGGGATATGGATGGAAGCATGTCTGGAAGACCGGCGCCCATATATTTCAGACTAATCCCATCCACCCATTAACCACCCCCGTTCTATGGTCCCAATTATAATGATTATGTGGAACCCCACAATTACTAAACCACGGTTTCTGGGGGGTGTTTAATATTCGGGGGAAGGGGTCAGTTTTTGGTTGGCACATCAATGTCACCTTGACTGAACTCAATGTGCCAGCGGTTTAGATGGCTAGGCTGTGAAAACCTACGATGAGGTCTGGAATTGCAAGTGAATCAGGGGGTAAGTCACCACTGCGGCCACCAGCAGATTCGGTCAAGTTACCTCAGCAGCTGAAGTGCCTCCTATCCGTAGTTGGCTGACTTTTGCAGCATTTTGTATCTGGGTCAACTTTTTTATGGCTGGTTAGTTTTGCTCCCAGATGATAGTGATCATAGTGATGAGATCATTGACTAACCAGATTAAATTTCGCAGGGCGAAGCCACCAAGCAGTTGGCCATGTTGTTGGCATACTGGTACAAGGTGGTGCTTCAATTCGCTCAGTTCGTTTATGACCCATTTTATACTATGGTCATAGTATGTCATAGTATGCCATAGTCAACATCAAACATAAAACCCTGGTTTCTCGAGCTATGTCAGAACATATGAACATATCAGTACTTGTTATATCTTAAACGTTGGCGTGCTACGAAATCTCCCGTTGATACATAACAATTTCCCTGCTCTCAACCTCCATTTATGGCGCGGATGAATTCCGGTGCCAAATTTTCGAGGACCGGAGGGGCACGACTGGGGCGGCACCCGCCGAGGTGACGACTGGCATCGGCGGGTGGAGCAGTTGGTCGAGCTGTTGCGGAGGACACCGTGCCAGTGGGGGGACTCAGTGTGTGGTTTTTATGTGAGACTTACCCTCTGGTTATGACTAACAGTTTGCCATGGAAAATCACCATGCTATTAATAGGTAAACCATCTATAAATGGGTCATTTTCCATGGCTATGTTAAATAACCAGAGGGTAATATAATTAATCATGTTATATTGGGTCGTATATAGATGTTCCTACTATATTTCATAGATCACAATGTAATCTTTAGGTTTTATGGATTTCCCTACTATGGGTTATCACAATCCCCGTAAATTGGCTAGTATACATCCCAACAAATCAACCAATCAACCAGGGTATATGTATATATATATAGCTTTTATCAATTTGATGCACCTGAAAATGGCTCAACCAGGGTCGTAAGGCTTGAATAGGCATTTATTTACCTTCTTTTGTTCTTAGCCTATCCCTACTATATCCCCGCAAAGAAAGGTGCACAAACAGATGGCACACCTAGGTGGGAGGACCTTGATAGTGTGAATTTCTGTTGCCAGCCACCGTTGTCACACATGCTGCCAGGTACCACTCTTTCAATTGCATGTGCATGCTGCGATTCTTTGAGGATCCCGAGCCTTGTTTTTAGCCTTAGCCGATTA
>Ga0126342_10012278_pt1 | contig 15280 bp, 17 predicted proteins | sample Cyp1metagenome_FD_92528 | JGI IMG/M metagenome (GOLD analysis project Ga0126342, IMG submission 92528) | Coral microbial communities from Lord Howe Island, Old Settlement Bay, Australia - Cyphastrea 1 metagenome | ecosystem: Host-associated > Invertebrates > Cnidaria > Coral ...
CTCTTTCAATGGCCGGCCAATCAGTTGTACCTCTTTTTGGCATGATACATGCCTTGCAGATGTGGTTGACGATGCCTGTGAAGATAGTTCCCAGCAGGAAAAGACAGCTGAATCGCCAAACTTATATATATATACACATACACATTGGATACATATATTGTGAGTAAAGCAATGGTAAACTTAAAATCACCCCAGATTTACCATACCTTGGTTGTATCAACCATCAACATATGGATCATACCGACATTACCTGAATGAATCGATCCCGGATCAGGATCAGGAGACCGAAGTCCTCAGAAACTTTCAGAGGGCCTACCAGAACCAGGAGAAATCCTTGGGTGCAGTGTGGCTGGACTGTGAATCTGGTTAGGGAGCGGTTGAAATATCTTGAAATATCTTGAAATATCTTGAAATTCTGGGATCTGGGCTTGACTTTGGGCCTTCAGCCTCAAACTGCCTCCTGAAATATTTCGACATGGTGATTGGCCAGCTGTTTGAGAGTCCCTCATCATGATCTCCAGACATTCCATGAATCAATGAATCAAAACTAGGTTTTTCAGCGCACCATTACAAGGTTTCAGAAGTTTCAGAATGGTTCAACTCAGCGTCCCATGGAGTTTCAGGTTGCTCCCCAATATTTCCAGCCTTACAGCAGACAGCGAGGCTGGAACTGCTTCTGCAAGTGGCGGATTCAGCTGGAGCAACTCGGGTTCACTTCACTTTGGATTGGCGACAGCACAGTGACAGGTCGTTACTCACAGAGCAAATGGCACGACTACAAGGCATGTCGGGCATGTCGCAGGATGAACGGTTTTGGATCGCAGGTTAGTATGACATGGTATGAACTGATGCGATCTCGCACAACCTTTTGGTGAGATAGTGAGTGTAGCTTGGACTTGCTCACAGGTTTTGGATAGCAAGATACCTGGGGATGCTCAGTGGGTCAAGGGGGCATCCCATGGCTCCCATGGCGGCCCTGCCAGACGCAGCCATCCACGTGGCCTTCGATGCTCCTCTGAGCCAGGAAGAGTGGCAAGGCACCACAATCTGGGAGCCACGCAACACATATGAGCTGTGGTCAATACTCATGGTTAATACCCATTAATAGCGGCTAGTCATCCAATGGTTCATAGGGATTTATAATAACCATTATAAGAATCCTTATTATGGATGGGATGACCATCAACCATATAGTGAGTATTGACCATGGCTCATATGAATGGTGAGAAGTGATCACTCTTGGGATTTTGGATGATTTTGGAACCCCAAAGACTGGTGACATCACGCGATATCGACACAAATTGCTGTTATTGCGTCCCAATCATTGGAGGTATTTTTCGCCAGGCGGTTGTAGCAGAACTTCACCGATGCCTGACGAGTATGTAGTGTTTTGGGGTGTCCAAAATTGGGGGATGCTGGGATACCCTGTACAGTGGACGTACTCGTATGAGGCACAAGACACATGGAGCTTTGATTCATTGTCGACTCAAATTCAGCGAAGCTAACTATACTATAGTTAACTACTACCAACATTTTCCCCAAGGTTGCCACACAGGTGAGGGGTTTTGTTTACTAGTAGGGTTTGCATCAGGCCTGCGTGAGCTAAATCCCAAGTGGGCCAAACTCTTCGTCTTCTCGGACGTGGTGTCAGTGGTCAGTGAGGATTGCGCTGTCTTCGTGGACCCGCTGCTCTCTGGTGATGCCAGTGGCATTAGTGGCTACTTGAAAGGTCTGGCAGAATGTCGAAGTGGATTTTGGCTCAGCTTATCTTCCAAAGATCTCAGCAAAACGTGGCCTGATCAGTTCAAACCCTTCGAAACAGGACTGGCCTCCGATGCCGATCTCTTCTCTGGACACACGAAGATCACTGTGCTACGCTTCGCCTTGCGAGACGCCATGCCGGGGACGTCTCTGATGGAGAAAGAGCGCCTTCGGACGGATCTGCAGCAGCAAATCTCCGAGGCCTTTTTTTGTGAGCCAGAACCCCCGGACGGTATCCTATAGCTTAAGGAATAATATATGGAATAGCCAGATTCCCCCATGGTAAAAAAAGGTTTTGAATGGTTTTGAGCTATCCCCAAATTCCCATGGGTCTTGAATTTCGTGCCATGGCTTTTTCCAGACTCACTTCGTTTGGAATCTGATACGTTTAGTGGCTTAGCGGTGCGCAGGTGGCTTCTGGTGAAGACTGGCTTCTGTTTACCAAGACTTTGGGAGAGATCCAGATCCAGGAGATTGTGGAAGCGCCAAATCGCCTTGATCGCCTTTGCACCTTTTCCGGTGAGATCCTGGAAAGGGTGGACACGGAATCTTCTGAAGCTCGGATGTGAAAAAACGTTGAAAAACAACACGGGACCTTTTTTTTTGTCTTGGGGACTGAAATCATCCTGGTGTGTTCACAATTCTTGTTCTCAGAATATCCTTGCACATCCTTGGCAACTCATTCGCAAGTTGTGTTTCCTCATGTATTTCAGCGGTTGCATTTCCACGGAGCATTTGAGTGTCACCGGCCAAGGTCATAGAGAGGAGAAAATTATGGAAGGTCAAGGTTGACAGCTTTGGAGAGGATTCCGCCCCTGGCGAGAATGCTGAGGACTGGCTTGAAATTTTGAAATGCCCAGGATGAGCATTCTACCTTGCTGAGGCGTAAGGCAGATGAAGTTGCATGATGCGGGGTTTTGTCCAAATATACATGGGTATACCGGTATACCTTGTATATCATTGTATATCCCAGAATTTAAACTTTCAAGTATTTAAATGCTAACAAAAATGACAGTCAATGGGAATTTGAGGTACCCCAGTTTCAGACAACTTCCGGGGTTCCTTCGGCAAGTCGGAAACGTTCGACAGGAGAAAGAAAAGCCGACAGAGTCTGAGTGGTGGGTTGGCTGGCGAAATTCCATCGCCGTGGCGTGCAGGCAATACTACAGAGGGGCCTTCAAGGCCTTCAAGCCAAGTGTGGGAACAGGAGCTCGCCTAGTGCCACAATCTCCGGATGTGTTTCCAGGTGGGCTTGCAGGATGTGTCTGTGTTTTCCTCTGGAAAAATTTCGTGCCGTATCTGCCGTGGTCCACGCCCAGGTGCTCATGTCTTTGGGGTGGAGCAGAGGTAGTTGGAGAGGATGGCCATGGGATCCATGTGCTCCCATCAAGATACGGACACGTTGGCAAATGTCACCTGGCACCAGGATCTGTCAGCAGTAGATGTAACATGATATAACCGAATTGCTACGAATTGGTGGTCACGTGGGCACCTTGCTTTCTATAAGTCATTGGGTCATACGAAGGGATGTGGGCCCGTTTGCTCCCATGTTTCCCTGCGAAATCGCTCTTTCTCATTGATCTTGCCCCCAGTTAACTGGGTTTTCTGCCAGATTTCTATGTGGGTCTCCACGTGACTCTTCTCCATCGGCCCATCCCTTTGTTGTTTTGAGGTGGCCGTGGATCTGGTTCTGCACATCTGGGCCGCCAAACGGCGCTTCTGGCACGAGTTGGTACCTCGGCAGGTGCTGCAGCATCAACGTGGAGCTGACCTGGCCAGGTGCGACAGGGGCAGAAGTAGTCGTGGTTCATGTGGAAGATGGCAAGGGGCAAGTGTATGCCCATTAGAGGGCAAGCAGTGCACATATAAGATATGATATAATTTGTATTATAGACATCGGTCACACACACACATACATATATATATATAACATTATATATATATATATATATCATTATATATATATACATAACATTATATATAATATTATATATATAATGTTATGTATATATATATGTACATAACATAACATAACATCACATAACACAACAAAACACAACACTACACTACATCACATCACATTACATCACATCACATTACATTACATTACATACGTGGCCGTTATTTGGGGGATGTGTGGACAACATGGGTCCCTAGAAGTCACGTTCCCCACAGTGGCCAGAAGACATTGTAACGTCGCCGGGCAGGGTTCAAATTTGGGGCAGTACGCCACGGAATATGATTCTGTGGAATGCCCAACATGTGTGGTTGATATTCACCAGTGACGATTGCGGCCTAAGTACCGGGCTGATCTGTTCCCCAAATTTCGGATCCCTGGTGAAGTGGCAAGTGGGTCATCTCCGATCTATCCCAGCTATTCTGAGGTCACATGGCCTCTTTTATCCAGTTACTATCCGCGGATGGAATCACCTCGTTAGGATAATTTCAACCAGGGGGCTTTGCATTGGCGGTTCACTTGTTTTCAGTTTGTTTTCAAGTGATATTATAGACATTCCTCGTATTTTTCCACTTCCAATAGCTTGGATCATTCCAGAGTTTGCTCCTGTGCCACATGACGTCAGGCGTTTCTCAGATGCTTTGGTCAATCGTTTTGAGATCCAGGGCCGCAGTCTGCGGCAATGCCGCGCGGCACCACGACCGGAGCTGTTGCGGTATGCCTTCAAGTTCCAACGGTGGCTGGTGGATGAACTACAGGTGGTGGTGGTTCCAAAAGAGCTGGCAGAACTCTTTGCACAGGATGCCAGCTTGAACATTCCGGAGCCAGACGTCACGGATGTCTTGCAAGGCTTTCGTGGACTGCCAGAGCCACAGGTCAACGCTGAAATTGCGTGCAAATGGCTGTTTGAAGGTGTGGGGGTATGGTTGTTTTTCCTGAGACATATTTGGGTTCGGTCAGACCGCGATGACCATCGTTAGCCACGATGTTAGCAGGGGATTCATGGTTGGGTTTAACAAGGTGTGGATCACATTTGGTGATCTTTTTCCAAAAGATCTGATTTTGGAGTCGCAGGAACCACTTCTCCTTAGGAAAACCCCTGCAGGTTTCGAGGACGCCAAGGAAGTCTTGGCTCGCAGCTTCCGGGACTCTGTACATCTTCTGCGACGAGAAGATGACAGCTATGGCAATTTTGAGGGGTGGACCTGGTACATTGAGGGTGACTCTGAGTCTGAACGGAAGGCCTTTCGCGACTTGATTCTAGGCGGCGAACCTTCCAAGAAGGTGGTTATGCCCAACTACATGTTCAAGAAGCATTTCGATGAATCCTTGGGCGTTTTGAGGCCACACTTGAAGCTTGCCAGAACTCTTGACGTGTTTCTGAAAGTCTTAAGAATTTGTGCCAGTTGGAGGTGGGCTGGTCCAACTTTGCAACATGTTATCCATCAACTGCAACAAATCCCAGTGGTACAGTTTTCCTCCAGCGATCCCAAATAAGCTTTGCCTTGAGGATTGCCCATGTAGCCCTGAGCCCTTCAGACGTGAACGCAGCCCACTTCTGGCATCTGCTGAATCTGGGAGCCTATCGAGGACAAGAGGAGGACTTGCCACAGCTGGTCGGCAAGCTGAAGATCCGAGCGCGCCGTTGGGACCAACGGATCCAGCAGATCCAGCAGATCAGCGTTCCGTGTGGAGAGCATTGTGTGCTGGCAGGCGATGACTCGGATCTTGGGTATGGGTCATGTATGGGTCACACACTTAGAAACAATAGCTGTTTGGATTGTTTGGGTTGTTCATTTCACCGGTTTTGGTCAAAATTGATGCTTAAACCAGCATTTTTGCTGAGCATTTCCCAAGTCTTGTGGACGAAATCCACCTTTTCTGTTGGTCCAATCCTTTTTTTCGCTGCTGAAATCATTTTGATTTCTCTACGTTTCGGTACCACTGGAGGTGCCCCAAACCAAGCAGAAGAAGCCTTGCTGGCCGTTGGTTGTCAGCTGGCCTTGGATCCAGTACCCGCAGCCTTCGCGGGAAGTACACCATGGCATGTCGCGAAACATGTGGAGTGGCTTCGGATGAACGACCTTCTGCAAGTGGAAGCTGCTTTGGATGAACACAAGGAGAGGCCTTTTGTCAGATGCCAAAGGTGGATAAAGGTGGATAAAGGTGGAACATGTCTTCTAATGATGTGTTTGAATAACTGAATTTCATGTTGACAGTTGAGTAAGAGACAATATCAGGCTTCCAAGAACTGCCATGGAATCCTGCCCCTCGAGTGCTATCCGTTAGGAGAAGCTCTGTGAAGCCTACTTGAACGAGTCCATGGATCCAGAAGTGCTCAAGATCTTCGTTGATTTACCCATCATCAAGGTGGGAGAATCCCACCTCGCCTTGAGCAAATTCAGCACCTCAGCTACAGCGATCTCAGTGATCTCAGCGATCAGTCGTTTCTTTTTTCTCAAGGAGAGGATGCGATGAGGCCTCTTTACGATCTGTCATGCTCGAACATGTCCAAAAAGTAAAATAGTGGTTCTGCCGTTCTGCCATGTTCTGGCCCGAAAAGGTGAATAGGGGCTTACATACATGTCCCCGCCCTAGATGTGGATGGATTACAGATGAAACCTTGATAAACTTGTCTGTTTGCAGATTGTCGCGGGGTTACACGCGTGCCCTGTCCATGTGTGAGGCATTGTCGGGTGCCCTGATTTGGCTCTGGCTGCCCAGCGGTCCAATCTGAAGGTGTGGCACTTGGTGACTGGTGACTCTGGAAGTCAGCATCAATCACCACCTCCTATTCATTTGTTGAACCAGCAAGAATATATTACTAAAATCTTACAGTAGTCAAAGTCAATACCAGGCAGAAATGTGCCCAAAGAACCTTTTTTTGCACCTTTTGTGAGGTGCTACATGCTCACGACCCGCGCAGCAAAGCCTTAGCGAAGGCCAACGCGAAGGCAGAAGTTCCTTAGCCGCTGTGATCGGCAACGGGGACCACAGCCCAAACATGGGAAGGTATCTCCCGCGTGACTGGCATAGTCATCGTCTTCCGGGTTTAATTGCGTTCTCAGTCGGCTTCCCGTAAATAGAAGCGACCAATTCAATGGCCCCCAGTCAGGTAAGGCAAAAATGGTTCATACGTCTGTTCTATATACATGGTTCTATCACGGATGGGTCATCATTCATACCTGTTAAACATGTTGGGTCATAGATCCACGACTGGTTGGTGGTTTACTTTTCGTCATGGACAAAGTAAATTACAGTTGGCTTCAAGTTACAGCCAACTTCAAATTGCAATACATTTCAATTGAGAACAGCGTTGAACTAAAAATACAGTTAGCTTCAAGTCGCAATTAGCCCTTCAATTACAAGCACATTGGAATTAATTACGACAAACATTAAGTTGCAGCAACCGTCAAAATACAGATAACTTCAAACTGCAATGCACTTCAAACTATAATTAACTTCAAGCTACCTTTTACGTCCTATTACAGTACACATATTTTTGAACTCTAACTAACTTGAAACTACACTCAACTTGATATTTCAATGAACTTTGAATCATACCAACTTCAAATGACCTTTTGCTTCAGATTCAAATCTTTGGAAATAATGCCAAGTCATATAGAATCAATTCAAATTGCACTCAATTTCAAGCTACAAATAACATTATTTCAAACTACACATCACATAATTTCACATTCCATTCAACGTCAAATTAAAAATAACTTCGACTTGCAGTTAGCATCAATTACGCTACACATTATAGTTATCTTCAGATAACACTCGATCTCAAATTACACTAGTACCACAGACTCAATTGCAAATGTCACTTACGTCACATATCTCACACTATCACATCGCATGTGCTTATCTCACTTGCATCAATAGTTCCATTTTGTTTTTGAGCGGTGGTATGCAAAATGCTGTGGAATGCTGTTGGAGTTCTGGCGCACTGTGTTTGTTTCGCTTCATTTCCATGGATTTCTCCTCTACGCATTGTAAATCGCATTGAAATGGCTGTTTGAATCCTACTGGGTGCTACGACTGTGAGACCAGATGAGATGGGAACATTACAAGATAGACATAGATACCATGAATAGACATGATACAATGGTATGAGAATAAAGACTCATGCATACGACTAGAGATGATAGAGAATAGGAGAGAATAGGCACGGAAGGCGCGAGATGGGATTTGATGTGGTGAGACAAAGAAAGACGAGGGGAGTTTTGTTCCTCGGATGAAGTGAGATGAGATGAGATGAGATCAGATTTCTTGAGATAAGATGAGAGATGAGATAGTAGACGAGGAGCGAAGATGAGACAGGGTGGGATGAGCCGAGACAAGATGTAGAAAGGTCTGGCCAGATAAAGTGTACATGAGAAAAAAGGAAGAGGAGAATGTCCAAATGAAATTCCCTTTACAGTCACAATACATTTATCTTAACTTCACAACGCATCTTGACCACTGGTTACGCTGCTCACAACGCACCCATTGGATTCGAAGAGGGTTCCTCGAACCGTTCAGGTGGTGCGCACATGATTTGGTGATATTTGGTGATTGTATTTGCAATTCCTATAGATACCCTCTGGAAATTTAACAGTTCGCTATTGCAAATCACCATATAACGAATCACCATAGGTAATGATAGAGGCTAAATTGCCATATTTCTTGTTTATATTTACCTAGTATAAATAATGATAACCATCATCAAAAATAGCTACGACCCCAGACAACTTCTGCTCCGCCTTGGTCCAAATTAGGTGCGGCCTTTTGCGTTGCTGCAGCAGCACCAGGCAGTGTTGGCCAGACGCCCAGCTTCAGCAACCAGCCTGCAACGATGCGGAGGTTTCACCCTGAATTCCCCGGGATGGGACTGCAGTGGTGGTTTTCTATGGTGGTGAATCAGATTCACAGTCCATGGTAGGGGAGATCCGATTGGATGGGAACCACCAACTCCAAGCTGGCATGGAACAAAATCAGATCAATGATTAGATTGACCATATGAAAGAATCAGACTATCAAATGGTGCTGAATCCCCCGAAGGTGATGTGTTCAAAGTGAATGTAAGGAACCCTGTGGATGTTTTTTGTTTTTGCCAAGTTCTATCAGGGATCTTTGACGTGGTTAGTGTATTCCTGGTGTTTGCAAGTATCATTTGCTTTCATCCCCACTTGGGGTGGCCCAACCATCAACCATTGTCTAGTCAAAATGGGACATTGAGTCTTGTCAAAATCGGGCTGGCCAATCGGCGCATTTAGACATCCAGGGTCAGCGTTGCCCATGTCTCTTTCTTTTCGTGCTCTGCGCGTTGCATGTGAACAGTTTCAAGAAATTCCAGTTGGCTGATGATATTTTGGGGGTTATACTACTACCTGAATCACCATTTAACAACCATTATCTATGATTATTTGGGGGATTTTCCAACAAATTTTCAGTTCCTCTGCTAATGGGTGACTGTTAGCACGATCTCAGGGCAATCAAGAGATTCTCTTGACGGCGTTGCGGGCATCTGATGGCGCTCCTGGAGATATTCAGTTGCTTGGTGGCGCTTGTAGGCATGCAGGGGACACACAAAGAGGACCACCCAATTATAGATTGGTCCACAAGCCAAGGTAGCTTTAGATAAATCCGTCATAAGCCCTGATTCTATGAGTTGTTATAAACCAACTTACAAACTATGGGCCAACTTTGCACTTGACCAGCGACTTTCTGACCTTTAGCGGGTTCTGTTTTTTTTTTAATCAATAAAGTCAAAAAAGAACATGATCCTTCGAAAAAACATCTCTGCTGCATGCCAAAATTCCAGTGCCGAGGGTGCAAACTACCTCCCCCATCCATATCAGCGACCATCATCCTGTTTCAGCATTTGCCGCAAGCCGATCCTTGCCGCATTCCTGTGCTGTAACATGACATGTCTTGGGACAACATATAGTTCTTTGGTTCAGCAGGTTCCTGAACTGTAACTTCCCATTCAAACGGTGTCTCCCGGTTCATCAAACGGCAGGATGATCATGCAACTTGCCATTCTCAACGGGCAGACCATGGAATCTCTTTGGAACCGGCAGGATCCTCTGGTGCCTCGTCTGGGTGTTGACAAGTTGAAGATGTTTAGCATTCCATTCGCAGTCCACGAGTTTTCCATGATATCCACATTATATGACCCCTCACCATGAAAATAATCATCATCCCTATTTGTTCATGGGGGGAGAACGAACAAAAAACAAAACAAAAACGACCTTACAGCACCCGACAGAATTATGGAAAAAACGACCTTACATACACCCAAATTACATCGAATTACATGGATCATCACTGTTTGTTCATGGGAGAATGATCACCCAAAAAGCCCCGTCTAAGACCTGGTCATGGCCAGCGCTGACGAGTCCCGAGGCCGCTCAGCTGGGTGCCTTCGATGGAACTCTGACGGACTTTGTAACGGAAGCCATGAAGCTATCGGAGGCGCAGGGCTGGCGGGGCTGCGGCTGCGGCTGGGAAGTGGCCTTTTTTTCATCCAATTTCCATAGGGAAAAGATGGAAGAAATATGGCATGGTAAAGTATGGTACAAATTGCAGATTTTCTATACCAATTACAATATATATGTATTTTCTATCCAATATATAGATGATACAAATTCCAGATTATATATATCCAATTACAGATATAGTGTGATTGGTAGAGGGTCATAGGAACATTTCACTATTATCCTGTAGCTGTTTGTAGCTCAGAAGAGTTTGCATGCTGTGAGCTTGGAGACAGTCCAAGTGGAACGACGTGTTGTGTTCTTTGGCAGGTCAACAAAGGTGCAGCTATGAACACAAACCACAGATAGATTTTGTTACCAGGTTACCATTATTATTCAGACTATTCTAACAATACTCTTCTGGTATGATTCTGAATATTGTGATGATTTACCTATACTTCTGGATAATATGATATAATTCTAATAATACTGTTACGAGGTTATCATTATTATTGTGATGATTCTGATGTTATTTTCACCATCATTACGAGCCTCGCCAGGTGAAGAGACGGCTCAAGTCGACGCTGAGAGCTTCACAGTTAGTGGAGCTCCTCCAGCAATACAGGCGGCAACGAAACATGTTCGGATCCAGTTTCTCTGTGGAAAGTATGTCCGTCTTTAGATGATTCACATCCAAAGTAGAAACAAAATCTTTAACTATAGGTGACTTTTTACATGGTCAACACTGAGGGGATTTGGATGGTGGATGGAGTTGGGATGTCAGCTTGGGCACTGGGGCACCAACATCCCCAAAGGCTTGCCTTTGTTGCGAGGCCCAAGGACAAAGTGCCGGGTGCAGCATGTGAGAGATTCACAGGCAGCCTTTTGCTCACAGTCTCAAAGATGGAACTGACTGAGCTGAACTCATTGGAAACTTCCGCGCCCTTTGCGGATCTGCAAGTGTTCTTCCTGCACCTTGGCAGAGCTGTGACTGCTGGAATTGCTGGAAACTACCCAGCTATCCCAGCTACCCTAGCTACCCCAGCTGAGGAAGGGACAGTGGCGGAAGAGGAAAGAAGTCATCCCACCAAAGTTTCAGGACATCCTCTCCAAGACCAATGTCGCTGCGCCGCAAACGACTTGGCGCTGGCTTGAGTGTGATTGAAGAGACCTGGGGGTTTCCACTTAGTAAATGACTTACACCCCCAGATATATATATATATGGAATATCATCAGTTAAATATATATGATGAGTTATACATGGGTTCTAAACCACTTACCAACTGGGATGCACATTCAATTATCTAAACTATTCATGCGTTGTAACAACCCCACAATGCAACGGAATGCACCTTTGCCACGATCAAACGCAATCCTGCCACGCACCACCAAAGGCTACAGCAATGTGTTAAACTTGGTGGCACCTATGGATCCCCTAAACTACAGCCTGACCAAAAATGCATGTGGTTTGCCGAGGCACCGGTTCTAGAGCACCTTCAGCCACACGTGGCCTGCCTCTTTGCAGAGCGGCCGCCTCTTCAACTTGTGGTGGAGCAACTGTGCAAGTTGGCTGAAGGTGCAACAGGGAACCAATGGCGACTGGCGACTAGGTAGGTGATTTCAACATGCTCAAACCCAACATGTGGTATGCGCGGTATGGGTATTAATACCTGTTCTTGAATCACACCGAAATTGTCTTGGTGTCAATAGCAACCATTTTTTTTGGGATGTCTTGGGAGCTGGTTTCTCTTCGCGCAGGAAAGTCAACGGATTGGAAAGTGGCCCAAACAGAGCGGGAGGAGTTCCTGAAAGTGTACAAGCCACCGAGCCGCAGCGCCCAAGTCTGCTGTAACTCTTTGATGAAACATAGATAACATAGGCTATCTCTAAAGCAACTGCTTCATCATAGAACTGTATGATGGGACAATTTGATGGTAAAAACCATGGTTTTCTGTAGATAACCAATCCATTGACTTCATCATCTTCCCATATCAATTGAGGTATTCTCTCTCAGACCGAAAAAGTGACCTGGTCGATGAGGTTCCTGGACGAAAACATTCTCGACAATCCTGACGTGTTGGCCCCATTGAAGACGGTGCGGTGCATTTTGGACGCCGAGGCCGGTGAAATGTATCCCTTTCCAATAGAAATAGCAATTGGTTCCCATTGGTTCCCCAGTGCTGAGATTTGTTTTTGTAGTTTTCTGAATGGATGTGTCTGAAATGGTGGACCCCAAAATTACCAAATGGCAAGGACAGGGAACCTCTTGGACAATCATGAGCCAATGAACTGACTGGGTACCCAGTTTGCAGTTAAATCGTCTGCACACCGGCCAGGGCACATTGCGGGTGGCGGGCCTTTTTAGCCTTGGTTTGATGATGGACATGGGGCCACTGAGCGTACCGTGGCGTTGTAAGCCCTTGTCAGATGGGAATGGATCAACATTTAATATATATATATAATTATATATATATAATTATATATATAATTATATATATAATTATATATATATATTCCCCAACAAACACTGATGTGTTGACAGAAGATGGTTAGCCACTTACGATTCCAAATTGGTACAAAGAGTACTCCATTGTCTGCCGCAATCATGGGAAGATGAATTGGCCATCAACTTCAGAAATCTGCGGGTAAGTCATGGTAGGGCCTTTTCAAAGGTCGTGAAGTGGTACTGCATGGGTCACATCATTGGGGTCCCACATCCATCAGGTCAGTCCGTTTCGTGGTTCATCTTAGGAACCCAATCGGTTGGGTATCGACACACAGGCATCAGAGCAACACACCTAGACGATTCAGGATATTCTTCTGACCTATACAGCACCTTTTGAGAAAACCACTTCACAGCTGTCAATTGGTGAATTTCGTTGGGGCCTTGCCATAGCATCTGCCACTTGCCATAGCAGCGCCATAGCAGCATAGCATCTGCAGCTGAGGCAGTGGCCGCAGATGTAAAGCCCTTCCAACATTTCCTGATCGCGTTGGGTGCTCGCGAATCCGTTCCTTGGCATTTCGGGCCTGTTGGATGATTTCCCAGTCACTGGAAAATTGGGGAAACTTAGGCACCTAAGGCCAAAGCCAGCGGCTAAGGGCGGGAATCATGATTTTTCCGCATGAAATGGTCAGGTATGGATGGCTATACACCAATTTCAGAGAACTGAAAAGGATGATACCTACAAAGGGAAGGATTGCAGCTTCACCTTGGTACCTCTGATCTGAAAAACCTGTTCATCCCTCCCTCCCGGCATATCAACAAAATGCCAATGGTTTATTCTTGCATTCGTGAATGATAAATCCCATCCCAACATCAACACACCCGGTTTCAGGATGTGGTTTCATCCCCTAAACTCCAAGGTTTCTTGGGGGTGTTTAAGGGCTGAACTGCATGGGATTCATGAGCTTTTCCCAGCAGCGTTGTGTTGCAGGCATCAGACAGGCCGTTGCCAGAGCCTATGGTACCCGAGAAGCTGATGCAGGAGATGGTGAAGGACACAGATTTCGCCGCCTGATCTGATCTGTGCTGGGGGTAAAACAATGCCATAAAGCAGCCATGGCTGAGAATGGTAAGTTTATACCACCTATAAAAATGGTGAAACTGGGGATGGCTTATTGTTGTTTTGCCATGTTTTACCCACATTAAACGTTTTGCTTTGCAATATGTTCTTTTTCTGGAGGGCTAACGGAGTTGGCAGCAGTCTGTCAAAAAAGACAAAAAACAGTGCAAATATTCTTCTTGATGACGTGATTCAATCATATCCAAAGTCCACCAAAGTTCGCCGCGAATTTCAGGTCGATGTAAGAATCGACTGCAACGATGGCAGCATGTGGGCCCACCGCATAGTTTGCTGCAACGTGTGTTCTGGGTTCCGAAGCAAACTGCTGCAGTCAACGGATCGCGGCCACTGGCTCTTGCAGGACGCGATTTCGGGATCTATGGCTAGATCTGTGGGACCAAAACCACAAGTGACTTCACAAGTGGTCTGTAAACTGAAAATGAGGGGTAAAACATCCCATGCTTCATGAATTTCATTTGGTCATTGCACTCACTCATTGCAACCTCGGGTCCTGCACATTCACGCATTTATGCCGCTACTGGCAGAGGTGCTTTAAAGACCGATCTCAAGAAAGTTTCAGAAATTACATCTGAACATGTAAACTGACTATGGATTCCGAAATCACATCGCTTTTCCACACATATCGGACTGCTCCCAAAATCACCTATTTGCATCGGTGCATTTGCCTTTTACAACCCAGGGGCCCTGAGGTTTTCCCCGTGAGGACAAAGCTCCATGTTCCTCACAGACACTGGCAGTGATAAAAGATATTATCTACTCTGGCCGCGTTGATAGCCATCGTATCGACCAGATGAGCAATGCAGAACGTCAGGCGTGGCCCACTGGCCTCGCATGAAAGGCCAATGTTTTGTGATGTTTTTATCCTCCGATGTCATCAAACATGGCGGGCCATTGGGAAATCCCTGAAGGACATCTAAATATATCTATATCTCTCTATGTATATATATACACACATATTATCACATATACACATATAATATATACATTTTATATATACACATATTATATATACACAATAAATATACATATTGTATATATATATATACATTACATATATACATATTATATGTATACATATTATATATATACATATTATATATATATACATATTATATATATACATATTATATATAAATATATACATACATACACATATTATATATACACATTATATATATATGTACGTATACACGTTATACATATATATATATATACACATTATATATACATATATATATGTATATACATACACACATTATATATATACACATACGTACACATTAAATACATAGATACATACATACATACATACATAGATAGATAGATAGATAGATAGATACATAGATACATAGATACATACATACATAGATACATACATACATAGATACAAACATACATACATACATACATAGATACATAGATACATAGATACATAGATACATAGATACATAGATACATAGATACATAGATACATAGATACATAGATACATAGATACATAGATACATAGATA
>Ga0126342_10012279_pt1 | contig 15280 bp, 16 predicted proteins | sample Cyp1metagenome_FD_92528 | JGI IMG/M metagenome (GOLD analysis project Ga0126342, IMG submission 92528) | Coral microbial communities from Lord Howe Island, Old Settlement Bay, Australia - Cyphastrea 1 metagenome | ecosystem: Host-associated > Invertebrates > Cnidaria > Coral ...
ACATCAACAACATCATCAACATCATCATCATCATCAACATCATCATTTCATCAATTCATGAATTCATCATCATCATCATCATCAGCATCAACATCATCAACATCAACAACATCATCAACATCATCATCATCAACATCATCAATTCATCAATTCATCAATTCATCATCATCATCAACATCATCAACATCAACAACATCATCAACATCAACATCAACATCATCATCATCATCATCACCATCATCAACATCAACAACATCATCAACATCATCACCATCATCATCAACATCATCAATTCATCAATTCATCATCATCAACAACATCATCAACATCATCAACATCAACAACATCATCGTCGTCATCATCATCATCATCATCAACATCATTCATATGTCATCTTTCATCTACCTATTGAGAGATAAACACGTTCACATGACCTGAGGGTAGCCCCTGTGTTCTTTGGTATTCATTTGACATGTTGGTGCTATGAAAATGTAGCCGCTGGATCGAACAATGCTTTGGTGTCAACACACCACATGGCAGCATATGACGGATCACTTTCAACAGAAGTGCCTCATGGCCAGTGGATTCAAGGGGCTTCCCGTAGATTGATTCGGCTGACTCTCCACTTCATTGCTTGGCGCTGTATCCTCTAGACCGGCCAAAAAATCATCTGAATCATCTCCAGAAGATTTCATCTTCGGCGGTCTCTTGTCATTCGTGATATCGCGACGTTTCTTTCTTCGGGCTTTCCGCGTCAGTGTCTCGGTGGATGGCACCTGCTTCAAGACACAAGAGATGCAGCTACCCTGTGGTTGCCGACTGTTGAGCAAGTGACTTTCATACAGTAATTAAATGCTCAAGATTACAATTCCAGAGTGTGTCACCAAATCTTAGCAACATGTAAAGGCAAATAAGTCATCAGAGTCTGACAAGTCCGAGTCATCAAACATTATGGCAGGAATCTTTCCACAATCTCAGCTGTCTCTCCATGCTTTTCAAAGCATTCAAAGCATTCAAAGCTTTTCCATCGGAATTTCATCCTGCTGCCATTTCTGATGTCATCTGTCTTGGTATCCTTTGATGTCCACGACAGCACCTCGCCAGCTTCAGAGCTACTAGAGGAGCTCGCAAGAGCGTGGAAGCCTTTGTGAGCTCCAGTTGCCTTGGGAATGGACAGCTATGGAAGTCGCTATGGAAGTCGCTATGGAAGTCACTATGGAAGTCGCTATGGAAGTATAGGTCCAATTGCGTGTGCAAAGTCCTAGAGAAAGTAAGCATGAATATGTAACATATGCATAAATATGAAGAAATCGTGAGCGCTGCAGCCTCACAGCATGAAGCACCGCACACAGCTTCATGCTGCCTAGGTTAGACATCCGAAAAAGAGAAAACACCTGAACCGCACATATATCGCACGCATTCAATTTTTTGTGCTCTTGGTCTGCTCTTAGGCATGACCTTGAACAACTCACTCTCTCCCTCTCTTTTGCTTCTGCGCCCTTCATGCGGACAATTCTGCGACTCCACACTCCCGGCTTAGCCTATATCTCCCTCTCGCTGTATCAGCATTTATCGGAGACAGTTTATTAACAACTGAGACACTGCGCTTACCACTAGGGAGGGGCTGTTAAAAAAGTGGGAATCTGCACTTACTATCAAGACCCAGCAGTGCCCAGCAGTCTCCGGAGTTGGGAACAAAAGTCAGATTCCTTGAGAATGGGAGCTGTCGCCTTGAATCTTGACACAAACCCGAGCGACGTCAATTCCCTCGCCATTCGGCAGAACGCCGCTCCTATAATATCTCTTCTTCTCAGAATGTATTTGGTTGGACTGATTGGACCATCAGAATGCCACAACTGCCACAACTAGGATTTCTAGCATTTGCTAGCACTGCACCTGACACAAGCATGCGCAGTGAGGACAATCATGGACCATCTCGCAGTGGAGGTGCTACATGAGTTCCAAAAATGTTTCAACAGACTTCCTCACACTGCAAGGTCCGGTTTCCATCCAAATCGTCGGACCTGTCGAGTCACTTGATCATCGCTGGACTCCAAGTCTTCGTTCACAGCCTCAACCTACTCGACGGAGGGATCTTTGACCCAACACGGAAACGTTGGCAACAAAGTTAAGACCCCCTTGGTCACTAACACCCCTCGATTGTGTCGCATTGCAAGATTTGCAAGCCAGAAAATCCATAAGAAAACCCGGATCCCTCCGGATCCCAGATCCATCTCTCTAGACTCGAGCCGTCGTCCCTGTGCCCATTGCCCTCCGTCCTGTTGATTCTCCGGTGGATCCTCTGGCGCTTTTCGAAGCTCACGGAGCTTCCGCAGCTGCTTCTGCGACATGTCGAAGCCCCCTAAAAGAATGCACACCTTGATTCACTTGAGCTGTGAAATGTACGTGACATGAACGTGACATGTACGTGACATGTGGACGTATGTAGACATGACATTCTGTGACATGCTGTACGGAGTGGGAGAATGGCCCAAATTCCAATGCATGGTGGAGGTTTTGCCCTACTGGTATAGGATGTTGGAGAGGGTTCCGAAAGAAGAGATGCTACTATCAGCTAACCTCGTGGAAACACGTGGAAATCTTCCACCGCTAGTTTGAAACTATGTGCTATTGATGGTGGCTTGCCCTGTGCTACATGTTCAGACGACCGTTTTTTTTGGTGAATTTCCTGACCGAAGGATGCATGATTGTTTACAGCTGGATTGGATAGACGCCCAATTTTGCTGTTTCCTTGGCATACCATTTGTGAGCAAACAAAGCTGCGGGCGACAGCCAAGCCCATGACTCCTTGGCGCTGTTTCACTTTCTGCTTGCATGATTCTGGAACACCTCTATTATATACATATATCATATATATATATATATACATATGATTGAATATATATATATACATATAAATATATATATATACATACATACACATAGTTTTTCGTCGCATTGTTCTAGTGGATCTGCAGCACACCTCGCAGGCAGATCTTTTCGGCACCACCGGAGGTACTTTGCTTCACTCATCTTCGACCCGCAAGTAGTCTACGTCAATGTTCACCACAGCCAAGCCTGGAATACCAAGTCAGGGGAAGCCTCGGCTATTGCTAGAGATCATCAACCCAGAACTTGTACAACTTAAGATAACTTAAGTATCTTCAAACGGTAGGACATCGGTCAGGACTGGAAATGTGTCTAAAAGACCATGGGCCATTGGACAAAGGGATGATTTGCTTCGCAGCATGTTTGCCATTGTTTGCCTACAAATCTGGGCTGCACCGTGCAAACCACGGTAATCTCCGGATCAGCGACCTGCAGTTGATGATGAGTCTCTAAGGACAAATGCGAGACTACCAGAATTGCACTTGCGGTGGGAATTGTCGACATTAAAGTGTGTAAAGTAGAAAACTATTCGGCATCCATGCAAAAGCGTTCCAACATGTTCCAAAAATTTCCAAAGCATTTCCCGACAAGCCAAATGAAAGCGAATTTGAGGAGCACCGAGCCAAGGCCGGAGCAGACTGGCTGTCTGCTCCGAGAATCTCTTTGCAGGCTTCGAAGGCATCCTCTCCGACAGAGGGCCAAGCTGCTAAGATCCGCTAGACCGCTAGGCCAGCCTATGGGTACTATGGGTTAGAGAAGAAAGATATATGATGATATATGTCTATGATATGTCTATGCCTCGGATTCAACCCTCCAATTTGAAGGGACAATCACTTTGAGCCCGGTGAATTCACATTATCTACACTGTATATTTCAACCCCACCTGGAACTTTTTTGGAAAAACTGGGCAACATATTTTTATATTTGTGCTGATGCTGGGATTGTCCAGTGGTTTAGAGGGTTCAAGGCTTTGTTGAAGTGAAGGAGCGGTGCAGCGGTGCCTCTCTTGAAATGGTGTTCCAGCCACCGCGGAAGGGCTCGTACAGCAGCCGCCACTGCCGCCCAGCATGAGCCGCCAGAACATCTGCCAGGCAACACAGGGCACTGAATGTCACACATGTCCGGACACCTTAAAAGTCCCTGCAAAAGACAAAACATGTTTGAGGAAATGCCCTTTTGGAATTGGATATGAGATGATATGAGGCTAGGGATGGCTAGGGTGCCGAATCAATTGTGGAACAGGAATCCGATCCAATCCGACCACATCTGCGCCTTTGGCCAGACCTTAGCGACCAACTTGGTGGACTCAGTGGACTCAGTGGCCGAGCCGAAGGGATGGACTCGGATGGACTGGGCTCCTGACGGCTAAAAGATTCAGCTTTGGGCTGCGAGGACAAGTCTACCGGAAGTATCTTGGAGGTCCACTACGATGACAACATCTTGAAACTGGAGATGCCAGAAATGGAATCAAACTGTATTATTATTTGATATGTGTGTTCAAGATATTTCAGAGTTGTCATCAGAGGGGTTGGCGGGTTAATTCTTCAAACTAACTTGAACCAACTGGCATAAGGTCTCGACTCGATCGGCAAAGCGCGACACGAATCTCTTGGAAGCCTCTGGCGCCAGAAATCGGGACACCAACCTCAAGGAATGGCACAGCAGGTTGCACTGGTGGATAGCGACACTCAAAGCTGCCATGCAGTGATAATTAATCCTCCGCAATCAACAAATGTCAGATGTCCAAAGGGCAATGGCAATGATGTTTCCGCTATGCAAAACCAAACCTGAGGGCTGCACGCTGAGGGAACGTCTTGGTCATGTTGAGTGCGAAGAAACGCTACCTCCCACGATGGCTGGCGCGGCGATCAACTTTTCTGCAGGTAACTCAACAAACATGGTTCTGTTTCAGCTGCTTGCCTGCTTGCAAACCATGCCATAAGTCAGGAATCTCCTAAGTTAGAGAAATCATCAGGAATCGCCGCAAGAATTTGCATATGCATAGGGGTGAACAGGGCTGTTTCAATAGTCGCCAGGGTCACCAGATGTCACTAGTTTCAAGAACTGGAGCCATTCTTGTGCTCTAAGATGCTCTAAGCCCCTCACCTTTCAGCGGGATCACTCCGGAGCTCTGCAAGTTCTGCATCCAGACCTATGTCACAAGCAGAATAGGCCAATAGGATCAATAGGATCAACAGGCTGATTACCGGTGGGAATCCGGTGGGATTTGGTGCTATATGTGCTATGTTATCTATGTATATCTATGTTTCATACAGGTTTTGAATTTGATGCTCACATCTTTGGACGGGTGTGCCATGGTGTGCCTTGGACGGATTCGAAATCTGAGGATTGGACTCTGAGACACGGAGCCAGTGCTTGCTTTCACTTCTTCAGCCTGAGGCCAGAAAGATCAGAAAGGCAAAAAGACACTTGGCACGGTAAACGCTTAGAACATCCATGAAATTCCATGAACATCCTAAAACCCACTTGAGTTATCTCACACATAATTCTAGCTCAGGTGCACATTCCTGATGCCATCTGGTGCATTACAGTAGGTTTGTGATGGCTGGACCAACAGCCACTGCCCACATGGCATGCCTCCACTTCTAGCCACAAACGCAAATCTTTAAGGCCTTCAGGCTGAGGAGTTGCTTGCAAGAGATGGACCAAAGGCCGCGTGTATGTCATGGTAAGTCGGATGACAAACACTGTGATACTGAGAAATACTGAGGAATACTGAGAATGCTTGAAGACCTGTGCTGCATCACCAGTGTGTCGAAAGCAACCTTCATCTTAACGTCTTAACGTCTGATGTCTGAAGCACCTTGGCCAAATCTTAGGTCCTTGTGCCTTAACAAGCCATGGATCTCTCAGGATCTCTCAGGATCTCTCAGGATCTCTCAAGTCCTTCCCCTCGGCCTCGTAGGGCTTCCTGGCATGTGCTGCCAGTGACTAGGAAGCCACGCTCACCATCGATGTAACCACCCTGAAGCAGCTGAAGCACACGGGCAGCGCACATGGAAGCCCAGCCTTTGAGAAGACAGAATTGGTGGATTGCGGTGGATTCCTTTTTTAGTGTCAGGTCATGTCAGGGTCTGAAAACCTATTGGTGACCTAACTTAGATATGTTATGTTCAAATGGCATCGGAGGTCTTGAACATCTGTGCTTTCTGTTGTTCATGACAGCTCTCCTCCCTCACTCTGCCTGTACTTGCCTATTACCGGAGATTATCACAGCTGACAGGATGGCATCCCATCTTGCCTTGGAAGTTTTCGCCTTCTTCTGAGGTCTTTCACCCTCCTGCCAACGGTGCCACAAAAAAAAAAAAACTGTGGCCACCTTGCAGTTATCTGCCGGGAAGATCGCCTACAAAAGGCGGCTCTGCGATACTATGTGAGTCACTATGGGCCCACATGTCTGTACTGTTAATGAGTTCTGATGAAACCCAATAATGACCAAGGGCAGTTACCAGGGTACAGGTCATCAGCGCTCCTTTGATCTCTCAGCCATTGGGCTCACTGTGCTCCATCTTCCGCAAAGGACTTCCAAACCAGCAAGCAGCCAACTGCGTCAACTGTTCTTGCCCCATGCCTGTGGAAGCTGTACGAAGTTTTCCTTTTGGTCCAGGCTCTGTATGCTGAGTTGCGGCTCTGTTTGCTGAGTTGTGTGGAAGATAGTCGAGCATGGAATTCTAGTGAGTTCTTGAAAGCACATCTTGAATCAGAGCCGGCAGCTGCGTCCCATGATATGACATTTTAGCTCACAAAAAAGTTGCGTTCAAACCATCAGAGATACCAACGTTTTGAAATTGATGTCCAGGTCCACATCCCTTTTTGATCAACTACATTCCCAAAACAAACATTGAATCCTTTTTGCCCGCATCAATCTGTATCACCAGTTGCATATACAATCCAGCTTACAACAAATACATGAGCTGCAGCTACACCGAACACACCTACACTGGCTGCACCGGATACACCGGCTACACTGGTGACACTGTTAACTGCAGGACAGTCACTCCCATAGACCTCATCATCCAATGTTCCATCGGTCGCACTCAGCCATGATTGAAACCTGGAATTCCATGCCAGAAAATCGGGAAGCGTCTCACCCAAACCAAACCTGGTGCCGCTGCGTCTTCGACCATGGACGCAGAAGCTGGTGCCGCTGTGTCTCCCACCATGGACACAGATGTGCAAAATCACACGATCCCAATTGATTGAGGCATAATCCGAACAGCATAGGCCACATTCGTTGAAGGCGACTATGCATGTGGTTGCATGGTTCAGTAATATCGCATTATTCTTCCTCACTGTTTGTGGTTCCTTTCTGGTGTCTCTCACGGAATGCCTTTCTTGTATATCTCTTAGAGGATATGTGTGAAAAATTATGTGTTCCACATTCGAACCCTGTTCGAATGTGGAACACAGCGGTACAGGTTGCGTCAATAAGTACTAGCTTACCAGCGCGCCAGCGTATCAGCGTACCAGCGAAACAGCGTATCAGCGCATCAGCGTGTCAGAGCACCCGCGTGTGAGCATCTAAGCCTCTCAGCGAACCAGCGTACCAGCGCATCAGCATATGATCCTATTACCCTTGCTACCTGGCAACCTTACCAGTTCCTCAGGGTATCACAGCGTCGAAGCAAGTCCGGACACGCATTGCCACAATTTTCAATTTTGTTTTCTACGTTTTACCGTCCCAGCTTTGGTTTTTTGAATATATAATATATATATATATATATGTTTGACATGAATTGGGACACTACCCTAACTACGGTTTTTAAAACAACTTTTTCGACGCAGCCTTTGGTCTTTGGAACTTCTGCGTTTTATAAACTTCACCTGTTGGTAAACTAGGGGGCTTTGACTGTGTCTTTGAAATATCAACTTCTGAATTGATGGTGGCGCATTTCCAGCACATCTCCGATGAAATAGTGATCGAAGGCGTGTATCACTACAAGCTTCTCAGTCTAGGTTCATGCAGCACTACCTTTTTTTAATAGAAGAGACCAAAGAGATTCCAGCATTTTTGGTCCAAATCGACAAAAATGCAGGGTGTGTGTGTGTGTGTGACGACAAAAATGCAGGGTGTGTGTGTGTGTGACAATCTTCTATTTGAAATGGGTTTGGCCACGTACCGGCGATTCCCTGACCGATCCACCTTCTACTGCACATGGAAACAAGTTCTTTCATTTGATATGGAACAGCTGTGTCTAGGATAAAGTTGTTTTTGGATGTTCTTGGTGGGTGTATATGCAGTGCGACCACTCTCTGCTTTTTCGGGCTGGCTTACTTTGCTACCAACCAAGTCGACCTGGAGCATTGCAGTGTCTTGCAATGCTGCACAGCTACACAGGCCGAAGCGGAAACCCTGAACCACCAGGATGGTGATGGATCAGAGTGCTGCGTCCACGATAAGACGGTTGAGATTTCAACATATTTCAACAATATCCTAACCGATCAGCCTTGAATCCTCCTTGGATCCTCAGAGAAATCAATGTTACAAGATGTTACAAGGATACATCAGAAATGAAGAGATCCAAATGTCACCCTGACCTGGTCGGAGTGGCACCCTTGGCCACTACCACGTAAGGCACTAGGAGATCGATCTATCACCTAAGGTGAAGTCATCGCACTAGGTTGCGAAGTTCCAAGCAATCTCAGGATGACCGCCCAGTACTGACTCGTACCTGGCAAGAAACGACGACCTCAATGAACCTTCAATCTAATTTTTTATCTGTTGGTTCCCGTTGGCTTCTGCTGGTTTCTGTTGATTTCTGTCGGTTCACATTTCAGGATTCTGCTGGTTGCACCCTGAATTGTCTTTCTTACAGGAGCCCATGTTCCCATGTTGAACTGTGACTTACAATGTTTTCGATCCCCACCCCAGACTCTGCACTGCTCTCCTGGCTGTCAGAGAAAGGACATACCTGCGCAACTCACGGAATCATCCGGAATCATACAAAATCAGACTCAATTAGATCATTCATTTGGAGATGTCAACGTAGAAATGTGGCTTGATGACATAGGTGGTACAACGAACGTCAGGCCATGGGTCTGAGCATCATGGAATTCAAGAACATGGTTTGAATGGTTTGCACAGCATCGAAATGACACCAAAATTGGTCCTAGGATGTCCTAGGCCTAAAGCTCGGCCAAGCATTGACATGTGAATCGATGATATCGATGTGACTTGTTTTTTACTAAGCCTCAGTCATAGGTGCTTTCCAGGATTCCAGAGATCCCTTGCTCTCTAATCGTGTTTAAAAGCCAACACAGGGGACCCTGGATTAATTAAATGCACAAAGATGACAACCCATGTTACCCATGTTTATTAACTGCCACGTGTTTCAAAAGGATTCCTGAGATTTCCTGAGACGTAGAGGATGATTTATTGATGTTGGTCATTGAGAACATCTGCCCATCATTGCCTATCCCATCTTGTGGCAGCTACGCAGCTACCCCAACTTCCATGAAAATACCTCTCCGGTTTCCCAGGTTTTTCCCTTCACTGAGACCGAGGCGACGAATTTCGAATGTCGCCAGCATCCCACTGCACAACTGGATCAACTCCTCAAAACACGTCGACAGCTCCGGATCTTTTCGGAACCTCCTTGTTTGTCTTGCTTTGTTAACTTTGCCTTCTTTATCTTGTTTGGATCATGTTTTGGACTTCGGCTAACCCGAGGCAAAGTTTCTGGCTGCCGATGGCTGCCAGTCCACAAAACAGAGTTGAGGAGAACGAACAGCCGGTATAGTACAAGGCATCGAAAATCAAAAGCTGCAAAATGTTCCAAGGTAGGTAACAACATCAAGAACATTCAAGAACCTGCGAAGGTTTCAACTGAGCGACATAACTGAAGGGCAGCTGATGGTCTGGGTACGCACTCGTCATACCGATTACCGATGGAGAGAATTCAATGGCCGAAGCAGAATATATGAAACCATATGACACCAAAACGAGCAGGTATGGAGAAGCAACCGAAACGAACCCTTGCCTTGCTGAGACATAGGAAAATAAAATCAGGAAAACCATCTCATCCATCTCCATTGAAGGGTTCAGGTGCTGGTTTCCAACTATCCATGATCGCTCATGATCCAAAGCGGTTTCAACATGGCTCACTTTGGCATTCCAAATGGGCAAGGGCATGAAGAGCATTGAAGGGCCACGCCAAGTTCAGGGTCAAAAAAGGATGCTCAACATGGCTCAACTACTGCAAGCAGTGACCAACTGGATTCCTAACACTCTTCCGATTCTCGACCGAGCAACAGGTATTTTTCCCCAGGTTAGAACTCCCTCACTCAAGACAATGCAGCCCAAACGGGAAATTACTCAAACATGTTCCACTGTTCAACTGGTCAACTGTTCAACCAATCTTGAAGCTCTAGATGCTCCAACATTCTTATGCAAGTCTGATCTCCATAAATACTTTCCACCAATGGATATGTTCAAGGGGCATCACAAAGTTATAATCTTCTGAACTTGGGACTGTAAACCGTTTACATCATGTTATACATCATGTTATGTTATACATTTACTTCAATACAATTCAATACATATAGATCATCTATTTCAATCATCTTCAACACAATTCAATACATATACCCGGTATATATCCGGTATATATACCCGATATTTCAAGAAATCTCCAGCGCCAGCCTGGAGGGCAGGTTCCCGCATTCGGCGGCGACGAGGAAATCTCCGTGGCAGCTGCCTCAGCGGCCTGGCATTCGTGACTGGCGAAGCGGCGAAGCATTGCTGAATCAGGGTGATCTGCAATTATCCAATATGATGATATGATAGATATATAACATGATAGAACATGATATAGTATAGATCTGCGATGATCTGCATGTGAATCACATAGATATGTATGCTATGTATAATGAATATAGGTGCGTGCATGTGTGTGTGTGTGCATTCTACATGTTATACAAATACGTATCGGGATCATATCTGTGAAAGACATGTAACGATGAGGGAAGGATCGAGGATCTTGCGTCTCATGTGATCTCCGGTGATCTCCGATCAGGTTGCGCTACAGTGCTCAGATTTTTCTTTGCCAAAAGGTGTCTTGGCAGCTTGTTTGCATTATTGTTGAAAGCATGAAAACCTTGGCAGTGGCACATGATGTTTTCATTGTGGGCATGGCATCCTCCACCTATCCAACAATTCTTGAACCACAGAGACTCTAGAATGTAGTTGGAACATGTTGGCACATCCTAAGAAGCCAGGTTGATCAGGTTGGATAATGCCAATCTTGCAGCATCCTGCCGGACGCGGCGGTTCCGCCTGAGCATCTTTGCCGACCAGAAGGAGCAGGGCGCAGCGAGAGTGCACGAACTGCACCAGTGACTTAAACGTGGTCATAAAAAAATAAGATGAAAAGATGTAGCCAAATAATCCGTCCCACTCCAGCCTTGGCCATTTCCAATCCTTCACTTTCATCAGCTCCCCAAATGAGAACCTTCTTGGCCGGGAGGCTGTTGTAGTAATTCCTGATCAACGGAATCAACAAATGTCTGGCAGCCTGTTCACAGCCTCCTCCAACATAAGATGTATAGCTCTATATACATATATATATATATTAACATTAATATTAATATTAATATTGTATTATTAAATTATATGAGGTCCACTGAAGTCCCCAAAATTGCTGCCAAAGTGCAAGCTCATACCTTCGAGTATGGCAACCGCTTCCTGCACGTCAACAGAGAGTCGACTCTACGGCCATCCTTTCTGCATGTCCCGAACGGCCATGAACAGTATGCGTCTGGCATTGCATTGCTTCATTGGTATCTTCGACTCTAAGAGCTCTTGCCCTGAGTGTTGTGATCCTTGCAAATCAAGACAAAACTGAACCTAAGTCATCCTAAGTCCAACTCTTGAGTTGACGGGTACATGATGCAAAATGATGGTTGCGCGCTGTTAATGTTTGTAAGCATCTCTATGATGTCTCTATGCAAGAAAATATTGGGAAATCGCGCTGCAGCATCCCTCGCTGCATCCCTCACCTGCAGCAGGTATAAGTAAATCAGCCTGAAGCGGACTCCGCGGACCATCGTGACGAATCGTGACGAATCGTGACGAATCGTGACTTTGGTGGTCACGTAACTGGAGACCTGTTTGAATGACCTGTTTGAGCCATTCCTCACGACGAGACATTGATGCCTTTCATGGGCTCTGCATCTGTCCCCACAGGTCTCACTGACAACATGATCTCATTGTCATGTTTGTGTGCGGGGCCTTTTTGCACAAGTCACGCAGGTGACTCAAAAACATGGTACAGCGGGGCACCAAGTGGAAAACATGGAACTCAGAGCCCCAAGGCCCAAGGGGACTTCTTGGCCCAATGCGCCAATGGCAGCGACTTGACATCATCTCCTGATGCTAAAACAATCTAAAACATAAGTGGCCGTAGCAGTAAGTAAAACAGTGCAATAGAAGTAGGAAACCTGATGATGTCAAGAAAGCATGCTGCCACTCACCCAACTGCAGTGGGATCAAGTATTGCATTTTCAGGGACCTGGCATCACATGCCAAACAAATTGACTGATGAATTTGTGCGAGCAAAGATGTGCCAACAACGCGGCTCCTACATCTCTTACCTCAGCTAAGTTGCGCATGATGGCGCATGCAGACTGTACACTTTAAACATTGGCTTTTACACAGCCACCTTCCCAAGTCTGAAAATTCTGAAAGGAGCTTGCGGAGATCTGACGGATTGCAAGTCCTGCCACTCTAGAGATCTGGTGCACTCGGCGTCAGTTCCCTCTCCAGCTCCGTCAGCCTGCGGTGCATGTGACGACACCGTCACGACGGGCACGTGACGACACCGTCACGACGGACACGTGACCTGTGGCACCAGGGAGTGCTGGGCTCCCTGCGACTGGGTTGAAAGGGTGGAGTTTCTGGTCACACTCTCCTGGCGTAGACACGACCACATACGAGTACCAAACACCTCCCAAGCATATCAAACATGTACCCATATGCACCCTAAAGGCCCTGAACGCGACATCCACATGAAAGACAACTCTCCAAGACAAAATGAGATGATCCGAAGAAAATGATTTGCACAAAAGCATACAAAAATGGTAGCAGTCCCGGCTCAGATTGAAAGGACCCGATCTCTCCTCCAAATCTCTCGGGTCGCAGTGCAATTTGGCCTTGGTGCGGCCACTAAACCACACAGAGATGTCAAAGGACAGGTGGCACATGCCCACATGACACTGGGAATGAGGCCTCGAGCACCTCAAGTTCCTCAACTAAGGGGTGATGTGGCACGCTGCGCACAGGCCTTGAAGGTTGGCTGGCTGACTTTCACTTCAGGATCTTCAATCATCTTTTGGATGAATATGTTTATTCATTGGGAACATATGAGTTAAATTGGGAACATATGAGTTAAATTGATTTATACCTAGTATATCCTAGTATAATAATGTATAATATGTGTCATCTTTCAGAGTAGGTTTTGGATCTGAGCTTCTTGCGCGATAACGTCCCGACGTTTTGCCTCCATCCCTCCGTCGAGCCATGGGTGCGCCAAAGCTGCCAACGGTTCCGGCGAGGCAGCACACGCAGCAAATGATTGTAACAGCATGTAACAGCTAGAAGCAACGAAATGATACGAAATGCAATCCAACAGCCATGTGGTGCATGTCTGGGTCAGCTCCGGCGTCAAACTCAGGCTCCACCCCAGGAAACACTAAGGAAACACAAAAAAACTGTCCCTTTGAGTCTTGTTTCGATTTGTTTCGCCAGCCTTCGCTTGCCGATGAGAAGCGACTTTTCGCATCGACGGCCTCCACATGGACCCATGGGGCCAGTTGGATGGTGGACGGGTGGAATCGGAGTGAGGTCTGTGCCATCAGCTTCTGGCAGAACTTGATGGCTTCAGGCCTGGAATGGCAATGGCAATGGCCATGGCCATCAATTTCAACATATATCAATCTTGTTTCAACCTGTTTCAATTGGTCTCACCTTGCCTCGCATCTGCGGCCTCAGCACCTAAGAAAACTATAGAAAACTTAAGTCATTGGAATGTGTTTGAGTGTTTTGATCCAAGATGATCCAGGTTGAATATGGTTGAATCATCCTGACGCAGAATATTGCAGAATGCAAAAAATGAAAAACCTCGGAGATCTTCCATCCTGAGGTGCTGGCTCCAGTTGACGCTGACGCTTTCCAGCCGCTGCCGGATGGCCTCCATGGCCGGACTTCCAACCCAGTTTTCGCCCGGCCGATCCTGGCATCGCATCAGTTGTGGCTGATGCGAAACGCTGCAAGCTATGGATCTACATGGATCTACATGGATCTACATGATCTGCGTTGGACTCAGGAGCATTGTGAAGCTGGGACAGAGGGCCGTTAAATGTGTTAAACTGACCATAGTGGCCATCACATTTCCAATGTTTCCACTCTACTCGGATGGCTCCCGTGGTCCGGTGCTGATCCTACATCGCAATGTGATCCAAAAAACTGCTCAACATTTGAGGCTGTCTGAGGTTGGGGCGTCAAAAATAAAAGCCTCACAAAGCAACCAACATCTGTTGGTTCAAACTAGTCCAATCCCAGAGCTCCGTTTGGGTGACTTGTTCATGAGCCATTTCCAGTAACGCTCCCACAGCAAGGTTCAAGATGACACCTTGAAGGGAAACCGTTGGAAAAGCATCTTGTAGAGGACAACTCCGGCTGAAAACCTTGGGTGAACCAATCAGTGGATCGTTGCTGGTGGGTCTTGGCGAGCACAAGACATACAAATGAGTAACACGATCAGTGATCAGTCATGATCAGTCTACAAGGGTCATGACATGTGCACAAAATCTGGGTCCAAAGCAAGTCTGACTGAGGAGAGGAATCGCCACTGTACCTCGGGGCGTTGTTCCCCTAACATGTCACCTTGCGCCACAGAACCGATATTTGTCACACATTGCGACGCTGAGAGTCACTGGGTTCAAGGACTCCTCTGGGGCAATGTATTGATCAGTTCCTCGCACCCACCTAAGCGAAACGTCCATCTTGGTGCGCTTTGCTGTGCTAATGTGGGAGCTGATTCGCTCATTGAAATTGGTGTACCCTTTGACATCATTGGCCTTTTAATTCATGTGGCTTTCAGCATGCTTGGATAGTTGGGCTTGGCAAACATCCATGGAGACTGCTAGGGGTCTTTTGTATAGGAGTTCCATAAGTTGGGGGCTCGAATAAATTATGTTTCATGCTGGATGCGATCAAATCACCACGTGTTTGAGAATAGATGTTGATATACATGTGTTGATTGCACTCTGTGGCCTGCTCACCGCGCCCTCTTTTTCTCTGGGGCACGCCTGAAATGAGTGTGAAGTGGCCTTGTCAAATCCAAGGCTAGCAAGCAATGCGAACTGATCGAAC
>Ga0126342_10012280_pt1 | contig 15279 bp, 16 predicted proteins | sample Cyp1metagenome_FD_92528 | JGI IMG/M metagenome (GOLD analysis project Ga0126342, IMG submission 92528) | Coral microbial communities from Lord Howe Island, Old Settlement Bay, Australia - Cyphastrea 1 metagenome | ecosystem: Host-associated > Invertebrates > Cnidaria > Coral ...
AGCACCTTTCGGTCCATCAGTGGATTCGCTCTGCCATCCCTGATTCACAACAACCAATCTCTCCTATAGGTTTCCTATTTTTGAAACTTCCGCCACCGCCTTGTGCGGTACTACTGGTAGTAATCTGCGATCACCAGTTCCGGAGAAGGTTCCGGAGAAGGTCTGGGAGGCTTTGGTGCAAAGCCGGGTCAGGTTCAACAGTTCCGGAGAAGGTTCCGGGAGGCTTTGGTGCAGAGCCAGGTCAGGTTCAACAGGGTTCCGGAGAAGGTTCCGGTGAAGGTCTGGGAGGGTCGGTGCAGAGCCAGGAATCGTGAATTTATGAGGCGGGTTTAATGGGGATTATCATAGAATATTCTTTGATAGAACATTCTTGATATATTCTAATTCCATGATTATTATTCGCAACCGGAAGATTAGATAAGTGAGAAGGTTTCTTTTCCACACCTTCCCATACCCGGTGTGTTTGTTGATAGCCATCACTTTGGGATGTACAGAATGTCTCGTCGGATGTTTCATTCGCTTTCGAATCAGTCTCAAGTACATCATTTTCCCGATAACTGAGAATGATGTAATACCTCCCTATATCAATGAAATCATTTAATGTGGTGACCCCCCGACCACAACCACACTTGTGATAGCTTCCGCAGCTGCGCCAGGCGCCAGGGTGGGTGAAGCTGCACAATGGAAGTTTGCGACTTGGTAGCGTTTTGCCGATGCCAATGGTGTGGCAACATCCATGCAAAAATTGGAAGGGGTCTGTTGTAAAAAGTCAGCTCCAGGACACTTGGCGATGCCTGTAGCAAGGCTTCAGGTCCAATGATTTTATGATTGAAAGAAAATCCATGGGTCGTGTGTCTGAATGTTTGATTTTGCACCCATCTTTGGGATGGAGATTTCGTTGGGCAAACCAGCATTGCCCCTCGAAGAAAACTTGGCGATGAATCCGTAAGACAATCACATCGATTCCCATTGAAATTGCTGCAGGACCTTAAATTCGAGGTGATGTGTTTTTGTGATGTGTTCCATTTAAATTCCCATTTAAATTCCATTTCTGGTGATATGTGTTTGTCTTGTCGAGGTCGCACTTGATTGGGAACTGGAATGAAGTGAAGAAGAGCTTGGAAGCTACGCAATGGGAATGGATGTTGAACGATTAGGAGTCGCCAGGCGCCAAGGCATGACATGAGCTGGATTTAAAGTGGCCGAATTTTCAGGTCAAGATGTGGCCAATTGTTTTTACAATCAAAAAGATCCGAATAGTTAAAGAAATCCGAAGTATCCAACCAAATGGGAAGTTGTCACACTGTGTTCCAAACGCGTAGATCACGACCTGTTCCAAGGTCCTTTGGTGCCTCAATTGAACGATAGCTCTGTGGTCTTCTTGCAGGCTTGGCATTGATCTCCGATTCTTCAACTGCAACGGATTCCAGCTGACATCACTTGTGTGGCCGTTGGTTACAATTGCTTAGCGCACGATGTGAGTGGATGGTGGACATCAAACTCTCACCACGGGTGAAAGTCTGGATGACATCATGTGCAAAAAAAAACATGCTATGATTGTTGCACATAAATTTATTTGGAAATGAACAGTGTTGCTCACGTGTTGCTCTGTGTTGCACTCTGAAACGGAACATGGAAGAACTGCACAGCTGCAGCCCTGGATAGCCCTAGTCCTTCCACAGCTTTTTTCAGGAACTTGGTGCTGATGGCAGAGCTTCCGGTGAAAAAGCTGCAGCAAAGCAGAAAGCGTAGAAACGGGACATGTTGGGACGGGGAGATCACCATCCTCCCTAAACAGCCCTGTTTACAGCGTGCTCACACGGGTTCTTGCACTTACATCGTCAAGGAGTTGATCGAGGGTTCGCACTCGAGGCGTGTTCGTCCGTTTTTGGAGCTATGTAAATTTTGTCATGCACGTGGCAGGCGCAGTACATGGTGCAGGTTGCTTAAACGTTGGCAGGAGCAGGTCACCATGAGAGATATTTTGTGTGGCAGGCGCGACGTTTGGGTAAACTTGGACTCTGTTTTCAAAGCATCAATACCGTCGCTTTGTGAGATTGTCGTCACTCTTGGATTGGCTATGTTGAGGTCATTTTGTGTCGCATGTGCAGTACCTCGGATGCCTGGACTTCAGGTTTTGGTGCTATGCGTAGTAATCAAACATGTCTAAACAAACGCAAACAACAGTGGAACAATGACATCCAATTTCCAAGTTGTTTTTTTTGCATCTTGTTGTGGCGCTGTACTCGTTTTACTTTCGGCGGTGCAACCCTTTCAATATTTCATGCTTGTGGGTCTCTCGTTGTGGGGCAGTGCTCGTGTTAGTCAGCTCTCAGAGATCATTGTGGCGGCGTAGCGATATTGTGAACTCTGCATAAAGTCCGTTGATGAGGATCTTGTGAGATTCTCTTAAAGGTCCTTGTATGAAGATTGTGGCAAAGGTCTTGTAGAGGTCCTTGTGAGAAGATCTTGTGAAGATCCTGGTGAAGTCCTCTAACAATTCCTTCTGTGAAGATCTTGAAGATATCCTGCTAGAAGTGCTTGGGATGCTCTGGAATTCTAAGAGGTTCTGATTTTGTAAGATCCTCTAGAAGGTCCTTCTGTGAGTATCTTGTGAGATTTTCTCAGAAGTCGCGTGAAGATCTAGTAGAGGTTCTTGTCAGAAGCTTTTGTCGGATGTTCTCCTCACCGTTTGGGCCTCTTGCCGCAGTTGTCACGGGTTTTGAAGCTCCAAGGGGGTGTTGGGTTGGATTTCTTGCCGATCTTGTGAGGCCAAGAATTTTTGACTGGAAACGCCAAACGGAAACCAGTAGTCAGTAGTCTGTGCAAGTTTTGCTTGGTTCGGGAAATAGATTGGAAAAGGGACTGGCAGGGACTGGGAAAACCATGATTGTTGCGGGTCCGCCTGCCTTGAAGATGTTCTGCAGACTGGACCTTTTCTGCAGCCATTGGATACTCATAGCTGTCATAGCTTCTCAAATTGCGACAAGTGAAACAACCAGAGACAAAAAACACACCTAAACAACATCAGAACAACCGTGTTGTGTCAATGAAAGTCATGTTTCATTGGCAGCTCGTTGTTTTGAAGGGGCAACGTCAGCCCAAACATCCACGACCGGTGACTGCTCCGCGATGGCAGAGACGGACGCGGAGTGCCTCGGTACTCCAACAGGTTCCATATGGTTCCATGAGTCCAACTTCGGACCTTTCGGACCTTTCGGGTCTCAACATTTCCAGTCTTTGTGGCCACACAACCCGGAGATTGATATCACCTTTCTGATGACCCCATTTTCAATAGATCAAGGCTGGGAATGGAGGCCGTGCTGCAGCTTGCCAGGCGCAGCTTGAGATTTCCAACACCATTGATTTTGAGCAAACTTCAATGTTGAATGCAACCCCCATAGAAAAGTTTGAGCTTGAAATGATAGTGCAAAGTTTTCAGAAAGTCAAAACGGCATCCTTTAATTCAGGGAACCCATAAGAAACGCCCATCAAAACGACAATTTTTCGCCATCTCCATCCAGCTCCAGGCAGTGTGGACAACAACAACGGCTTTTGAAGATGAATTCAGTGCGACAAGAGGAACTGCTGAATGAGCTGGAGGCCAAACTGATCCAGCAAGGATAGATATGGATATATAGATGATATTTTTAAGCGACAGATCCGAAAAGTCTTAGATCAGTATATTAATGTATAGTAGATTATGTTACTATATATACATATATACACATACAGAAACATATTGTAAAATATTGTGTGTATATACTGTATATATATATATATAGACATACACATATATAGAATATTACAATGTGCAAATATCATATATCCATAAATGCATTGTAAATAGCCATCTCGCAGGTCATGTTGGCAGCGGTGCAGTGCTCAGGAGCACTGAAGGTATCGTATGTAGCATAGGTATCACACCATGGATGACACTGGCTGAACATTAACCCGAATCAACTCCCAAACTCATCCAAACTCAGCTCTTTTATCACCAGCAAACACAGAGTTTATCCTTTTCCTTTTGATGCTTAGTTTGGCTTGTATAGACCTTAAAATCGACCGAAGGACACCCCAAATTTGGGGAACCCCCATGAAGTGGCCCCACGATCCTTGAGGTGAATGAACGTGTCACAGCTGGATCCCCAGCAGAATGGACGAGGGGAAGCTGTCTTCATTACAAGCCTCAGTTTCGTACTCAAAGAATAGCACTATGTGGCTCCTATTGGTTGTCACTTGCAGGATATCCAACCAGTAGTGCACTGATGGGGAAACTACTGTAACTATACCCGCAGGCACAAGTATAGATTCACGGCAACCCGCAATCATTTGCGGTAGGGGATTTCGGGGTTTTGGGGGATCTTCAATCGCATCTGATAGATTTACAGTAAGCTTCAAAGGAGAGGTCAGGCATTCAGGGTGTAGAGGTTCCAGTTTCCGGGCAAACAGCGCCTGACCGCAACTAAAGTTATTTTTCTTTCGGTCATTTAGGGACTATCTTCACATCTTTGGATCTGAGTACTCAATGTTTGTTAGTTAACAGACGAATACATACTAATACCGTGTTAAGATATCACATAATATGTTAAGGACACGATCAAACCGCCACCCCGGCCACTCACCAGGCGCTTCCTCGACAAATCGTCACGGAGGAGGTACGCAACGACCCCACCAGCACCACCGTGGCGAAGTTGAGACGTGGCGACTCTGCTGTGCAGTCCATTGTATCTTCCAAGGTGGGAAGAAACGAACGAAACGGGCGAAACGGGAACCGAGGATGCAAAGAGGAGTTGCCCAGCTGCCCTGAAAAAGAAACAGCATCTGTTTTTGGTGATGAATTTGGATTTAACCGTGCCATACTGTGCCGTTGTTGTCGATTTTGCTGAGTGTTTTGTTGCGAGCTTCAAAGAAGAGGAAGCAGTGAGTAGTTTGAGGAGGAAAGCCGAATCACCGTGGTTTGAAGAGGAAATGAGGGAGTGAAGCAGGGTCGAGGTTTCCGACATGTTATCCACGATGGAGAGAGATCAGTATGATAAGTTCAGGCTGCATCTCCCAAAATTGGATTACAGAACGGCCGAACGGATTATTATATCTATTGTGGATGATGGATGATGATGGATGATGATGGATGATGATGGATGATGATGGATGATGATGGATGATGATGGATGATCGTCTATGTATGTCTATGTCTATGGATGGGGTTCCATGGAAGCCGTGGCTCAGGCGGACTTGTCATCAGAGCGTGAGGCTGCGTTGATGGCCATCGTGAGAACTTTCCATGGCCGTAGTGAAGCCTTGCCCTCTGGTAATTTGTGATGCAGCTATTGAAGCCATGGCCCATAGAAATAGTTGATTTACCTATTAAAGATGGTGATTTTCCATAGCTTTTTGTATGTTTACCAGAATTTTACCCAAGGAAATTCTACGCAATCTGATGGGGATCACATGCCTCTCGTCAGGCCATGATCAGTGCCAAGAAAGCTTTGAACGGTATGCACCATGGCAGGGACGAAGCTATGCAAGTGGCAACCATGACATTGCCATGATATGCCATGATACTATCATGATACTATCTTGGATAATATTGGACAACTATCTTGGATAATATTGGATAATATAATGATACTATCATGATTATTGGAGAATATGGGATATTCTTGGCCGAATTTGAGAGATCAGTGGGTTTTAGGTGGGGTTTTTAGCTCTTTATTCCCCAACGCTTCGCCAGCTGCGTCGGCACAAAAGGAGTGGTCAGATCTATGATACGATCTACACACCGGCTCTCTACACGCGGCAGTCAGCCCAAAAGGTCCAAAACCGGTTCCTGCGAGGTGCGGTTGGGGAAATTTCCTGGAAGCCATGCATATTTTTCGCTGTTTCTTAAAATGGAACTGGCCTGTCTGGCCAAAAGAAAGGAGTCTTGGTGAGTCAAAGGACCAAGTGAAGAATGTGGAAAGTCATTTCTGTGGGTGCAAACATAACGGTTGAAAACCAAAACGAAGTGTTTTGCAAGAGTGCCAAGAGTGCCAAGAAACACCCCATATCACCCATGCTGCAGGAATTTTGACCACCGTCGAGCGCCCAGACCGTGCAGGTTGATGTTTGTTGCAGATCAACTGAGGTGAGAAATGCATAGAAATGCCCCAAATCCATCCAAATCCCAGGTCGTTGGATTCTAGTGGGATTTCTTACGATCAAACCTGGGAAGTCGTAGAGGGCAACGATGGCCCTTGCGGATATGGCATTGTAGTGACCAGCTGATGGCTTCACCAAGGTTGGCGACGTGCTGTTCAAATTTGAGACTTTGAAGGAACCGCCGAGAGAAGGATGTCTTGCGGTCGGGGGCCCGGTGGTTTTGGTGGGGATTTTCCCAATGATGGTTCCCAGTGCGTGCAGTGTTTTGCTGAGCCCAAAGCCGGGAAACCTGAACACTGCTGAGTTGCAAAGCTGGGTTGTGTTGAGCATTTCCACATAGCAACGGAGAATTCTGCTGAACAGGATTGAACAGGATTCAAGGGTGACCAATGGCGGCACCGGGGCAGAAGTTTCTCTCTTTTCCTAGGGGCTTTTTCTCTGCCATCTCTTCTTTCACCTGTCTCTTCTTCTCTCAGCCATATCTCAGTATCTCCCTGAAGAAATTCTTCTCTAAGCTACCCCTTTCTCTCTCTCTCTCTCTTTCTTTCCCAGGTACTTTTTGTCTGGGCGAACTCGTCTCTCTGTGAGCTACTCAGCTACTCCGCGTCTCAACTACCTCCCTTCTAAACCAGCAACAATGCCCCCGAGCTGCCTCTTCTTTGACTCACTTCTTCTCTGAGTTACCTCTTCTCTCAGTCAATTCTTGCCTGAGCCAAACCTCTCCTTGAAGAGCTAACTCTGTAAGTCTCTTTCCGTTTACTTTTTCTCTGAGCCAACTCTTTTCCGAGCTCCTTCTATTTTTGCTACTCTGAGCTACTTTTCTGCGTGCAGGTCTAGAAACCGCCAGTTCCATTCCGGCAGTTCCAGGAGGATCCCACCCGTTGCAATGTCGTAGCGTCGTAGCTAGCAAGCTCCTTCTCCATTTCCGCATAGCAAGAACTTTGCGAGCTGCGCACTGACCCTGATCTAATGAACCCAAAAGCTATTGAATGAAGTAACCAACTAGTCACGCTTTCTTTTTCAGTATCATTGCTAAGTTGCTGAGCAACGGTGTTCGCGAAGTTTTTCAATGACATTTGTCATCGAACGTTCTCACAGAAATTCTTGCATGAGCAGTCCATCATACTTGGTGCGGGCTATCAATGGGTATATATATAACTGTATATATAACTGTGGTTACCTCCATAAGATGGGATATGCCTTTGATATCTCTAAAACCATCGTGAAAAAAACTCCACTTTTTGGGGGAACACCAATTAGTGGTGGGATGATCATACGGTGGCCATGTGGCCTGAAACACCCAGGGGCTGGTCTTCAGCCGGTGGTTCCAAATGCTGTCCGTCACAGTCATCTTGGCGCTGGCGACATGTTGATTTCTCGGTGTTTCGGGGAGCATCTCATCTCGAACCACTAAAAGATGACCGATAACTGCCTGATTTACTACCCTCCAGTAAATTCACATAGACCCTGGTAGATAGGGGTTGGAAGATTAGTTTCCTCTAAAAAAATGTGATTTTCAGGGTCTATGTTAATTTACCAAAGGGTAAGTTTTTTCTACTTCTTTTTTAATTTAAAGCAAAAACCTGAAGAACTTCAGAACCATTTCCCAATTTTCATCCACTGTGCGTCGCGGCAGGTCAACTCGGTACACCTGGCTGAAGTTGGCGAAGCCGAAACATCTTTTGGTGAGAATGACATAGAATGACAGGGTTAAAATGGGTTAAACTCAGTATCCATATGGATCATATGACATCATCTTACATCTATGATATATGTAATCTAGATAACTCATGGTAATCCATGATCCATCCATTTTCCGTCTCGTCAAACGTGAACTTTTGTTGAAGAACGCCAGGTTTCGATCGCTCTTAGTGCTGATTATGAAATTCAGAACTTAGGCCAAGAGGCCACCCTCGCCACTTGGTGAAAACTCTCTGGATAGTCATCGGATCTGAAGAACAGTGTAGATTCTTTTAGATCAACGTTTTCTTTCTGTATCTAGCTGCTTATCTGTCCATTTGTCGGCCAGCTTGTAACGAATGTGAATGTAAATTCTGTTCGTGTGTCCATAGATGTTCCTTGAGGCAAGCTGTGATGTACGCATAGAACGCATAACATATTGAGATACAGGCAGCATACATATACACACACACACGTTTGTGCACTTATCTGCACGTGTAAATGTATACATATGCATATGCATATATTCACATATATATATATGTACATACAATTATACATATATATATATACATATAAAGACATAATATGTATAAGAATATATATATATATATATACATATATATAATGGTTTTTATCATATCATAACATGAAAAATAATATACATTTTGTATGTATGTTATATTGCACGTATATTATATTATATTACATTATATTACATTATATTATATCATATTATATTATATTATTTGAATTTGTACTATATTGTATTTTATTCTATTATATTATATTATATTATATTCTACTATACTATGTTAGATTATATTCTACTATACTATATTATACTATATTATATTATATTATATTATATTGTTAAATATGATATATTATATGATGTTATATTATGTTATATGATGCTATATGATATTCTATTGTATTATATTATGTTATATTATTTTATATTGTATGATATTATATGATACTATATTATACTATATTATATTATATTATTTGATATTACATGATGTTATATTACACTATATTATATTCTATTCTATTCTATTCTATTATATTATATTATGTGATATGAAATGATATTATATGATACTATATTATATTATACTATATTATATTATACCATATAATATAATATAATGCAATATAATAATATAATATAACATGATATGATATAATATAATATTATAGTGTATGATGTTAGTTGATATTATATGATATTATATGATATGATAATATATTTCACTTTATTACATATAATACACACATATATATATTCGAAGGAAGTTTAGAAGTCAAACTTCCGACAATATGGACAGATGAAAAGCAGAGATGGGAAGAGTCAGAGAAGAGAAGAGAAGAACAAAGAAGATCAAAAAGAGAAAATCTCAGAAGATAGAAGATGGAGGTGCGCGAAAAGGCAGGAAAGTTGCGAAACACTGTGTTTTTCCAATGATTTGTGGCTCCGGAGGGTCGAAAAGTAGGCTTGCAGCCAGCTGGCCAAATGAGAGATGAAAAATTGCACGCCATTGTCGCGAAGCACATTTCCAAGTCAAAATGTACAAAGCACCCCAGCCTTGGAGCACATTTATAAGTTGCGATGTCGAAAAAGTGCACGCCGTTGTGGCGCGAAGCACATTTCGAAGTCAAAATGTTAAAAACACCAGGTCCGGACCACTTTTGGACGTTCAGATGTCGTTTCGCGTAGCAGGCGCAAGGGATTGTGCACCTTCTCAAAAGCGAGCAAAACATCAGGGTTTTGTAGCATTCCCAAAAACGATGGCAGGCGTGGGGCATTTGAAGAGGATCTGCAAAGATGCATTTTCCGTGGCAGGCGCAGTACAAGAGACATGTTCATCAGAGCTGTTAGGAGGTCCAGGCGCTGATTTCTTGAGAGGGGTTGCATTTTGGAGCATCAGATCTGTAGGTTTGCTACGATGATTTTGTGTGACAGATGCAGCACTTCGTATGACCTGGCATCACTTTTTCGTGGCAGGCGCAGTACTTTAGACAGGTGGAGTGCAAAAATCGCAAAACGCATTGGTACGAGGCCGTCAGCTCTGCACTCAACTTTCCATATTTGAAGGAAGTCTCGCAGAATTGCTTCCTTTTTTGATGTTGTCAAATTCAAAAAGTGAGGAAGTCTCGCAGAATCGCTTCGTTTTGGATGGTGTCAAGTCCAAGAAGTCTCGCAGAATTGCTTCGTTTTGGATCTTGTCAAGTTCAAAAATTGAGGAAGTCTCGCAGAATTGCTGCGTTTTCAAGCTTACAGATAGACAGACAGACAGACAGGCAGACAGACAGGCAGACAGACAGACAGATAGATAGATAGATAGATAGACAATTACAACTACAACTACAACTAGAGCTGCACTACACACTACTGCTACAACTACAAATGCAAATATACTACGCTACATTACACTACACTAATTACACTACGCTACACTACACTACACGACACTACACTACACTACAGTACAGTACACTACACTAATTACATCTAATTACACTACACTACACCAATTACACAACAACAACAACAACAACAACAACTACTACTACTACTACTACCACAACTACAATTACAACTACACTACACTAATTACACTGCAGTACGCTACAGCTACAAATGCAGCTATAACTACAACCACACTACATTACACAACACTACGCTACCCTGATTACATTGCACTACACTACACTACAACTACAGCTACAACTACAACTACAACTACAACCACACTACACCAGACCACACCAGACCACACCAGACCACACCAGACCACACCAGACCACACCAGACCACACTACACCACACTACACCACACTACACCACACTACACCACACTACACCACACTACACCACACTACACCACACTACACCACACTACACACTACTACACCACACACTACACACTACACTACACACTACACACTGCACACTACACACTACACACTACACACTACACACTACACACTACACACTACACACTACACTACACTAATTACACTGCACGACACTACAACTACAACTACACTACCTTACGCTACACTAGACTACACTACACTAGACTACACTACACTATACCAGACTACACTACACAACACTCCACAACATCAGACTGCACTACAATACACTAATTACACCACACCACGACTACAACTGCAACTGCACCTGCAACTACACTAATTTCACTACATTACAACTACAACTCCACTACGCTACACTACACTACAACTACAGTTACAACTGCAACTACAACTACAACTGCGCTACACCACACTACATCCAGCAGTTGTGGTGAGGTGACCACTGCAACCACTGCAACCATTCCAAAAAATACGACTCCAACCACCTTTCGGTCCATCAGTGGATTCGCTCTGCCATCCGTGATTCACAACAACCAACCTCTCCTATAGGTTTCCTATTTGTGAAACTTCCGCCACTGCCTTGTGCGGTACTACTGGTGCATATATTACATACATTACATATCTAGGTTCCAGCATGGTGCAGGGTTGAAGGTATTTACTGGCCGCTGTCGTGAACCTAGTAAAGAGACCATCATGGGTGGAGCGTTTGCACGGTGGGAGATCAGACTTTTACTGGGCCAGACCTTTCATCAATGAAACCACATATTTGGGCCAACATTTATTGTGTTTTATCATTGACAGAACCAGATGGGAGAAAATGGGGTTTTGAGATCAAAGTGCTGGTATACCCTTTGGTAATGCAAGACATTTAACTTGAAAGTTTGCAGTGGAAAATCACCGTTTCATAGGTAAATCGTTTACTTTCATGGGTCATCTATGCCACAAAACTTAAAATTGCCAGACGGTGCATCTACAGTTGTGACACTTAGTGACTCGTGTGACACTCAGGTACAGCAGAACGTGGAGCTCGCTCTCACATTGTTCTATGTGCTGTGGCTCAGAATTCCGGGCAATTGCTGTTAAAATTGACGCGGCCGTCCATATTTGTTGGGTTGATGTACCATAGAAGACACACCGGGAGATGCACATGCGTATCACCAACAGGTATGATGATGTTTGCGATGTGTATGCAGATGGATATACACAGACAAATTGACAAGTAGAGAAGTAGATAAATAGATAGGTAGATATACAGACAAATCGATCAGTAGATAAATAGATAAATAGATCAATAGATATACTGATGAACAGGTGAATAGATGAGTAGATACATAAGTAAGTACAAGTAGATAAGTACATATTCAAGAAATGAAATGACAATTCGATAGAGCCAAATATCGACAGATAGGTAGCTAGCTTGATAGGTAGGTAAAGAGATGGTGTAACAACACACCTGCTATTCATGATTGTGTTGGCACCTAGGCACAGTTTTGGAAGGAAATCTGTGCAGCAATAAGCCTTGGTGAAAATCATCACTTCAGCCCAGAGTCTAGAGTCTAGACATGGACATCAGCTATACGAGGCTTGTCATTTGATCCAGGTTGAAGTCCTTGGTGCCAAATGGTGCCAAAGCTACCACCTATTCACAATTACCTCAGTTCTGACACTTTAGCAGCGGCTGAACATCATGTTGTCACTGAGGTTGTCGAACTGTTCTTGAAGCACCTTGGATCGATCGGGTTGGTTCCCGTGATGCCGTAATGCTTCGGAGGGATCTGCCACAGACATTATTGTGCCACATGATACGCTTTCACATTGATCCTATTGGCCATCTTGAAGGAGTGGACTCGCCCAATAAAATCGAGAAACCACTTCTAGGTCATTCCGAACAGTGTTGTCACTCTTTTTTCAGCATTTTTCATTGTTACCCGTCATTTTTTGCGTTGACATTGCTCAAGTTTCGATTTGTGACTGCGAGATGACCGCAAAAGGCTAATGGTGAACCGGCTCTACTTTTTCGCTCCTTGGCCGCAAAAGGCCCCGAAATCAGGGCTGAATGTGTTAAGATCGCTTCCATGCAACCAGATTAGTTGCGTTAATACCTATCCTTGTTGTAAAGTCATAGTCAGCTGGAGTGGCATGATCCAAAACGGGTAAGCCATGGTAAACCATATCAGATAAATTCGGAATTGATTCGCAAGTGAGATGAGCAATCTGGACGACATGCAGCAATGAAATCAGTGGCTTTGTTGCTGAATACACTACCTGCTAGTCACAGTTCTTCGCTGGATCCTGTTGTTAACACCATTCGAAACCGTTTCATTGAAGGCAGCTTAGTGCTGCCAGCTGCTTTCCTCAGCAGTACTCAAGGCGATTTAGAAGTCTTGAGATGGAACGCCTCCACTTTTATCGTGTTATCGGCTGTCATCGTGTTATGTTTTTTACTTCGATGCCTAGCCGTCGCTATTGGCACGAGGTCAATGAAGATTCTCTCTGGAACTGCTTCGACTTTGTGCTGGTGATGTTGCTGGGACCCGGGAAGACATTTTCGACTCAGTCGACCCCTTGCGGGTCGAGTCCAAGCCTTTCTCTTGGGAACTCCATGTATTTTTAGGGCGGCGCCCAGAGATTTTTCATTTGGATTTCCCGTGCCTTGTGGTCCACAATGGAGGTTTACCATATAATTAGACCCATTGGAAGGTATTCCCACCTATGTTGTTTTTGTGTTGTGGACATGTGGGCATCATTTTATTCGCGTTTACGTCCGCAACCGTTCGCAACCGTCCGCAACCGTCCGCAACCGTCCGCAACCGTTCACAACCGTTCGCAACCGTCCGCGCGATCCCCGTATGGCAAGTTCTGCAAAAGGGGTCACTTTTGGAGGTTTCACATGTGGCGTTGCTTCGTTTTGCGTGGCAGGCGTGGCACTTCGTGACATTCAGACATGTTTGGTAACGTGTCGCAAGTCATTTTGCGTGGCAGGCGCAATACTTTTGCGACGTTTTCAGAAGATGTGTTGCAGTTTTCGTGGCAGGCGCAGCACTTTGGATGTGTCCAGCGTCATTAAGCGTGGCAGGCGCAGTACCTTAGACGTGTCGTGTTGCGTGTTTTTGCGAATCGCATTGTCAGGGCTGCGTCAAGTGGCGACAAGGTGCAAATTCCGTGGCAGGCGTGGCATTTTGTGAGACGTGATGAAAATTGATGGAAGCCTCGCGCGAAACATCGATTTTGAGGTAGCGAATTTTTAGGTTCTAAGGAAAATTCGTAGGAAAACATCGATTTTGAAGCTACAAAGTGTCAAAATTGGAGGAAGTCTCGCACGAAATGTTCGTTTTGATGCTCCCACGTGTCTGGTCTCGAGTCTCTGGTTTTCTTGTGGCCTCGCCCTGTCTATGGGGGAAGCTGCAAAACCTGTCCTTTTCGATGGTTTCCAAGCAGGTTGTCATGTCGTTTTGCGTGGCAGGAGCGGCACTTTGTGACATTCCAACCTGTTTGATAACGCGTCGAAAGTCGTTCTGTGTGGCAAGTGCAATACTTTTGCGTCCTTTGGAGATCTTTATCGTCATTTTGCGTGGCACCCCCACCTCTTCACACGTGTCGTGTTGCATGCTCTACACTCCATGCTCCACACTCCACCCTTTACACTTCACACTCCACACTTTACATTCCACACTTTACACTCTACACTTTACACTCTACACTTTTGCACTTCACACTCCACACTCCACATTTTACACTCCACACTCAACACTTTGCACTTTACACTTCACACTCCACACTCAGCACTCCACATTCTACACTCCACACTTTACCCTCTACACTTTACACTCTACACTTGACACTTTGCGGTCCACACTTTACGCTCCACACTCCACACTTTACACTTTACACTCCACACTTTTCACTCCACACCTTACAGTCTACACTCCACACTCCACAATTTAAACTTTACACTCCACACTTTACACTTGACACTTTACACTCCACACTCTACACTCCACACTCTACACACGACCCAACATTACACTTTTACACTCTACACTCTACACAATACACTCCACACTCCACACTTTACACTCCACACTTTACACTCCACACGTCGCACTCCACACTCCACACACTACACTTTACACTCCGCACTCGACACTTTATACTGTACACTCCACACTTTACACTGTACACTTTACACTCTACACTCCACACTTTACACTCCACACTTCACACTTTAGACTCCACACTTTACACTCCACACTGTACAGTCTACACTCCACACTCCGCACTTTACACTTTACACTCAGCACTCCACACTTTACACTTTACACTCCACACCCTACACTTTACACACTCCACACTCCACACTTTACCCTCCACACTTTACACTCTACACTTTGCACTCTACACTTGACACTTTGCGGTCCACACTTTACGCTCCACACTCCACACTTTACACTTTACACTCCACACTTTTCATTCCACACCTTACAGTCTACACTCCACACTTTACACTTCACACTCCACACTTTACACTTGACACTTTACACTCCACACTCTACACTCCACACTCTACAC
>Ga0126342_10012281_pt1 | contig 15279 bp, 15 predicted proteins | sample Cyp1metagenome_FD_92528 | JGI IMG/M metagenome (GOLD analysis project Ga0126342, IMG submission 92528) | Coral microbial communities from Lord Howe Island, Old Settlement Bay, Australia - Cyphastrea 1 metagenome | ecosystem: Host-associated > Invertebrates > Cnidaria > Coral ...
CACTACGATACACTACACTCCACTACGCTACACTCAATTACACTACACTACACTACATTACACTACACTACAACTGCAACTACAACTACACTACGTACACTAATTACACTACACCACACCACACTACACTACACTAACTACAGCTACAGCTGCAACTAGGCTACTTTACGCTACACTAAACTACACTACCCTATATTACATTACACTACACTCTTAACACCACCACAAACGCAACTGCAACTACACTACATTAATTACATTACACCACAACTACAACTCCACTACACTACAAGTAACTACAACTACAGCTGCGCTACACCACACTATATCCAGCAGTTGTGGGTGAGGTGACCGACCAGGTGACCACTGCAACCATTGCAACCGCTCCAAAAAACACAACTCCAAACACCTTTCAGTCCATCAGTGGATTCGCTCTGCCATCCGTGATTCACAACAACCAACCTCTCCTATGGGTTTCCTATTTTTTTAACTTCTGCCACCGCCTTGTGCGGTACCTTTTTGTATCATTTCCTCATTGGTCTGAAAATATCAAGTCCATTCAAGTCCCATGTAATCTATTGCATCCCCATCCTTTCACATTATCCATCAAACTACTCAGTTTTTCACTAGGCTTTGGGAACATTCACAGAAAACCCATGGGCTTTTTCTCAAAAAATCGGCTCCCTTAAATTTGATGCTTCATCATTGTACCCTCTACTATCAGTACAATGTGGGACCCCCAAGATAGCTAAGTTGGTTTACAACTCCAATAACTATGGTTTATAATACTTATAACTATAGTTAATGGGGTTTATAAACCAACTTATAACTGGGGGGCCCCACATTGTAGCATTTTAGGGTACCACCTATTTTCCCATGGGACATCCACAGCTCCTGATCACAGGATGTGGCGCACGCTTTCATCGCCGCACCTGTCGCTCCGCATTTCGGTGAATGTGCCATTGGATGCCCAAAAAAAACACCGACCATAAACATCACCCAGGCCATGGGTAAACATGTGATCAGATCCATCCGTTCACCAAGGGCCTAGCCAGCAGTTTTCCCAACGGCAGGGCCTGGATTGACCTCGCCCTGGCGTTTCCTGCCGTTCTGTCACTTGGAGCGGCGAAGGTCCATCTGATTTTACATTGAAGGATTGTGCGATATTTTGGGTTACCCTCTGGTAAACGTTTACATAACGAACTGGAAAGATCCACCATGTTTTATGGGTAAATCAACGAACTCAATGGCCATTTTCCATAGCCATATTAAATTACCATAGGGCAACCCACTTTATGAACCATACCTGAAGCATAGTCATATCGTGGCCTGACCCAGGCCTGATGAAAGGATCGGGCCAGTCCGCCACTGGCACAATGGGCTCCAAGTTGTAGAACTTTGCTACCTGGCGAACCGACCGAAGCATCCAATTGATCCAGCAAATCATCAGCTTACTGCTGCGTTTTACGCAGGGAATTTTCGGGAATGATCCCAGTCATCACTAGGAAAATGTCATCATCCCAGCAACCCCATTCCCAACCCATCCAGCAACCCTACGTTTAGCACGCACGCACCAGTCAAGGCACCTCTTCTCGCCAACAATGAACCACCTTGGCCGCCAACAATGAACCACGTGGATCACCATGACATCCTGGGATCCTGGCCTCCTCTGCACGTTTCAAAAAGACCACGAAGCGTCTCTGCGCCAGCTGCAGCAGACCACCGTCTTTGTAGGACCTAAAGGCCCGAAAAATCGATGATCTTGTGGAGTTAGAGTATCTTGACATAGGGATGGAAGAAAACCAAACACACACATGTATAATAATATGTATATATATATATATATCTGATATTAATATTGATACGAATATGTATATATATATGTATGTATGTATGTATGTCTGTATGTCTGTATGTCTGTATGTCTGTATGTCTGTATGTCTGTATGTCTGCCTGTCTGCCTGTCTGCCTGTCTGCCTGCCTGCCTGCCTGGCTGGCTGTACGTATGTATGTATGTATGTAAGTAAATGAATATATATATATATACACGTACATGTGATGCATGTGATACATGTGAAACCATCAATTTGGAGACAGAACGAATCTGGCGGACACACCTTCAGAGGGCATCACTTCAAGTGAGTTCTTGGGGCAGTCATTGGCTACTCCAATACTATAACCCATAGGATTCATGTATGCTATATATATATGGTAACATTTACCATCAATATACCCCAAATGTTAGCATATATACCATACATGGATCCTATGGGTAATACTATATGCTGGTTTGCCTACATTCCCCAATTTTTGAGCCCCCTGCCATAGGATATCCACAACAAAAAGGGAGCTATGTGGCCCATTTCCAGGTGAACAAAACTGGTTGCCCGTCTAAGGCCCCTAAGTTCCGCTAAGTATCAGACTCCAAGGTGGCACGAAGAGTTTCGGCCCCCTCAGCGTGCAAAATGCACAAGCACAAACTCGACCTGGCGGAAGGGGATGATAATCCTGGGTGGAAAATCTCCGTGGCTTCAACACATTTCAACACCAATCATAACTGGTTGGTGGTTTTAATCATCTTGAAAAATATGAGTTCGTCAATGGGGTTGGAATTATCCCATATATTATGGAAAAACATGTTTGAAACCAGATAAGGGCTGTTAAAGATCTATTCTTGGACCATACCGAAACTTTCACCAGGACAGATTCTACATCATGGCCGGTCAGGATTCCAGCTTCGCGGATGGCTTGTCATCAACGGGTTGAAATGACACCATGGCTCCTGAGCGCCCCAAAATCATCAGCATGGCGAAGGACTCAAACGTGGCCAGGCCTGGAACTTGGTATAAATGTCTACTCATAGTAAAACATCGTATAAGTAGACTACTAGACCCAGCACCAGTTCGTTTCCCCTCTTTTTCATATTGTGGCTTCATCTCTATCAGGAACCCCGAACACCATCCAACAACAGACGTGTCCGGCCTGGCTTCGACCTGCGAGACCGAATCCCCGGTAAATCCAGAAGAGTCTTGTCATTTTCATAGGGAAACCATAGTCATTGGATTGGTTTAAGGGAAAATTTACAGGAAACCATGGTTTTTACCATCAAATTTGATGGGCTTTCCGGTTAACATTTTCCCATCATCCAATTCTATGACATAGGGAAACTGATGAGAACCCCTGAATTTTGGGGAACTTTGGGGAACCCCGTTGTCAAACAAGTCCATCAAACATCTTGCGGTTTGCAGAAAACTACTGTGGTAAACCGCTGGTTGTGATACCGTGGTAAGTCTGGCCAAACTTCGGAACTTGGCGTGCTAGTCCTTGAAAGATTTGGGTTTCATGATCCAATTTCCTTTCGAAAAAAAGTATCTCGGGTACAGCTCTGCCACTCAAAGCTGCAAAATTTGGTCAGATTACCAGGGAGGATGCCAAAAACAGGAATATTTTGCGGCTTAACCAGCCAATTTTGGACCTGTTCATGTCCCATAGCAATTTTGCTATCCTTTTCCTTTTGTTGGGGGAACTTGCTCCAGTTGCGGTTTTGTGCCCCTGTTGCTTCCGTGCCTCTGCAAGTTGCGCTTGCTCTGCGACCTGTCATTCTCCCCATCCAGGCTCAAACACGTTGAAATGGCTTTGACATCGTCCACAACATCCACAACAGCTACAAACCCAGGTACGCTCGAGTAAACTAACATAGCTATGGAAAATGGCCTATAGATGATTTACATACTCAACATGGTGATTTTCGATAGCTCTGTTGAATTACCAGACCGTATTGTTGATGGCTCAAGTATAGAATTATTCAATCACACACCCCGCCTCTCTTGGGTGCCACGGCTCTTGGCCAGTTTCAGCCTGCACAAATTTCACGGGCGTTTCTGGGAAAATCTACAGGAAACCATAGTTTTTACCATCATTTTTGGGAAATATGGGTATTTTGGGCACTTCTCATCGAACTAAGAACTTCAAAATCTGAGATTCCCACCAAAAGTCGCCAGGTTTCTCGCTTCCTGCGAGATTGGTCAAGGGAACATTTTGGTCGAGGGAAACATCAGGAAACAGCCGGAAACCTGGGATAAAAACATCCAGAAAGCACCACTTTGATCTTCTGAGCTTCCCTTAGAATAGAGATGCAAAACGACCAAAGGTGCGATGTAGATTGATTCAAAGTCAACCAACTGGCTATTTCTATCGTTGGGGAACAGGAATGCTTCTCCAAAATGGTGGCGAACCCGCTGCGCACGCTGCGCCTTCGGAAGTTCCCGATGAGTCTGAGGATAGGAAATTCTCCACCGCACTCTGGTAATTTGATATGGACAATCCACATATTTTTTTGGCAGGATATGATCCACTATGGAAAATTCCTCCATGCACATGTCTATCATGTCTAACATGTGCAACCCGTTTGTTAAGCTACTCTTAACCAGTGTCTTGAGCCTTTTTGTTCTTTGCTTAAATCCCCCAGCAGCTCAAAAAAACAATGCAGAAAACTCACATAACCATGGACAATGCCACATTTACTTCGATGATTTCCAATGATTTACATATTCTTGATGATATCCAAAGCAGACTCCTGAAATCTCCTGAATCCCGAAATTGGATCATCATAAAAACCATGGCCAATCAGCCAGATAGCCAAATATGACCGATTCTTAGCTGGTGAACGTAGAAAGATGTAGAAAGTATCCCATACCAAACGACTGGTTAGTCACTACCCATCCAGTTGCTTCACCATTCACCATGGTTAACCATTAACTATTAGTGATTAGCCATGATTAACCATGTAGTGATTAACCAGTATTAACCATTAAGCATGATTAACCAACACATCGAATCCCGCCCTGGGCGGCGGAAAGCCACCTGGAGAGGCGCGAGGTCAAGCGTCTCAAGTAGCGCAGATCCAGGACGCCCGGCCACCACCCGTCTTGGATGCGGCCAAATGTCTGGCAATCCTCGCGAAGAAAGGTCCAGGTCTGGTTCAAGACGTGGTTCATAGTTCATAGTCGTTAATCATTGCCATTTAATGGATGTTAATGGATGTTAATGGATGTTAATGGATGTTAATGGATGTTAATGGTAATAATAATGGTTCATAAGCTGTTGTTCATTATTCTCACTTCATAGTGCTGGTTAGTAGCGGGCACCACCCTGGTGAATTCTTTCTGGTGGATGTTTATGATATATCAGTCAGTGATCAGATATATCCATGGATGCTCGGGTATACACCTGATAAACGGTATTCATACTAGGAATATGAACTTGTATCAGAAACCCCCAATCCAATGGTCATCACGAAGTTATCACCATGTTTCCCTACTTTTTCATGGCTATTATTGGATCTAAATGGATCTAAATCTGGTTGGTGGTTTCAACCCCTCTGAAAAATATGAAAGTCGGTTGGGATGATGCCATTCCCAATATGATGGGAAAAATAAAAGTCATGTTCCAAACCACCAATCAGATATTAGTGATGGTTAAAAGTGGTAAATGATGATTAATAGTGGTTAACCAAGGATTATTCACCACTAACCAGGGATCCGTTTGGGAGACCATCTCCGACACGTCGTCCCCACGTCGATCGTCGTCCCCGTCCAGGACGCCAGCGCTGCCCAAAGCGGCCATGGCGGGGGCCACAACGCTGTGCTCCAGGGGGATGATGATATCAAGAGCCTCTGGATCTTGGATCTTGGATCTTTCATGGGGATGAACAATGACTGATGGCATTTTCCATGAACTTTTCATGGTGATTTTTCATGGCTTGCTTAAGGAATTTACTGTTCGGAAGCACCACAAAAAAAGTAGTGGATTTGCCAATTCGTAGTGCTTTTCCCATTGGGAAAATACAACATCATCTTCAGCAAATCCAAGTCATCCGACACTTTGTTTTGGGCTGTCTGAAAGTGACGTATAACTCGGAATTGCTATTTCTAGGGAAAGTTATGAACTGATGGGTATTTTAATGGGGTACCCCATTGGTTGACACCATTTTTGTTGTTCCGCTCAGGTCTTGGAAAAGGGGCTCTACCAAGAGGATCCAACAAAAAACGATCTTTCGGACTTTCTCTGTTGAATGTATCCATGTCGACTTACTATCTGGTGCGGTGCGTGCTAAACGTAGGGAATGGATGGGATGGGTTGGGAATGGGTTGCTGGGATGATGACATTTTCATAGTGATGACTGGGATCATTCCCGAAAATCTCCTGCGTTTAGCACCAGTAAGTTGATTTGACTTCCCGTCGAACTTCCCGTCTGGCCATCGGCTGAGGCCCAGCGGTGTCAAAGAGTTCCTCCGGTGCATCATGGGCTTCCCACCTGGGGAGGATCATGTGGGCCTTCAAAAAATGACCCAGTGTGCGTATGAGAAAACCAATCAAAAATCGTCAGAAAATCTGGCACTTTGATGCACTTTGATGCACTTTGATGCACTTTGATGCACTTTGATGCACTTTGATGCAATTTGATGCAATTTGATGCAATTTGAAGCAATTTCTGAGAGTTTGCTATGGAAAAAATAACGTCAGTACGAGGCTAAATCATCTTAATGGGCCATGGCTTCCATAGTCACGTCGGATGGTAACAACCTCACCCGGCTGAGCTGTGGACAAGAGCAGTAGGACCTGGGAAGTTGCTGAGTAGGACTTTATGGTAAACCATGGGGAAACCTTAGGAAAAGGATCGACCTTTCCACAATTTTTTGTTAGTTTACCCTAGGGTACTATTATGCAACCATTATGAACACTGTTTGATCTACCCTCTGGTAAACTAACCGTTTGCTATTGAAAATTGCCATTAAGTTCGTTGATTTACCCATTAAAAAGGGTGATTTCCCATAGTTATCTTAGTTTACCAGAGGGTACATTTTCAAATCTAGGTTAGTTTACCCTAAGGTATCCAAAAATAACCTTCTACTGTCATAATAGTAGCTTCCATCATGCCCAACCAAGAGGCCGGATTATTCGAACGTAAATGAGATATCGCGGTATCCCATTATTGCCAGAAGATTACCGAAATTGGCTATCATATTTTCCAACATATTCCATAATCCATAGGATAAACCAAGTAACTTCCATTGAGTTCCACTCATTTAATGTCATTTAATCATATTAAATCCCATGCGAAGAATCATGTCATATCTCCTTTCAATCCCATGTTTGATGGTCATAGTTCCAGTTTAATCCCATCACTTGGATTTTCTGGTCCCGGGGTCCCCAGCAATTAACACCAATTCCCCAGTCCTTGGGGATGTTCCATTGGGAACATGTCAAAAAAACGACTAAACGAACCCAAGATTCTTATCCATTCTTAACAATCACTATCCGTTTTTAACCATCGCTAACCGTTAAAGATGATTAACCATTCTCCAAGATAAATGATTATTCAGGTATAATCTGGATTCCCCAATTTTCTAGCCGTGTATATATATAATTCTACATATATGCCTTGCGATGCCTAAAACATCCTAAACTCTTGCAATAAACATATGGATTTTCCCGTTCCAGCTAAGAATCCCAGCTAAAGACCTCCATTTTTTCCCATTTTTTCCCAGAAACCTCCATTTCTTGATGGAAAAATTCCATTTTTTTAAACAATGGGATTTTCAGGATCTACATGGACTGTACCATAGTTCTGGCCATATCTGGGGATATTCCCTGCAAAAATAGGCCTGATATATATATATATATATAGATATAGATAGATAGATAGATAGATAGATAGATAGACAGACAGACAGACAGATAGATAGACAGACAGACAGATAGATAGATAGATAGATAGATAGATATATGCCAAAAATATATGGGATTGGTACCTCCGACAAATCGGTTCCTGTTTAGCATGGCCATTGTTTTTCTCCTGGGAGTCCCCAACCAACATCGCAGTGAAGGAGCCCGGGACACATTGACTGATGCTGGGCTCCTAAAGGGGGCCGGGAAATCTCATCATAGATATGATACATATGTAAAGGTAATCATCACCATAAGACCAGTAACAATACCAGTAATAATACCAGTAACAATATGTAATAGTATCTAATAATATGTAATAGTATTGTAATAATATGTAATAGCAACTATAATGGATGCCATGATCATAGATATAGTCATAGTAGGAACAGCAATAATGATGAAAGTAAACTATGATGTGCTTGCGAACCTCAGCTTCTAGCTCCTTGACTCCCCTTAGGGAAGATACTGTAACCATAGCTCTGAACCGCTCCATTCAACACCTGATAGTTCAAGTGGAGAATCATCGACGTCAGCTCAAGATTTCTCATAGATTTTCCAGTGTCAGGTTAAGGTCCCGGAAGTGCTGGTCAAAACATGGTACATGGATTACAGCCGTCCATCCCAGAATGGGAATCCTTACAATGACTATATATATAGATCCCTAAAAATTGATTAATGACTATCTCCCAATGCAGCTATATCATTTGGATCACCGGCACATGTCTTAGCATTGAAGATATGTGCCCAACTCGTTTCGGTGAACGATGAGAGACGAGCATAAAAACAAATCGGTGTTTTTTTTGACGTATCAAACACAATAATTCTGAAAAAATAGGTGAACAAGCCACAGACACCAGATGCAAAGTCATTCTGACACAGTTGGGTAGAATGAAACATTAAGTGTCCACATGGTAAAACTCTTTACGTTTTTTTGCTGGATTTTGGGGTCTAGCACATTAGAATGAGAAGGCAAAGAAACTACCAGGTGGTAACCCCCGAGTTGGAAATCGGTTTACAGCTTCCATTAACTAGCTCGATATATCTACCATACAGCCTAGTTATTGGAGTTACAAAACCAACTTAGCGAGCGGGGGCACCTTGTAGATTTGCTGAACATTAGCTTCAAATTGGTGAGAGCTGGGAAAATGCACATTTAACCATTGCATTCTCCAAGGTATTACAGGACTACGTAGGTGAATCATCCACAAATGGGCACATTTCCATTGCTAAATTACCACAGGGTAATATCCCATCACATCCCATCAAGATCCACTATATTCCCTTTCTGTTCCCTTTGAACTCTCAGTGTATCACACTTATGTAGCATTAAATAAAATTCCTGGTTATTTAACAGCTTGCTATGGAACATTGCTTACTTATAGATGACTTATGATGATTTACATTTATCATATACCATTGTGTTCCCATTGTATTCCCATTGTATTCCCACTGTATTCCCATTGTATTCCCATTGTATTCCCATTGTATTCCCATTGTATTCCGGGTGAATCAACATATTCCACAACCTGAATCTTGCGGCCAATTTTGGGATGATCCCTCTTATTAGCCATGATTCCAGGGAGGTCGTAGTGAGGTCCTTACAATTTGCTGAGATATCTCCAAGTCGTATCCTAGGTGACTGAATTACTCATCCAGATATTGATATATGGAGGTTATCATGGTGTGTCCGCAACATATCCCATTACCCTCTGGTAAACACGCAAAAAGCTCTTGAACATGGCACATTTATAGTTGATTCACCCATTAAAAATGCTGATCTTCCATAGTTATGTTAGTTTACCAGAGGGTATCAAGCATGAAGAGTTTTGAACCGCTCCAACAGGCTCCTTGCCCTCCGCAGCTTCCGCCTGATACTCCTGGGCTACGAAGAAAAGCGCGTTGAAGCAGCGAAAACTCCAAGAACTCTGAGATGTCAACGTTTCAACTGTTGGTTTAAGCCGTTTAAGCAGCAAGAATCTGGGAGGATTTAGAGAAACTTGGAGTCGTTTTTTTTGAACGAGCAAACTTAGGGCTGCTGTCAACAGAACGAGCAACCAGAATGGCCTACAACTTTGGAATCTACGTCCACCTCCAGGTGAATCAAAGCTCATCCTCCAGCTGGTAAATCCAGGTATCACCAGTTAAATCCAATTATCCAGGTGTCACCAGTTGATACCTGGATTTAATGGGAATTTCATGGGACTTAACAAATTATATCAAGTTGTCCAGTTATCACCGGTTGATAGTCACAGTTTTCTTCCTGGTTGGTGGTTTCAACCCCTCTGAAAAATATGAAAGTCAGTTGGGATGATGCCATTTCCCAATATGATGGGGAAAATAAAATTCATGTTCCAAACCACCAACCAGCTTCGCCCCCCAGTTACAAGTTGGTTTATAAACCATTATAACCCCCATTAACTATGATTATATCTACCATAAACCATAGAATTCAGGCTATCTTGGCGTGACCCATCCTGAAAGAGCACATGCGCCGCAGCATAAAGCTCAGGCCTGCCAACGTCTCTGAAAAATCATGAAAACTGGAAGAAAACCACCGTTTTAAATGGGTAAATCCTCATAAATCATCTTTGTTCTGGGGATTTTCAATAGCAAACATGGCCAATCTTAGATAACCTGCAAACAATGACAACTTGTTAGCTGGTGAAGGTGGATATTCCTATAGCAAAAGATTAAAGGATGAATCTACTCAACCATCATTTACCGTGAAGGAATTCCGTTCACCCTTTCTTCGACAATCATCTGCATTCAACGAACATGCTTGAAACATCCAGCAGGATGCAGAATGGGTCCTGTGCATAGCCACCTGGTTGGTGGTTTTAACCATCTTGAAAAATATTAGTCAGTTGGGAGTATTATTCCCAATGCATGGAAAAATCAAAAATGTTTGAAACCACAAACCAGATAACCACTAGTCTTCTGATGGTGGTTTGCAAAACATTGCAGAACATTCCTCTGGACCAACGAAAACAGGGAATATGGCAGATCTGCACCTCCCGAACTTCAGTAAACTTATGACAATTCCAGCTAGCCACGCGTTGGAAATCCATCTTTTTTCTTTTTCAATGTCTCATCATTTCCATCATCACCAATTGAAAAAAACATCACCAAATCATCACCAAGCACCAGTCACCAATCACCAATCAGATTTTTTTTCCCATCATCACCCATCACTAAAAATCCTCAATCATAAGTTCCTCAAGTGCACGATCAATTTCTCAAAGCAGTGCATCGGATCATCGCCAAAAACAGGTCCAGAAACCAGCAGGGAATGAAAAAAACAAGGGGAAAAACCCTTTATCGCTCGCTGGTTTGTTTCAGGGACAATCCGAAAATAAAATGGATGATTTGGGGGCATATTTTAGGAAACCTATAAAAAAAAATTACTGGGATATATGGCTTTAATGGGATTTAATGGTGATTTAAATGGGGACAAATATGGATAGAAAAACCTCCCCCCGAACTAATCGATATACTGTATCAACCACCCATGTATGGACCCTGTTGGTTGGTTCATAGTTCATACAGGATTATGCCCCGTTCGAGCTCGCGTTCAGTTTAGATATGGTTATGGCTGAATTAACTATGGTTTATGGTAGATATAACGAACTAGTATTCATGGGGTTTATACGCCAACCTATGACTGGGGAGCACCATCCTCCATTTAGCTCGATGATTTACCCGTTAAAACATGAGGGTGTTCCATAACTATGTGAAAAAACCAGAGGGTTTTGTGCCCCATTTAGCTGTAACCGGTATGCCCAAACAACAGGTGGACCTGGTTGGTTGAGAACGGGATTGCCCAGTGAACTGGGATTATGACAATCCCCGGTCTTGGTTCGTATCATCCCCAAACTAATCATCAACGGGGGGTGGATCGCAGAACCACTTCTCAAGTGTTACACTCTGGTTATGACTAACAGTTTGCCATGGGAAATGGCCCATAGAAATAGATGGTTTACCGTTCTTAAAAATGGGTGGATCTTTCCATGGCTATGTTAAATAACCAGAGGGTATATCCACTATTAACCATTAGTATTACACATTATTGAGACTTACTAACGTCGATTAGCTTATTAACCATTATTATTACCATTACCATTTCACTTTATACTGGCTGGTCAATAGGGTTTATAGCCCACTCCATACATTGGCTAGTGTATGACCCCGTGTCCTAATCAACCAATACTAATCTTAGCAATACTAATAATCACAATGATAATAATCAAATACTACTAATAACAATAACACTAATATATAACAATAATATGATTACCCTCTGGTAACTTAACATGGCTATTGAAAAAACCATTTAGTTCGTTTATTTATCCATTAAACACGGTGATTTTCCATAGCTATGTAAACGTTTACCAGAGGGTAAGAAGAATCAACTAAGGGAATACTCATGATCAACCAAGCAATAATGATCATCAACCAATAACAATGATTACAAAAATCATCATATATATATAATTAGATATAATTCGCCACTATTCCATGGCTGTCAATCGTATTACCTAATAATACAAATATTATGGTATTCCATGGCTATTGTTAATCATATTACTATGTATACGTATATATATATATATATATATAAAAGCATGAATGGTATTGTTATCATAAAATAATAGTACCAATCGTATATCCATCATATTACCCATCATATTACCAATGGTATATCCGTCATATTACCCATATATCTGGGTAAATTATATTATTTCGGCCAGGCGCTGTGGGTTGCCCGGAAGGTTCAAATGGCGTTTAAACATGTCGAACATTATCCTTCAACATGCTCCAACACCTGCGCAGGGCCAGTGTTTCGAGATTTCCCAGACGACGAACCCTAAACTCTAAAACCTGAAACCATCCAAAACCCTAAAACCCCAAACCCTAAAACCCCAAACACTAAAACCCTAAACCCTAGGCTCTGAAACTTTGAATCCTAAACTGGAAAACACTGCGTATACGCAGTATTTTCTGCAATCTCTCCTATCACATATTCGACAGCACGACATTCTCAATGTTAATGTCTGGGCAGCACACGGCGTCTGTGGGTAATATTTCACTAACCTGAAACTTGCGACCATATTGGGATAATTCCCCGAATCCTAACCATTATTCCAATAATGGCAACAATGGCATCAACCAATATACGGTACAACCATATCATATTAATCATATATTAACATAGTTAACAATAATATATTATATTACATTTTTTAAGCAATGTATTAACCAATAATAATAATTTATAATAATAATAAATAAAAATAATGATAATAATAATGATAATAATAATGATAATAATAATGATAATAATAATGATAATAATAATGATAATAATAATGATAATAATAATAATTACATATATATAAATATATATCAACCATATATTATTGGATTATTGGGTATCAACCACATATATATATATATATATATACACAGTATATCACTACTATTAGGGCTATGTTATCAACCAACAAAATCCGTAGTAAGAATCCTCAACCACCAATCTGGGAACTCCAACGGGATCTTCCGTGCAAGGTCCCAACAGCGTCCCACATGAGCCAAACCTACGTGAGCGGAGGGAAAAAATGGTGGGAAACCGGTGGCAAAATTCATGGACCAGGGAAAACCCATAGGAAAAGCAGAGGGAAAAACTCAGATTTAGGACAACATCCTTTTTTTTAAAGCCAACCCATGAGGATTCAAGTATGAAAAAATAGGGATTGAAACCTTAGGACGTGTGATTTAGGACGGAGCTTTTGCCAAAATGGGGATGCGGAATCTGACCATTGAGCATCAAAAGCAAGCCGTGGACACACCCGACCATTGAGGAGGCCACGTTTCAAGGCATCAGCAGTGGATGAGAGCGCCTGGCTGTGGATGAACCATCCCGGGAAGCATTCACATGGCAAAAGGGACATCCCCAATATTTATGTTTACAAAATGGGATAAATGATCAATGATCATGACTTGAAAATTGGTGATTTGCCATTACCAGAGCGGCAGGTAAGCATGAACAGTTGTGAGATAGTTCTACAATGTTATACATAAATATACATTTCTATCCGACATTTACACAGGTTGGATTATGGGTGAGTTAACGAGTATGATGTAGCTAACAAACAGATTTCCTTGTCACTGATTGCATGTTGCTCAATCTTTTTTGGGGCCAACCATCTCTAGCTGTTCCAATGGTTTTGAGCAGATCCTTGGATGTGCGATGGGAAAATGCTCCAAATCATCGACACACCGTAGCATCTTGGCAGGCTTATCAAAGGACTCGCTGTAAAGAAAGTCTGCACCAAGTAAATTGAAGGTTGTTGTTGCAGCATTTCCAGAGTTGTGGTCAGCATGAGCCACTCCTTGATTATGGCAGTTACATTCCAAAGTTGGCTCCGTACTCTTCTTTTGCTGAGGAAAACTGAGAGCATAAGATGTTGGCCTATAGATGGGCAGCATCAATGCTGATGTACCATTGAGAGTGAGTCAATTTCTTACAGCAGGCCTCTAAGCCCAATGGCGATGCCATGGGCGGAACATGATGCTTCAAGGCGCCGAAACATCCCGTACTTCCACCCACATATAACTGCTTTGAGAAGTCCTTCATCATTACTCACTTGCCATAGCTTTCCTGCAGATAGTCACATGAACCGGTAAATGACGCTCCTATGACTGGCTAGCACGTCCTGGAGGTCAATGAATGCACCAACATCCTGTGCGAGATTCTGCACATACACAGCATGTCAAACATCTCGTTGCTCTTTTCCACTCCTCTTCCGTCCACCAGCCAGAACGGCCGTGCTTGGTGATGTGGGTCAAGGCTTTTTCACCGATTTCGACGGATTAACCTTGACAATCTTCCTCTTTTGCATGTATATATATATATCTATCCCACGATCACCACTTTCAGCAACATATTTTTTCTTTTCCCTGCTGAATGTGGGATCATCTTCCAAATTCAGGGACGGAAAACAAGAATAAACAGCACACATTTGACACCACCCCAGTTCTTGTGGTTCTCTTCGGCTGATCCCACTATCAAGTACTACTTGGATATCGGAACCGGAGCCCGTCATGAACACATAACCCTTACAGATTTATCCGAAGACAGAAGCGTCATGTATAGCTATGAATCAATAGCTATAGATACCATTTGTAGGAACATTAATAGCTATAGAACACCCATAAATCCCAGCTGTTTTACTGTTCACCAGGGATTTTTCGGATGGTTGGTACAGGGTTTCCCGCACCCTGGTGGAGTTGCTGGACAGCACATTGCAAGCACACCTGGGCTGCTGGACTGGGCGAGTCTCTTCATTGTCATTCAAAACTGGTTGGTGGTTTCAACCCCTCTGAAAAATATGAAAGTCAATGGGAAGGATTATCGCATATATTATGGAAAATAAATTACTTTACTTCGTGTGATCCCCACCATGACATTTATACATGTTCTTACTGGCACATCTTCTGGCATTCTATCTGACATATCTTCTGACATTCTATTTGGCATTCTATCTGGCA
>Ga0126342_10012282_pt1 | contig 15279 bp, 9 predicted proteins | sample Cyp1metagenome_FD_92528 | JGI IMG/M metagenome (GOLD analysis project Ga0126342, IMG submission 92528) | Coral microbial communities from Lord Howe Island, Old Settlement Bay, Australia - Cyphastrea 1 metagenome | ecosystem: Host-associated > Invertebrates > Cnidaria > Coral ...
CATGTACAAGACTGTTCAAATAAACTATTACAGAAAGGTATTGTGCGTGACTGCCTAACCATGTGTTTTGACATCTGTACCATTAACATACGTGTGAGCATTCGGGTTCGTGGGCTTCATCTTTTTGTTTATTCCCCAATCAACCGGTTGTGTGGTGGCAATTGGGGAGAGATATAGAAACCACAATGGATCAACACAACCCTGAGCCCCGCATCCCGCAAAACATGCAGTTGCTTTTTGGTGGACCGCAGGCTAGTTCATTTACGGCTCAAACTATCCCACTAAGCACCACACCAGGGGTCTACCCCAGCTTGACTAGCTGAATCACAACAACTCATTGATGTGAAGGGGACACATTTTGTGCTTGTTGTCATTACGAATCATCATGGAGAGGGCTCCGTTGTTTTGAGGTGATTGCAATTTGGCCAACTTTGAAGCCATGGTCACCTGAGGAGTATCCAAAAAAACACCTCGACTGGTTGGTTGATGGGGATTCCAATGGCCGATTCTATAAATTCTCATTAAACAGGCATTAAGCATTGTAAGATATTGTAACCATAGACCTGTCCCAAACAAGACCATCATAAATATCGGTTACGACGCCATGTTCCCATGTTCCCATGTTTATCCATGTTTATTGGTTGAACCTTCAACCAGGGGTCGCTGGGGCCTCCCACGTCCAGGGTGCGGTGCTTCCGTCTTTGTCTTCATCAAGAGCTCAGGAAGCCAGGCCTGGCAGAAACATGAGGATGATGACATTAGATAGTATATGTTGGATGTTAGGTAGTGATAATATATGTGTACATATATAATCAAAATCAATTCTATATATATATATTGTATGTCATGCAATGTAATTAAAATGAAATGAAATGTAATGTAATGCAATGTAATGTATGTGCATTGGATATTAGACATGTGTTACACCCCGATCACCCCCTTTTTGATGCCCCTTAATGTATAAGAAGAACAGATACTGTACCCCAAGATCCGACACTTTATCACCATGTTTCCCTCAAAATTGCCAGTTTAGGGCCTCCCCCTCAGACCAGCCATATGATTTAACTGATACATTGTCCCATCATTTTCCCGTCAAACATGGCAGTGGGATCTAGGGCCTCTCCAGCCCGACGCAAACGAAGATGTGCCAGCCCTGGCAGTGCGCGATCCACTGATGGGTTTCTAGAGACTGGAATGGCGAAAAATGTGGATTCAGCAAGAATTTAGTCTTACTGGCAAAACATTGAATAAGGATTCTACGGTCAACAAAAAACATGTTTTGGTTGCAGCAAACACGCTCATTTGACCAGCAAGAACCGGGGTTTTGCAAGTGAAATTGTGTATTCAACCAGCACAAACGGGGCTTTGGGCAGCATATGGCAGACACAGCGACAAATAAAAACCAAAACCAACTTATTACTTTCTGCATCTGCTCCAGACCCACGAATGGCAACGTGTCACCCAATGATGAAGATGTTGATCCTAGAAAATGGTTGTAACCCTTTAGGAAATTGTTACACCAAGTTCCGGGCATTCATAACCCTAGCCGGGCCAATTAGTGTAAGGAGTCATAGTTATACAGTTATATAAACCATGTTGCAAGGTGAAACCACCATTTTGCCTGTGAAACCACAGATTTGCTGGTAAAACCGGTGACTTTGGCTGGTGGAACCTGTGGTTTGGCTGGTAGGACTCCATTTCTGCAGACGAAATCCCCGGTTTTCTTGATCAAAGCCCTTCATCCAATACATACCCCTCTTTCTTTGGTTCAACGAAAGCCAATCCAAACACACGAAACAACAAGCACGCCACTAGTCATTGCCTTCGCCCATGGGGCAAGCACCCTGGCCAGATTGTGAGTGACCAACTTCAGGCTTGGTCTTAGAGAAACTTGCTGCATCCCCAACAACACACATGGATTTCCAATGATCTTTGGCTCTTGAAACGGGTACGAGTCAAGTCATTGGATACCCCAAAAGAGTAATGGGATGTTTTACTGTTCAAAATGACAAGTTCATCTCCGAAATGTTGAACCACTTCAATACATTTCACACGATTTGCCTCTGATGCACCATCTCTGATTCATGATATCCGTTTTGGATCCCTATAGCACCCATTCCTGTCAGTATATACCCTATATTTTGTGGGTTACATGTGGATAAGTTTGTTGGTCAAGTATCCATGATTTGTTCGTTAAAGCCCTCGTTTATTTTGCTTGAAACACCGGTGAAAATCTCAGTGTTCATTGGATTGGCCTGCCACTGTGCCACTGGAGAGGCAAGGCCCCACTTGTGGCTTGCGGTGCTGAGCAATGCTCCATCCTCGTGGGGCCGACGGGATCCCCATGGAAAGCCTCTGGTGGCATCGAAGAGAGTCACTTGGGACCCTGTGGAAAGTTCAGAAGAGATCTGGAAGCAGATGGAAACAGATGGAAACAGTATGTGAAGATATGTGAGGATATGTGAAGATATGTGGAGATATGTGAAGTGTATATGAAGCTTTTGGGAAGAAAGGTCCCACCACTGATCCCTGAAAAATGCGATTGGGTGGAGACAGGTCGAGCAGGTGATGGAAAGCTAGACAGGCTGGTGGTTGATCATAGACTGTGTAGCCATTTGGGATCACCATTTGAGGTATGGAAGAATTCGGGAGAAATGAGACCGTCAACCAGTAGAGTGGTAGAGTGCCCAAAGGATCCCAAATAATCTCGGGGTCAATGAAGCTCATCCCAATTGTGGAAATTCGTAAGTGAGGACAGATCCATCATCTTACGGAAGGCGCTGTCCATTTGGACAGGAAGACTCCAATGCCTTTGAAAACCTTATGACCTTTCACACTCGCGGACTCCCCGAGCCTGGATCTCCAATATTGTGACTTGAAATAGTGGGGCCACACTACAGTATGGGATAACTTAAAAGTTAGTACAACAATGACCGATGACAAGCCATTTTTGAAACCGAATGATACCTTTGTTGTGCCACTCAGTTTTCGTTGGTTAAATTCCCTCTTTTTGCTGGCTGAATCATCGCTTTTGAATGGTTGAATCCCCCAACGCCTTATCACATCCCTCAAATAATGAGATAACACCAATCATGAGCCATTTCAGGGTTCGTTAATCCCAGACAGAGTATGTTTGATCCCATATTCATAGAAGCAAAATCTCAATTGCTTGTTTGTGAAATTACAATTGAATATGATATGAAAAACTTCTTGTTGAAAAAAAAGGATCGCTTTTTGTTGAATGTCCAAATGTTTTGATCCTGACAGCTTCCCACATCACCAGCTCCTGCAAACGCCGGCGCTGCACCAGCCCACCCTCGGTGCTCAGAAGGAGTTCGCCCTTGGGATCAAAAGCCAAGGACACCTGCAGGGAGGCCCGGTGCTGAAAATGCCACCAAGTGACGCGATGGAGGTACAGTAGTCAACAACAACAACAACAACAACAACAACAACAACAACAACAACAACAACCACAACAACCACAACCACAACCACAACCACAACCACAACCACAACCACAACCACAACCACAACCGCCACCACCACCACCACCACGACAACGACGACAACGACAACGACGACAACGACAACGACGACAACGACGACAACGACGACAACGACAACATCAACAACATGTACAACATGTATATATATATATCATATGTACAACATGTAGAACATGTAGAACATGTACAAGAGGTATGCACGTGTGGTGAAACAAGGCCTGAAACAAACGGTGATAGCATGAATACAATTACGCTAAAAATGGAATTCATAGAATGAAACATGTGATTGATGTACGACCAACAAACATACAAAAAACACAGGTAGTTATATAATCTACAAAAGGGGAGGTTAAGACTAATCACCAACTGAAATGATCGGCCGCAGATGTACATACGTACAATATAGGACCAACAGATTTCACCCGTCAAACCAACAAGAACTGGATAGACAAAGTCCCAAAGCTGATTCGAATATTTCGAATGCAATTGATGGTTTCCCCAGTGTTTTGAGCATGTCTGGTGAGGTCACAAGCTTGCTGTACATATTATCTCTCGTCATGTCGTGAGCTTGCTACATGAGTCAACCAGAATGAATCAACCGAAAGATGGGTTCGACATGGGTCGAAGGTTCAGCCTGGAAAAAATGCGAATGGAGTGATCGTTTCCAGGACTTCAGCATCCTATCCCCTGCCAAAGAACTTTTCGTGGGAAATGTTTGATTAATTTGATTAATTAATCCATCCCCAGTCTCTGCAAGAAAAAAGACCGGATAAAGCGGGTGGCAACCTGTTAAAGCGTGTGGCAAAGGATTTTCACGCCCTAATCCCTGAAGACTAAAACAAACTCAATGAGTCTGGCTAAACACCCCTCCTTTTGTGAGTGGCTAAAAACTAGAAGATCACCCTAAAAATGTTGGGGTGAACCCCGAGTTCCTGCACAAGTCGTCACCGAGTCGTCACCTTGGCCCCAGGTGAACTGGACAACGGCAGCTCGCCCATGGGATGCCAAATGCCCTCCGCCCAAGGCGCTGATCCACAGGAATCTGGATCTAATGGAGTTGGGGAGTCAAAGCAACAAAAAAGGGGACTGGAACCAACGAAAAAGGGTGGTTGCACCACCCATAAAAAACAAAAGAATGATTTTACCACCAAAGGAAAGATTTAATGAAAAACGACAGGCCAGTACGCCCAAAACAACTGTTAACATCTATCAAGTATGGATTCACTAAACCAACAAAAATGATGATGGCAAATCATAAACTTGCTTAAGAAAAGCGTTACCCATGGTGAAACGTTGCCATTGAGATGTCCATGTTTGGCCGGCCTGGCGGTGCTTGAAGATGGCGATCATCTCGGGTAAGGCCTGGTCGTACGGGGTTGTCTTGTTGTGAGTAACGGCTTTTCCAAACACATTTACGGTAAATTTGAGAAACGAGCTTCTTGATGTTTCCCTTTCTACGAGTACCCGAAAGATTGGGGAAAACGCAAAGCGCAAACCAATAAAGCTTTAGTAGAGAGTACAAAATACAACTGATCTCAACACTTAAACTGAGTCGGTTGCAAAATCGAACAGAAAAAACAAAATAGACCAGCAAAATTGAAAATACTTCAAAAGCAAATGGGTTTGGCCGATTCGCGTTTCCAACATGTTTGTTTTAGTACCAAAAACCAAGCAGAACCTTACATGTGAAAACTCACTAAAAGAAAAAACGGACGAAAGCGCAAAGATCGATTTGTTCATCGTTTTTGGCAACTGCGTCTTTTCCCTAAACGGCCCCAACAGTGAAAATCCATCTTTGCGGTTGCGTTTCAAGAGCACAAGTTCGGGAAATATCATACTATTGCACTTGGCAAAAATCGAAGAATCCCACAAATTCATCCCTTCATCAACGTAACGTAGCAATATATATATATATATATATATGTTTTTATGTATATGATATACTTTTGTTACATATGTATATATAATACACTGTATATCAATGTATGCCTGGAATCTTAAAATGACCTCTATTTTGGGTAGTTAAATCAACGCTTCAATGCACTGCCCATCCCTCGGATCCTCATCAATGAAGGCTACATGAAGATGATGCTCCTTGGACTTGGACAGGGAACCTTAGCGGAAAACAGAGGTTGGACCACCAGGGTGGTTAACCTACAGAAATGTGGGTTACCCTCTGGTTATGTCAAAATAGCTATTGGAAATGGCCATTGAAATAGTGGATTTTCCCATCAAAAATGGTGATTTTCCATAGTTTTTTGTATGTTTACCAGAGGGTAACCATGGCCTGCAAAAAAATGGATGGTCTGACCAAAACGTTGGGTCCCAAAGAACAAGGAGACACAAGAATAATCGGATATGACCAGGATGTTTTTTCGAGGTATGGTATAACCAACAAAATGTTAGATTCGAGGCATGAAGATTGGTTTGGATCTGAAAAGCACAAAGATGTCACAAGCAAAAGCAAGCTTTTCAGGCAGTTCGGATGATTTATTTCTATTTCACCCTGAACTAAGTACCCATCCTACTTCGCAGTATGTTTATAAATAACCTTAAATAACTAAATAACTGTCATTAACTATCCATTTCTTCTAGTCGCATTGTTACCATTCACCAGGCGATATCCCCCTTTGGGCACCCCAACGTAGCCAGCCTGCCGCGGCAGCAACAAGGCGTGTGCCAAGTGGCACCGGCAGGCTCTGTGCCATTCGGCACTCGCTCACCTGGCGGAACTGGCAGGATGTGGAGATTCGGAGAACGACGCGCGTTGTTATTTTGTTGTTATGTTATATGATTGTTACATGATTGTTATTTATATGGGAATGGGTCAAAACCATGTAGCCCTGGTGAACATCAAAATAGGTGGCAAATGGATGTTCATCCCCTAATAAACTGTATCTATAGGTATTGATCCATAGCCATATATATATATAGAGAATTTCTACGTGATGTCATGTACACATGTTGGTTGTTGGGATATAGCCAATGATAATGCGGATTGTTGGGATTGGATGGGATTGGTAACCCTACCTTCTCTAAAATCCTTCAATTTTGCCATTGATCCACGGAGAAGTTTCCCGTGTTTTTTTAATGTTTTTTTACCAACAAAAAATCCTTTTGTGTTTACCATGTTGGCCTCAAGAATGGGGGATTCAACTGATTCAACCACATAAAATGGTGCTTGAGCATCAAAATGCCGGGTTCCATCCACGATAACTGGGCATTAGCTTCGGCTTACCATATCTTGCCATGACAAGGCACGCCCAAAGGTTCGGGGCAGGAGGCCATGTGTCCCTGGCGACTGATGACCGTGAGCTCCTTCGGCTGGAAGCTTCGGAAAGCGACAGGCAGCTTTAAAGAAACATCAAAGAGGATAAGATAGACAATACAGTGACAATACAGTGACAATACAGTGACAATACAGTGACAATACACAGCATGTATTGAATATATTGCATCAGACCAACTTTGCAACCCAGCAGGTTCCAAGATTGCAGGGTTCCAGTCTTGCGGGTTTTTGGGCTCGGCAAAACCACGCGCCACTCCCAGATCCAGAGATTGAAACCCATCTTATAGCAACAATGCCATGCAACAGCAAAACAACAAAGAGCGACCAAAACATCAAAAAAACACATTCCAAAGACGCAAGGACCAAGGACTGCGTCCCGCAGCCAAGGCACCTCCAAAAAGCAATGGCTCACTAAAAATGACCCGTTCATCTGTGGGGAAAATCCAACATTTTCAGAGTAAAAAGGTACCAGAAGTTTTGAACTATCCTGGTGGTGCTGGTGGCGACAAGCCAGCTACCACCTATGGGTCCTAATTTCAGAGAACGACAACAAATGGGACAAATGGATATGATATGGGTCAAAATGATCAATCGCGCGCGAAAATGGATGGTTTAACAATTTAATACTACAAAGGACCAATTTTGATCAATTTCGCAGGTCTATCGGTACCCGGTATCCCATGTCCATGTTTGACCCCCAAATCATGTGACACCTCAGATCCAAGGCGCGTCCTTCGCATGCGGATGAAAGGCTGCAGAGAGCAGCGGAGGCAAATGCGTCAGCCTGGCATTGAGGAAACAGCAAAATCTCCATCCCTCGTCCAAGCATGTGGTTTGGGTATGGGTAAGAAATGGTAAGAATTTTAGATTCTGGATAGATCCAAAAAGACACACACAAGTTTTGGTCATGTCCAAACCATCTTTTAAAAAAAAACGCCAAATTTGACCCATAGAATGATAAGTCACTGCCGAGTGTATGACAAATGCACGAAGGTTGCAACTACCCACATTATTAGGATTTGCTGATCGGGTTAGCCGCTTGGCATCCCACTGGGCAACATGTGCAAATATTTTTTAGATAGTCGCAATCCATGACATGAGCCTTATAATATAATACCTTATATATATATACACATTTACTGTAAGCCCCATGTAAACCCCATGTGAACCCCATGCTCTGGGTCCATTCATATCTCATCATTCCAGGACAACAAAGTTTTGGCGTGCTGTGAGGCCGCACAGGGCTCCAGATCCAACTGCCCTACCTTCACTTTCATCCACTTACGATGTGCATCCCAAGGAATCCTAAATGGAGTGGTTCATAGCCCATACAAACCTGTGGCTCATCCCATTCATATATGGCATATATGGTTTGTAGCCATGGCTATTAGTCACATACCCAGCAAACACCCTCAACCAGAAATTGCCGGGCATGACATTGGCAAAAAGAAACATTGAAGTACCCAACAAACATTTGAGCAGTGTAACATAGTGTAACTACCCTCTGGTGAACTAACATAGCAATTGAAAATGGCCATTTATAGTGGATTTTCCCATTAAAAATGGTGATTTTCCATTGCTATGTTAGTTCACCAGTGTAACTAATCAGTTGCACAGGTCTTTCAATGCGATCACTGTCCACATGATCCCAGCCTACTTTGAAACCCTTCAAATAATGACAGCTGCACCACTTGGATGAGCATCCTACTTTGTAACCGCTTAACTTCACAGGCACATCCCATGGCGCCAGTCCGAGGTGGGTTACAGTCGGTCTGAGAAGTCGCACTTCTCAAAATGATCCAAACAAATGATCCGGACCGCTGGATGTCGATGTTTCACCAGCTTTGATGACCAGATGAAAAATATTGAAAAATATGTCTAATAAGACTTGTTTCTATATGGCAGTGTGTCAAAACCAATAGTACCCCTGTAGTTCACATCAAAATAGCTGGGATTTATGGATGTTCATCCGATTCATCCCCGTAAAAATGCTATGTATAGGTATTGATCCATACCCATATGTCGTCTTCTTGACACCTTAGAAAAATGCCATGTGCCCCCGGGATCAAAGAAACCAACTGGGCAGACCACACCCTGCCAGATGGAAGCGATGCGCGTTGTTGCCGTGGACCAGTGCTCCAACTCCCCGGGGTGTCAGGGTGGCCTCAGACCAGTCCCATGGTTGGTATCCTCTGGTAAACATACAAAAAACTATGGAAAATCACCATGTTTAATGGGAAAACTCACTATAAATAGCCATTTTCAATAGCTATGTAACAAATTACCAGAGGGTAATTGGAAATTTAAAAAACCGAAATGAGTGGAATTTTCATCCACAAGAACTGTATTGAGAAACTAATCATGGTGATATATCCACTAAATAATGCGTTTTTCACTAGCCAAGAATGCTGACATACCAAACGACAACGGAGCTATGGGCTACATAAGTGGTTTGTAGCCCTGGTAGCAGCTGGCGATTTCTGGGATCCACGTAATGTCGCCAATGAGTGTCGTGTATGGTCACGGTTGCTATCCAACATCCCCCAACCAGAATACCTACACTAACTATTTATATCCCAAGTTTTGCTACAGTCTGGCCACATTTGACCAGGTGTTTCCGTCACTTTTGACCCCCATTTCAATAATGAGTAGATTGATATGGATTGCATCCAATTCCAGTTTTTCCTGGAAAAAGATTGTCGGAGTTCTAGACGTTTTCGAAGATCAAGATCGTTTCACTCTGGCACTGCCATCGCAAACATGCTTCTCTGATAGTCTGTGACAATACATCTCATTATTGAGATCGATATTGATGTTTTCACAACCCCATGCGTTGCACAAAAATGCAAAGTATAAACAGAGTGCTTTGAATGGTCCACAAGTTTCGACTTCAAAAACTATACATTGCTGTTTACCCCCATTTCACCACTAGATAGACCCTAGTTGAAGGTATTTCTATTTCGGCATAGCTCAAAAGATGGGTTACCAATGGACCCATCCAATTTGCCATTATCTGACTTGCCTTTCCCAAAACTGGGTCATAAAGTCGTTCTAACTCCCACCCTTTCAACATCTCCCTGACCTGACATCATCTCTTGGGCCCCAACGATGCCACGGGCGCCACAGGCCAGCAGCCGCGGTTCAAAGAAGCTGGGCCACGCGATGGGTCGTGGCGTCTCGGCCGCCGCCTCGGAACCTGAGCTGCGAGTGATTAAGGCCTTGAGGTGATTGGTGGCGAAAGTCTGTTGAAGAGAAACTTTCGCGCACTCGAAAAAGAACTTTCGTGAGGATTCCCAACATAATATGAACGGTCTTCGCAATTACAACTCTTTACAAGGACCTTTAGATCTATCACCATGTATATATACAACATATACATATATACATATATACAATGATATACAATGTATATGTTAATTAGGAAATTCATAACTTATATATTTATATATTTATAATTTATAATGAAGAGTCAAAATAGGCCTTCAACTGCCGCATGGCCAGTGATCCTGGCTGCGCCTGGCATCAGGTCCAGCAGGTCTTGCAAGGTGGAGCGCACGGGGGAGGCCTCCATGCCTGGTCAAAGTGTCCCCACAAAGGCATGGCGGGGACTGGCGGGGGCCCTTGGAAAATGATCTATGAAAGCTGATTTTTTCCATATCTATAGTTTCTAGAGGGCAAAATCCATTGGAATTATGATTCAAATTGTGATTTCAGTAACCAAAAATGACATTTCTGATGTTTCCTCATTTTGGAGTTAAACATGTGTTACAAGTCTGGCTAAATAGCAGTTGACCCCTCCAAAAGGTAAATGTACGTAAAGGACATGTAGGGGCACTTTTGTACCGGCTAATTTCAAAGTCCGGATTGAGACAAAAGCCAGTCCTCTTTAGTTACAGCAAGTCCACTTTAAGAGCACTTTGGGGATTTGATCAACCTGGGTTCAAAACAATATTCATAGATTAATACCCATACCATTCATGCTGCTGGTATACATACCTACATAAAAAAAAAGTGATTCGGGGGTGCTTGGATTTTTTTGGGTGACCAAATATACCGGTTAGTAGCCCCGTGGATTCTCTGATATGGGATCTTCCAACATATCTTGAGGATCCATTCAGAAACCCGCATGGATTCTTTTGGGGGTTGGAAACAATAAAGTTCGGTCCACGACCGAAGATCATCCGAGAAAGATATGGATTATATATGGATGATATCAAGAATACAGTATTAGGTGAGTTTAAGACACCCATGTGACCCGTGTGAGGGCTTGTGCCACCATTGATCTCTATCCATGCATTTTTAAAAGTGGTTTATCCATTGACCACCAAGATAGGCCAAAGTTGGCCCGCCCGGCCCTGAAGAAAATAAGCTACCTATTTGAAATTGTGGTTTTCTTTCCCAGCTGATTTCCAGATTATCTTTCCCAAGTAAAACGGCTGAATTCTCCAGCTTTCTGAACTCAAAGCTCGTGTTTTGGTTGGTTCGCAAACAGCCTCACTGAAGATTTTTTCGATGACTTCATCACCCCACTGCCGCGACGGCGACCTGAGAGGCGGCGCACGCCCTCCCGGCTGAAGTGCAGCCCGGAGTGTCCTCCGCCCTCGCCGGTCTTATCTCCTGCCGGGATCTGCAGAACAGTTCTGCCTTGGCAGATTGTACCCTCTGGTAATTTAACATAGCTATTGAAAATGACCATTTCTAGTGGATTTTCCCATTGAAAATGGTGATTTTCCATAGTTTTTTGTATGTTTACCAGAGGGTAATCACCTGTAATTGATCAGAAAAATCATCTCACGGGAGATTATTGATTTCCTACGACAAAATGTGATTGTCCATTGCCATGTTGAATTCCATGATCGAAAATTCCATGATCGAAACATGTTACTCACTTTGGGACTCTCCAGGCAAGCTCACCATGTTGACAGTGAAAAAGAGCTTGAGGTCGACCTGATTCCCATTTCCACGCCTTTCGACATATTAACAGCATTCATAGCCACTACATCTGGCTGATGACATCAAATTCATTGGTTGAGTTATCCCCGCTCGGTGGATTTGCTCCATATTCATCCTACAGTGGATTGACAAATCGTTAAGCCTAGATCCCCATGTTGGCAATGTTCCGATCCTGGTTGATATCTATCTATGACGTCTATGACTTTAAAACCTATCATTCAAGATAACCACGATGATTCTGTATGATCCACTAACCAATTATGTAATCCAACTGGGCAATGGTCCTTGTTGGTGAATAATCTCATCCCCTTTACTCAATGGCCATTTCAGGGTCAGGATCCGATTGATTGGAGGTACCTACCATATATAAGGCCTATGTAAGGCCTATGTAAGGGAATATCGGCACAAAATATGGCCTTATATGGTACAGTACCTCCATTTTAGGATCCTGGAATTCCCATTGATTTACAATTAACCGCCTAAATGGGATTAAAAGGAACAAATCTAATACTAAATCAGGGCTTGCTTGCAAAATGTTGTGCAAACTGCAGACTATCACCCGCCAAAGTAACCAACTTGGGCTTATACCAAGGGGGAAGAGTCTAATGACAGAAATCACAGAAATCAATAGAAATCACACATCTTTTCAGCTACATATCCACCAGTTCCTCCGATCCCCCACCTGAGTGGGGTGGACTGATGAAGCCACTGCTCGCCTCGCGCTTCTCCTGGAGTCGGCTCCCCATTTATACATGGGGATAAAACGATAAGACACAAGAATCAAAGCACTTGGGAGGTATTAAGTCATTCGACCCCACAATTGAGACCATCACCCGTCAACAATTTCCGTACAGGTATCTGAAAGTTGCCATCTTAAAATTTCAATGGGGACCCACGTTGGCTCGTGCCACTTGCAGCAACTTCTCCAGCCATGCCCTCCTCGTGCCATGCCATCTGCTCAGGCAGCCAAGGTTTGGCACCTGCAAACAGCTGCTGTTTTTTCTTACCGGAAAGCCACCAAAAGATGCAGGAAAATTGGATTATATGTGTATGTATATATATATATATATATACATTGGGATATATATATATATATATATACATAGAATGTACATGTGATAATGTATCAACATATATACAATTGGGATATAACAGGGATTCAATGGGGATAAAACGGAGATATAATATCCCCATGGGCCCCTTACGCAGAGGCTATGCAGGAGATTTCCAAAAAACAATTTCAATGACAATTGCGAGCTGTAGGGGCTTGACCCGGCCTTACCATTGAAACATATTGATTTCTTGGTGGCCAAAATGCACGTTGTTTGATTCAAATTCAAACTTGTGTTGCTCTATCCTCGGATGCTTTGTTTGTTTGAATGATTTCATTTTTGTTTTCCTGGTACAGTTTGAATGTTTGTTTGATGCTGTAAATCCGCAATTTCATCTCTGCTCATTCTGGCAGTTTCCCAATGATGTCCTCACATCGGAAAAATAGCACGGGGGAAATGATGGGCTGACCTCAGAAACTAACAAATGAGTGGATACCACATGGCACCTTTATAGACAGTTGTGAAGATTGTGAAGTACCAATTCACCGGTTTATACCCCAGTTTCCGAAGTTTCCAAGGTTTCTTTAAACCAATGTTTGGTTGCTAAATTCTCTGAAAACGATTCTTTAGTGCAAAATCTCAGGTTCATGTCAGTTAATCTACCAGTTTCCAGCGTGTCCCAGATTTCTAGCCTGCATACCATGGTAAACCAATGGGCGTTCCCAGCTCGTGAGGTTCCAAGGACAGCCGCGACATGGGTGGACGCGACCAATGCGGCGCTGTGACCAAGCCCTGGTCCCCGATGAAGACGTCCAACTCGGCATCGATACCAATGGAGGTATGGGGAATCAGGGCAGATATGTATATATACCCTCTGGTTATGTCAAAATAGCTATTGAAAATGGCCATTTATAGTGGATTTTCCCATTGAAAATGGTGATGTTCCATAGTTATGTTAGTTTACCAGAGGGTATATATAGGTGTTCATACACGGGATATACATGGGGTTTATATGTGTGACGATATCTTCAGAGTGTATTTATATATATATACTGGGTATTGGGATGGGGATCAAGCAACTGTAATCACCGAAAGGAATAAACAAACAAATAACCGTTATAACCATTCAAAATAGGATCTTAACTACTTCAGATAGGGATATTCACAAACAAATGTCTGGATATAAACAATCCAACTGTTGCCCACAAGCCATACGTGAGCTGGTTGTAACTGCGCTATTTGGGATTTATGTTGGATATATTCACAGTTGGATGGGCGTGTAAACCTACATACAACTGGTGGATCAAGGCTTAGACATGCAAATCATAGGGATAATCTGGAAGTATGAGGATATTTACCATCAAACATGAGGTTTAACCAGCAAAAATTGGGAACTTGGGGGCCTCACCATGAAGAGTCGCGTAAAACCTGCTGGATTCCTGCAGATTTTCCGACAAATCCGCTCCAAGCCACAGACACGCAAAGGATCAGGAAGAACCAGGTGCCACACACCGCCAGCTGCAAGATGTTGATCTGAGCGTCCAGGGTAAGACACCGAGCTGGGGGATTCCAAGATTGATGGTACACACCTGTATCTATCTATCCATTTCTCCATCTATCCATCTATCTGTATCTCTTATATATAATACTATATAATGTTTGTAAAGAGACAAAGAGGGGGACATACTTCTACAAATTTGGAATGATATGTGCAGGTGTATGGTTCTACGCGTGGGGGCACCATGACGGGCCCTGCAGCTGCTTACAAATGGGTTTGTCAGGATCCCAATCATCTGACATATAGGCAAACCACCTTTGCAAAATCTCAAATTTAGAACTCATCACAATATCGGGAGCGCTGTTAGTGAATTCCACTTGCTCCATTCAGGATAACCTTATACATCCTCCGTTACCCGCTACCGTGCTGGTAAACCGTAAAAAAAATAAACATGCATTTTCTAAGGGCTATTTGAAGAATTAGATGGTAGAATTTGCAGTAAGTATTGTACAGTTTATCACATGATTCTGATTGTCTTTTCTCAATCCCTGATTTGGGCTGGTCAATATGATCCACATTATCCATTTGGTTTAGTTGGCTTCTGACAGGGTTTACTGAGGACATTCTCTGTTTAAGAATACCCCAACATTGCAGGTTCAACTACCCATGCTCTTTCGCAAACAAGAGACATTTAATGGTTGTATCATCTTACCATGGTTCTCCCAAGTCAATGGGTTATACGAATGAATGGTATCCCGGCCCATGTATAAAACCAATGTTCCAATTGTTATATATATATATACTATATACATACATACATACATACATACATATATATATATACATATATATATATATAAAGAGTAGACCACCCAGCTCTCTTTTTTACATCACTCCGCAGCTGGATTGTTATAAATTGAAAAGAATAATAATCCGCCAACGAAAGTTTCGTTGTTTGTGGGCTCAGCCAAACCCGCAGCG
>Ga0126342_10012283_pt1 | contig 15279 bp, 8 predicted proteins | sample Cyp1metagenome_FD_92528 | JGI IMG/M metagenome (GOLD analysis project Ga0126342, IMG submission 92528) | Coral microbial communities from Lord Howe Island, Old Settlement Bay, Australia - Cyphastrea 1 metagenome | ecosystem: Host-associated > Invertebrates > Cnidaria > Coral ...
AGTGAATGTGGCGTCAGTGAATGTGGCGTCAGGGTATGTGGCGTCAGAATGTGGCGTCAGGGGGGAATGTGGCGTCAGGGGGCGGAATGTGGCGTCAGGGAATGTGGCGTCACAGCATCAGGGAATGTGGCGTCAGAATGCGGCGTCAGCGTCAGGCCGTAAAGTGCTACACCGTCTGCCGCCACCCTGAATTTTCAATAGCTATGTTAGTTTACCAGAGGGTATGTTATCCCATTAATATTAATTGTCACCACTTGAAGCCGACAATTCCACTGGGTGCACGGCTTCGTTGAGGCGATTCCTCTCCGATCCCCACGGCCTGACGGCTTCCTGGGCAGAGAAGGAGAGCCGCAATGGGCGGGCCGCTCAATGGTTTTGTGGGGGTCCCAATTTTGAGACAACCTCATATATTATATCATATTATATCATATTATATCATGGTGACTCATATTATTATATCATATTTTTATATCATATTATTATATCATATTATTATATCATATTATTATATCATATCATATTATTATATCATATTATGATCGAATTGTGACTCCGTGCATAGCATGGTCGGATCAAAAGGTGCGGACAGCCGCCATAGGGTTTCATCATGGTAGCGTAGACCTCGGTTCGTTCAGTGGCCATGGAGGGTCAGACGAGCCCTACGGCATCAACTGGTGGGGACATCCTGGTACAGCTGCAGGCCCAACTACAAGTTCAACAAGAACACCTACTTCGGCAGGAGCAGATGGTGAACGCCATGCAGCTGCAACTGAATGACAGTATGACAAGGATGCAGCGAGCTGAGGAGGAGCGCAACATGGTGCTCAAGCTGGCTGCGAAGAAGGGTGAGGATCTGATGGATAGCAAAGGTGTTGGACAACCCTTCAAGTTTTCAGGAAAAGCCGACCAAGATTTCAGTGAGTGGAATCATAAATTCAAGACATTCATGAAGGCCAAGTACGGTGAGGAGGTTGACAAGATCCTGAGCTGGGCAGTGAAGCAGCGCAAGGTCATTGTCAAGGAGAATGACCCCTTCAGCGACAGACAAGTGGCTTGGGGCGACGTCTTTGGGGATGGAGCCGATTTGACAGACCAGATCGACAACGTGGACAACATGGTTGGTGGATTGATGGCCTACCTGGTGAGCTTCACGACAGGGGAGGCCAACAAGGTTGTGAGAAATGCAGGCAGTGATGGCGTCGAAGCTTGGCGCCGGCTGTTGAATGAGTTCGATCCAACATCAGCCATGCGGAGAGTTGTGATTTTGGGGATGGTTCAAAACCCCCAGAAGTGCCAGAAGATAGAGGATTTGGGTGCCTGCTTGGAGGATTGGCTGTCCAAGAAACGACAGTATGAGGAGTTCACGGATGGCCAAGGCAACCCATGCAGAGTGAGCGATGACTCTTTGATGGCCGGGCTCTATAAACTCATGCCGGAGTCCTTGGAGGAGACGGTGATGTTCAAGCAGGACGAGTTCAACAACTTCGAGTCGCTCTTTGACAAGCTCTCATCCTTTGCGACGGTTCGACATAGCCTTCAACTTTCTCGTCGAGATCTATCTGGTGGCAACTTCAAGCAGAAGAAGGACCCGGATGCAATGGACATTGGGGCTGTGAGCAAAGGCAAAGGCAAGGGCAACAAAGGCAAATCGCCTCCTTCGGGCAAAGGCAGCAGCTTCAACAAGATGACTTGCTACAAGTGCGGCAAGGCTGGTCACAAGGCTGCGGATTGTCGTTCAGGAGGAGGAGGCAAGAAGGGAGACAAAGGTGCCAAGAGGATCGACAATGTGCAGTGCTGGAATTGCTTCAAGTACGGGCACTATGGCAAGGACTGTTGGTCGAAGAAGTCCGACGACAAAGGCAAGGGCAAAGGCTCTGGAAAGAAGGGCAAGCAAAAAGGAGGTCAGGCCAATTCGGTCGAGTCAGCTGGACAACCCGAGAAGGAGCCAGAGTTGTCTCACTTGGACCTTTGTGCTGTGGAGGAATATCCGAGCTTCACAGGTGAGGATGGCAATGAGTACCTCTCCGTGACGGTCAATGCAGATCGAGGCAGTGCGGGTGCAAGCAGCGGACAAGTGGGGAGCATTTTCGCTCGTCGACACCTTCAAGGAGGAGAAGTGGCGACAGGGTCATCAGGGCCTGTAGTGAGGTCAGCACCAGCAGCAACACCAGGAACCACAGAAGCAGTTGGAGGAGTTGAACGACTTGGACCCCGTTGTGACGCCAGCAGGAGCAGAGATGTCACGAGGTCTAGATCGAGACAGAGGTTTGAGGAGACTTCCCAATCAGAAGTGACTGAGGTGCAGGATGTGGACCACAACAGCATGTTTGAAGAAGGTGATGCTCCTGGCAATCCAGACTACATGGTCAGGTGGAATGGAGAAAACTGGATCCGCCTCAACTACGACTCAGGTGCGGTTAGCACTGTGATCCCGGTGGAGATGGCACATCAAGGAGGAGTTCATCTTCGCCGAGTTGGAGATTATCGAGTGGCCAATGGTGACAGGATCCCTCGGTATGGTCGGGTTCGAGTGCCTTGCACCGATGAACAAGGAGGTCGCAGAGGCTTCAGGGCGACCGTGACTCATGTGCACAAGCCCCTGGGATCAGCGGGGGAGTTCAGTGAAAATCACGATGCCTACATCTTCAAGGAGGGTGGCTTCCTGGTTGCTCGAGAGAGTGCAATGGCAGTTTCGATTCGTCAGCACATTGAGGAGTGCAAGGCGATCTATGGCATGAACGATGTGGTCGAGCTGCACAAAGAGGGCAATCTCTACAACATCTACCTCAAGCAGCGTGGCAACATCCAGGAGATCAATGCCCTTGATCGTGGGTCTCCGAGTGGGTCCCCAAACGAGCGGCAGGGATAGCCGTAAGGCCGGCTCGTGAGCTCAGCAGCGTGGGAGAAGAGGAGGATGGAATTAGCCCATGGATGGGCTGGTCATTGGCTGAAGCGTCAATTGACTACATGCATCCAAAGGGTGGCTCGGAGTCAGACATTGCAGACTACCCCAAGCCGCCTGGAATTCTCGATGGTGCACGACTTGCAATCCGAAGAGATTACAATTGTTTCACAACAAGGAGTACTTGGACTGAAGGGCCATTTTGGCCGCAAGTTTTCAGAAGATTGACCTACGGTGATGGTGGAGATCTACTTTTTGATGACGAGATCACCGACAACATGTCCTTTGACGATATCCACAAGAAGTTCGAGCCCATGCAACACACCTTGGAGACACACCTCTGGTACATGCCCGAGTCCACGGAGGGTGTCAAAGTCAAGAAGCAGCCGAAGGTGGAGACGCCAAGCAAGAGCCAGATAGAGGAGCATGAGGCGCAGAACCATGCGGTCTACCGCAACTGGTGCGAAACGTGCATCAGGGCAAGATCTACAGGATCGGTCCATAGGAAGAGGACGCCAGAGGAGAAAGCAGATGATGGACCAACAGCCCATTGTGACTTTTTCTTTCTTCAATCATCACCGTTTTTGGCTTTGAGGATGACGCCTTCCGGGAGATATCAGGCAGTCCCACTTCTAGACAAGAGCAACAGCGACTACACCCAGAAGGCAGTGATGAGGTTTCTACGTGAGAGTGGTCACAAGAGGCTGGTGTTCAAGAGTGACAATGAGCCTGCTTTGGTGGCGATCAAGAATGCGGTGGCTGAGAGACTTCCAGATGTGGAGATCATCCAGAAGAACAGCCCTGTGGGAGATCATCAAGCCAATGGGATGATCGAAGTGAGCATCCGAGAGTTGAAAAGGCAGATGAGGGCACTGAGGATGAGTTTGGAGTCAAAGCTCAAGAAAACCTTGGACAACAATCATCCTTTGGTGGCTTGGATGGCTAGCTTTGCAGCCGAAGCTTTGAACGTCTTCCGAAAGGATTCAAGTGGGAAGACGGCCTATGAGAAGGAACTTTCTCGGAAGTGGACGAAGCCCTCGTTGGAGTACGGGGAGAAGGTCTACATCAGGGAGGCCAAGGAGAAAGATGGGAGGCTCGACTGGGAGCCGATGTCAGTGGCAGTCCGCTTCATTGGTCACCATGCGCGGACCAACTCAGTGATGGGATTGTCTGAGGATGGCCTGAAGATTGGCCAGGCAGTCAAGCGGCTGTCGATGGATCAGAGATGGACCCAAGATGGCCTTGAGGAGTTGACAGGCTATCCATGGGATATGAAGTCAAGGGCCCGATCATCAGAAGGGACCCATGTGAATTGATTGGAGGCGCCGTCGAGAGAAGCGGTGCGACTTCCTCCACCACTTGACGATCTACCTGGACTTGGGAGGTCGTTCTATGTCATGAAGGCCGACGTGGAGAAACATGGTTTTACGGCTGGATGCCGTGGTTGTGCTGCAGCTCAAGCTGGAGGTGTAGCAGTGGCACATGGCAGCAAGTGCCGGGAAAGGATCATGAGATTGGTAGACCCAGATCGGGTCAAGAGGCATGCCGAAAGAAGAGAAGCACGTGCAGAAGTACGAGATGAAGAGAAGAAGCGAAGAGATGCAGCAGGTGAATTCTCCATTGAGGGGGAACAGAAGCCTGAGAAGAAGAAAGTTCGATTTGAACTTCCAGTTGGATCCAACATCGAGGACAAGGTGGACAAGAGGGAAGCTGAGGGAGATCACCCTACTTCGTCAAGTTCACCTACAAAGAAGATGAGAAAGGAGGGCCTTTTGGGCCAGAAAAGATCGGCCGAAACATCGCTGCAGGAACTTGATCCAGCGGCAACTGGAGCAGATGAGCCTGAATTGGTGAGATTGGATGTGGATGCGCCAGAGATTGCAGTTGGGGCGCAAGACGTGACTGTGGAGGATGTTCTTGGTGGTGGCACTTCATCATTGCCGAGTGCTACGTTGAGTTCATCTACATCATTGCAGAGGTCTTCACAGCAGAACCCTGCGGATGACATCTCATCCTTGGACATTGTGGACTATGACATCCACATGAGTGACGGCAAATGGAAAGGCCTGGAGGCCTTGGATGTGGTGGAGCGCCAGATTGAGGCGCGAAAGGCTCAGATTGGAGCCGTTGATGTGGCTGAGATCTTCAGTCCCCCAAGGTTCACAGCGGGAGCTCCTCACCTTGGATTGAATCCGGGCTTTGCTGTGGATCTGCAGACTGGCTGGGACTTGGACAGTGAGAAGGACCTGAAGGCCCTGGACAAGTTGATGAAGGAGCAAGACCCATTCTTGTTGACTGGGAGCCCAAGATGCGATCCATTTTCAGTGCTGAGGTTCTTGAACAAGAAACGCCTCAGTGATCCCAAACATCTTGAAGCTCGAGAACGTGGAGTGAGGCATCTACGTCTTTGCATCGAGAAGTACAAAGAGAGGCACAAGAAAGGCAAGTATTTCCTCCATGAACATCCTGCTCAAGCAGACAGCTGGGATGACGAGAAGATGGTGGAGCTGCAACGACTGGTTGGCCCTATGTGTGCGTGGGGCATGGCTTTATCAACACATCGACAAGGGCATGGTTTGGTCTATAAGCCCACCAAGTTTGTCACCAAGTCCAGGGAGATTGCACAAATCCTGGACCGCCACTGTTTGAACAGGAGAGGAGGTCCGGTTCATCGACATGTATCCCTGATTGGTGGCCTTGCACATCTTTGTGCGCAGTATCCACAAGAGCTGGTGAATGCGGTACTGGAGGGCATCAAAAGACAGATGATGCGAGACAATGTCTTGAGTTCGGTGGAATCATTTGCAGCTGGTCCAGTGCCAAGTGAAGCAACTTTCACAGATGAGTGGCAGCGGGAGGCCGAGCAGTTCTTTGATGACATCAGTGGTGAGGAACTTCCCGCAGAAGGAGTCAGAAAAGCTCGTATGGAAGAAGTGGCCTGGATCAAGAAGATCGACTTGTACACGAAGGTGCCAAGACAGCTAGCAGTTAGCCGTGGGAAACAAGTTCTTCCTGTGCGCTGGGTCGACATCAACAAAGGTGATCGACATCATGTGAAGTTGAGGTCGAGGATAGTTGGCAAGGAGCTGAAGGCGAAAACCAAGGAAGCGCTATTAGCGCATGAATTGTTTTCTGCGACTCCGCCATGGGAGGTCATCAAGGGCTTGTTCTCGCTGCTGGTCACCGACCCCAAGGAGGACACTGAGAACAAGTTCGGCAACAACTACAAGCAGGACAAAGACCTGGTGGTTGGAGTGTTTGACATCTCGCGAGCCCACTTCATGCCCAAAGCACAACGGGAGCTCTACATCGAGATTCCAGAAGAGGATCGTGAAGAAGGAGATGGAGATGTTGTTGGACGTCTCAACAGAGGCATGTATGGATTCAGGGATGCTTCGAATGCCTGGATGAAGGATTGGCAAGATGTCTTGAAGAGCGGTGGCTTCACCGTTGGAGTTGCAAACCCCGCTCTCTTTCTCAACGAGGAGGACAATTGTCGTGGCGCAGTTCATGGTGATGACTTCTATGTTCTGGGACCAACCTATGCGGTGGACAAGGTGAAGGACATGCTGAACCACAAGTACCAAATGAGAGAGAGTCATCGCCTGGGCTTTGGAGAAGGATGCACCAGGAAGGCGACAGTCCTCAACCGGGTGGTGTCGCTTGGCGAGACAGGTGGTCGCCGTTGGGTGCGTATAGAGCCTGACAAGAGGCACATTGAGCTGATCGTTGAAGGAGTTGGCCTCAACATGAATTCAGCTGGAGTGACAACGCCTTCAATAAAACAGACTGATGCGCAGGCAGCAGCATTGGAGACGTCAGCTGATTTGAGTCCAAAGGATGCTTCGAGGTATCGTTCTGGAGTGATGAGGGCGAGCTTTCTTGCCCAAGAACGAGCAGACATTGCAGAAGCTGTCAAGAGGATGGCGCAGGGCATGGCAAAGCCGAAGCTAGCTCATTGGGAGTTGCTGAAAAGATTGGCGCGCTACTTGATCAAGTACCCCAACATTTGCTTGGTTTATCATCAACAACGGATGCCAGATTTCCTGAGAATCGCCGTTGACTCAGACTTTGCCGGCGACAAGGTTGGGAGAAGGAGCACTACAGGAATGGTGCAGTTCTTCGGAAGTCATGTTCTGAAGGCAACAAGCAACCTTCAGACAGTGCTTGGTTTGAATGTTAGCGAGGCTGAGTACTACGCTTTGACGCATGGAGCTGCTCATGGTCTTGGGATGCAGAGCTACTTCCAGGACATTGGGCTGAGCTTGGGCGTGGTGCTTGAAAGTGATTCGAGCAGTGCAAAGAGCTTTGCAAGCCGACAAGGGCTAGGTCGACAAAGACATGTTCAAGTACGATATCTTTGGCTTCAACAAGCCGTGGCCAAGCACAACGTAGTGGTCAGGAAGATCGGAACCAAGAGCAACGTCAGCGACATCCTGACGAAGGCCAGCGATGCAACGACCATCGCAAGGCATCTGAAACAAATGGGTCTAGAGACTCATATTCCAGATAATTCATTGCAGAGGACGATCTATTGAGATCAGCCAGACTCCGCTACCAACTGTCTTACACGAAAACCGTGTTCGACAGAGGAGGAGTGATCGAATTGTGACTCCGTGCATAGCATGGTCGGATCAAAAGGTGCGGACAGCCGCCATAGGGTTTCATCATATTATTTTATCATATTATTATATCATATTATTATATCATATTATCATATAATATTATTATATCATATTATATCATTATACATGTATTGTTGACATGACAATGTGAAAATGAATGGATTCAATCAAAACATCAAAGAGGTAAAAGTTGGGTGGGGCCGGGGCCACTAACATTGGTCCCTGAAACCGAGTTCCATACTTTCAGCCATGCATGCAGTTTGGTTGCTACATCTGAGTTGCACCCCATAGGCCCCATAGGGTCCTGGGCCCCAAGGAACCATCACGACCCTCCGGTATGACTCAGGAGCCGGCAAAGGCTGAATGGCTCCTGGGCTCATTTCTGACCAAGAAACTGGTAGCGTGGAGCCCAGTTGGAGCACGGGTATCAGGTTTGAAGTGAAACGTCAACTATAGTGGTTGTTATTAGTCTTATTGTTATTATAGTTAGTAACTCTTTCTGGTAACTAAATTTATAACTATTGTAAGTTATTGGTATAGTAACTCTTTGTTATTAGGGTTGTTTTTAGGAAGAATTGACTGGTGTTTGATACATGTCTGCCATTGAATCTCGAAGGATGGGCAACTGGGAGGTGCTCAAGGGCGAGCAGCGGCCCGTGAGGCATCGGGGAGATGGCAGACATAGAGCCTGCTGTCCTGTAATATTAAAAATGGTAAGTGTAAACTTGATAGTTGGTACTTTTGTTATGGTATAGTAGTATAGTAATACCATGTAATACCTGAGTAGTTAGTTAGGTATGGTAATATGGATCATATATGATCATATATGCATATAGTTTATACTAGTTTAAACACAGGTATATATAAACCTGTAACATGGAAATGCAATTATAGGTCAATTTCATAAGGGCTTCTCTGGCAATGGTCGGAAAACATGGACAAAAATGAAGGCTACACGGCTACACCCTCAAAGTGAAGATGCCTTTGGCCATGAAATCATTGTTTGGTCATGGGAGAGGCAGCTGCCCAATGCTGCCCAGACCCTGAAAGTCCTGATATGTTATGGCCACACTAGGTCACTAGGTGACTGTGTGCCAGAGCATAGGGTCGAAACTGATTCACTACCAGAAACCAGAAACCAGATAACGAACACCGGCTTGTCTTTCTCAAGACTGAGGACTCATTGCACCATTGCACCATTGACTAAAAAAAAGAGGCACCTCGGCCAACTGCCCTTTGCGCTCCAGGCAGCTGCGCGTGCCATCAGTCTGGAGGTGCTCCCAGTGGCATGTCATCCTCAAGTCATCTCAAGTCACTCTTGTCCACAATCCGCTGGTGTTTCAATGCTTTTCCAACGGCAACATTCTATGTTCGGGGTATCCCTGATTTTCCTCGTTTGTCCGGCCGGGGCCCGGGGTCAGAGTCGTTCATGACTGGGCCTATGACTTGGATGATCTCCAATGGAGGCTCAAAGAGAAAGGGCAAGGTGCGTCCGTGATTCTTGTCGTCTCCTGTCGATGGAAGCAGCCAATCTACTGACTGTCTTGTGATTGGCTTTCCTGTGGAAGATGTTGGGTTTACCATTTCAATGTCTGAAGATGTCTGAAGGTTTTGAGATCATTCAAGATTTTGCTGCAAGCACTTGCCCTGGAAGTCGTTTCAACAGCTGATGTTGGATGATTTTGGTACATTAATACAGCTGGAAAGTTCGGTTGTTTGGAGTATTTTTAACTTCGTAAGTTCGGCTTTGATATTGTTACTGGCTCAACCTTGGCTAGATACTTCAGTACTTTCATCTTTTGCTATGGTAAAAGCTACTAACACGCTAAAAAGCAGACGTTTTGCTGGGTATTTACAGACTCTCTGCCACCAGGAACGCCATGTCGCCGGGAAGGGACCTGAACGCGGAAGCGAGGCATGGCGAGGGTGGCTGACTCATACCACTTGGGGACGGATTATACCATCCATTAAAAACAGAAAAAAATGCTGATGACTTGGATGATTTCTGGGGTTTACCACATTCACGGATGCATCGCGGTAGGCTACTCAAATGGAGATGTTAGATTCTATAGATGGATTAGGCAAAATAGTACTCAAAATTTAGTATTGCATGATAGGTATTATAATATGATATTATCTAGTATTTAAGATCGTCTAACCAATTTATATAGTATCTATATAGTATATGTATGTAGTATTATAATACAATGAGGATTTAAGATCATCTAACCACCAAACATGCAGCTTGGTTGTACGGTCCAGGCTTGGCTTGTCCAGTCCACGACGCGGTGACTTTGTGGAGAGCCTTGTTGGCAGGGAAGAACTGCAAAAACAAACAACAATTGGATTGTATAATATTTGCCACTAAACGATATATATTATATAAATAGACCCATATTTATATATATATATATATGTATAATATAAGTAAAGTATAGTACTAATTAGTCAATTATGACCATTTATGACCTATTGATAAAAAAAAAATATCAGATTACTAACCGTATATATTATAGTCAAAAAGATAAACAAGTGGCGTGTGATTTTACTTGTTCAATCTTTTGGGTGTGTGTGTGCTATTGTTGCGTGTGTCTTTGAGACTGGGACCGCTTTGTACACAGCTTGGGACGTTTTTTATCAATGAGACGGGCAAACATGTAGGTTGATGACACGGTTTGTCCCATCATGCAGTTCCTGGAAATCAGAGATTCATTCAGAGAGACACATCTGAGAGTTTAAGCTTCTTGAACTCTCCATGTTAATGTTCTCGTCTCTGAGGGATACAAAAACAACAAAGAACTGTTTGTTTTTGTTGCTGGCTATTCGGCTTTTATGAACATGGGGTAGTCTAAAATCATAAAATCATCCGAAATCCAATGGTTAAAAATCACATATATATATATAATAATAATAATCATAATAATAATATAATATAATATAATATATAATATTATATAAAATTTATAATATATATATAATATAATATAATATATATTATTATTATATTATATATATATATATTTAATATGATATATAAGATATAATTCTTCCCTTCCCAAATGGTGCTGGGAGATCTATCCCGCATCCTGCAGCACTTGGTCCACTTGGTCTCAACGAGGTCCCCCCGGGGCTCTCCTACGTCTCGGCAGCGGAGCCTACAGCGATCCCATTGGAAGGAGATCATCCGCATCCAGTATAGAAACATGATTTAAGAGTACTTGTCCGCAATCCAACATATGGGTATGGATCAATACCTCTTAATACCATTTTTAGTGGGATGAACATCCATTTACCAGCTATTTTGATGTTCACCAGGGGTACAAGGTTTTGACACACTGCCATATTAATATTGCTAAAATTTAAAAACTATAGCCTGATTCCCACGAATCATGCGGATAGTAGTGACAATTCCAGAAGTTTTCGGGACGCTGCTTCCTCGACCTAGGGTATGGCATGCATGTTTTAGCTCTGGGAGTTTCAGCTCCACAGGTTGCCATGGGTCAGGCTGTATCGCTGAGGAACTGAAAAGGGGTGGTCATCATTTTCAAACATTACTGGTTGGTGGTTTGGAACATGGCTTTTATGACTTTCCATATATTGGGAATAATCATCCCAACTGACGAACTCATATTTTTCAGAGGGGTTGAAACCACCAACCAGATTTGGACAGTCACTTGTACAATCATTGCTGACTTTAGGCGTTCAGGTTCATCTCTTCATGTCAATTCGAGTACCATCTGGACGACGGACAACAGCAGGAGGCAGGGTTAGCGGAGCGAAAAGGAATCTCGTTGGGAGCCTCAGTGAGCGTCGCGTGAAAACTGGCTTTCAACCTGATGGCACCGGAAAATGGTGTGTATATTTGGCTCTATAGATGTATTATGTACACAATTCATACACAGACACAATATATATATATATATATATACACATGTAATTATATATGTATACGTATATAGACAATGGACAGCCGATTTCTATTTTCCATCTCCCTCTCTCTCTCTCTCTCTCTCTCTCGCTCTCTATCCTTCTTTGTCTTGACACAATATGACATATTGCATAAACGCGCATACATTATGATATATATACATATACATACGTACATATACATACATTAGTACATACATACCAAGTACATATACATTGACATTATGTTACATACATATATCATGTATAATGCATACATATATATATTACATTATATAATACATCATATTTTAAAATGGCACCGCCCTCAAGGCGCTCCAGCAGCGCGCCCCCCATGCGCGCGGCCAGCTCCCAGTGGCCCAACAAGATGCCAGGTGTCGATGATGTGGTTTTTTTTTGGGCGTTCTGAACCAACAAAAATGGGGAAAACCATGGATTTTATGATTTGTTTATGATATTTATGATATTTTATGATATTTTGTGATATTTTATGGAGATTGCATGGGCATATGATGGGGAGATTGAAGCAGCAATTTAAGATACTTGTGATATTTGGATGTGTATGGATATGGATTGTTTTCAGGAAATTGATGATAAAAAGATGTTTTCAAGCCCGAATTGGTGACCCTATGTGACCATTCAAGCTATTGATAATTATAGGGACAGAGAAAATTTATCCATGAATTCATGGCTACCTTAACCTATATAGATATCCTGATATGGCATCACACGGCCACTTTTGTGACCACAGAGTTGTTCAGGCTGAAGTTCAGGTAGTATATAACTCCATGAGGGATGTTTTGGTTTCTACACATTCTTGCGGAAGGTTCCAATTCTATATACCTTACCTCATTCCCACTTCTACTTAGTCAAACCTGCAGAATGCTGGATTTCCTTTTGATACCCTCTGGTAAATTAACATAGACCCTGAAAATCACCCATGTTTAATGGAAACTAGTCTTCCAACCCCTATCTGCCAGGGTCTATGTTAATTTCCCAGAGGGTAATTGAGTTCCTAGCCATTGTCAGTGGCCTACATCCTGCTTTCACATGGTGACAGGTGGAGAACAAGGTATCATGGAGTTGCTGAGTCAGTGGCCTCAGTGAATTTTCCAACATCTCCAGCCAGCATGATTTTCCTTGGAGTAGCATGAGCTAGATAGGTGATGTTGGCTAAATTTCTACTGGTTACTATGTGCGCTGCACTTAAACTGATGTTCCTAGTTGCAAATGTGCATCAATACCGATTTTGTACCCAGTTAGGGTATGTAACCCAGTTTCTGACCAGTTAAGTAACTCCATGGCCCATCTGAGACTTCCAGCCAGCATTTTCCAGCCATCAGTCAGCAAGGAAGGTGATTCTGGCGAAGGGTTTATTTATCGAATTTATCCATGCCTCTGAAGGCTCAGATGTGTACTGGGTCAGAAACCAAACACCCATTGAAATAGGTTGCTGTTTGCAAATGGTTTATTCATGTTTATTCTATTCGTTGTTGGGATGTAAACTGCAAGGCACCAGACTGAAATAGCCCATAACATCCCACCCAGAACCAAGGTGTCTTTCTCTTCAGCTGCTGTAGAAATAACCTCATCACATCAAACAGTGAGAAACGGAAGCTGTGTGTCACAACAAAGCATTAATTAGGTTGAATTGTTACAGGTCTGAACTTGACTGGTTCCATGGAAAAACATGGAACATAAGTGAGCCCGGAAGTCCTTCACCTTGTTCCCACCTCCCAATCTCGGCTTTCAAGGTCACCCACCACCAACCTTCAACTGTCCACACTGCAGCAAGAAAGTTCAGGTGCCAAAGAGGCGGGCAACGGCAACGGAACTGGGTGGTTTGGATTTGTTGAGATCCAAGATCACTAAAACTCGTGGCTTGCAGCTGGAAGCAGGCAGATCAGGCAGCTTCGAGAGGTGACACTGTCTGATGTTTTTTTGACCATGTGATTTCATGATGGTTTCCCTGTTGTTCATCCAATGCAGCTTTGTACCTTGTTAGCATGAGGACAGAGGGCTGCCATGTTTGCCATGTTGAAATGTCCAAAAGGATATGGAAAAGATTTAATTCCCTCATCATGCAGAATGTATTGAACAGAGATTTGCCCATGATTCAGTGCATCTACGATGTGTAATAGTGGGTATATAAAGTAATTAACATGTAATGCTCAAGAATGACAAAACATGACGACAACAACAATGACAATGATAATACTAAATATACTAACAATGACACGGCAAGACCCTGCGGTTTGCCCGGACTCCCAATGAGCGCTTGGACGATGCAGATGGTGATGGTCATGGTCATGATGGTCATCTTGGTCATCATGGTCATCATGATCATCATGATCATGATGGTCATGGTCAATCCTAAAACCTCATGTAGACCCGAATAGCGTTATTGCATTGTTCCAGGTCTAGACTATGTCTGACAGTGTAATTGGTGTTTGGAGTGTCGGCAAACCTCGGTGTCTGTGTAACAATGACAACGCTAACAATAATAGATAGCATGAAGTTAATATATGATATAAGTTAACATGAAAAAATATAGCATTAACCATATTATACATGGCTAATAGTAATATATATATATATATATATAATAATGATAATTACAATTAATTACATGTATATTAGCCATGATAAAGGTCCTGCTGAACCACTTCGGGACGCCCTCCGTGAATTATCAAACATATAATATAATGTTAGTGCAGTCAACCACCCATGTTTTGTGATTTTTACCAACCATAAGAAATGGTAACAATGGTAACAAATTGGGGATGGTTTACTAACAAATTGGGGATGATTTACTATTGCTTTCTATTGCTGGCAACTCACATTGTAGCTGAACATACCACAACTCACAGCGTCGCGTCCGTCGTGTCCGATCTTCCTTGCCGCCCCGGCTCAGTATTTGGCCGAAAGATGGAGGGGCTCGGGAGCCTGAGCAGTGGCGGAAAAGCCCTTGTTGGTTGATGTTTCTGAAGGGGTTGTACCCCCAAAACACATGGTATTATTAGGTCCCAAAAAATCATCGGAAATACCCAGCTTGCATCCCAAGACATAAAAAACAGATGGTGAACATCAACTGAATTATTTTTTGCTGAATGAACATCAACTGAAGGATTTAGTGACAGAGTTTGCTGCCAACGACTTCTGATCAAGCCATCTTGACACGAGGTGCTGGTCAAGACGGGCCCATCCAGACCAGGTTGGTTTTCCATTCGTGACTCTCTTGGCATGTGATGGTATATGTAGTATTCAAAAAACAATAGAACAGTGAAATCCTACTAAAATAGTGATAACTAACTTTAAAATCCTACTAAAAATAGTGATAACTAACTTGAAAATCCTACTAAAAATAATGATAACTAACATCAAAATCCTACTAAAGTAGTGATAACCCACTTTTTCCTATCTTGGGAATGACAAAAAAAAGTGGTTCTCAAACCTTGGGTGAGTCCAGGGGCCGCCTTGGGACAGCAACAAGCAGACACCCGTCGCCGGAGAGTCGCACGAGTGCCCTGAAGAGGGCGAATGGGAGAATCTGGTTTGTGGTATTTAATGATGGTTAATGATAGTAAATTATGGTTAATCATGGTTAATAAGGGTTAATTATGGTTAATAGCAATAAATCTGGTTTCTATTGGGAAAACCATAGGAAAACCATAGGTTAATGATGGTTAATAATGGTTATCAATGGCTGGTTGGTGGTTTGGAACAGCCGCGATTGCCCAATGCTACCAGCAGCTGCGGCCGTCCACCACCGATCTTGGGCAGGTATCTTTACAGGGTTTTGCCATGGCTTCATTCCCCATGACG
>Ga0126342_10012284_pt1 | contig 15277 bp, 14 predicted proteins | sample Cyp1metagenome_FD_92528 | JGI IMG/M metagenome (GOLD analysis project Ga0126342, IMG submission 92528) | Coral microbial communities from Lord Howe Island, Old Settlement Bay, Australia - Cyphastrea 1 metagenome | ecosystem: Host-associated > Invertebrates > Cnidaria > Coral ...
TTCTAAAGTTGGATATATCCTTTCTTTCTTTGCTTTCATTGAAATATTTAATTTTGATTTAAATTCATTGTCTTTGTCTCTTGCTTTGTTTGGAGTTAGTCCTGTTGCGCTATGAACATCTTTATAATTGTACGTCACCATAATTTCATCTATGTAGTCTATCCATTGTATATTAGGTTTTCTATTTTTTTCATCATTCTCAATTCTTTTGAATAATTTATCCTTGAAGGTGCGTATAATTTTTTCTGCAAAAGCAAGATGACCTCTAGTCCTGTAAAGTTCAATATTTTCACCTTCAACAAACTCTTGAAATTCACTACTTGCTATTGCTTTCTCATCGTCAGTATATATGGTTTTTGCTTTTCCGCCCATCTTTCTTATAGCCTCTTTTGTTCCTTTGATGACACTACCTGTTTCTTTCCTCCTTACTGGAACCACCACTGCATATTTACTTAAAACATCAATACATACTAAACCCGCTCTGTATCTTTGTTTTACCTTTAAATCCTTTTTTGAAATAAAAAAATATATCAACTTGATAAGTATGATTGTTGTGGGGTGCTACAAAACTGTTTTCTCCTCGTGGCTTCTTTTTGATTTCAATATTCTTTCTAAAGAACTCTTCAACGTCTGCCATTTTTATTGTAGTTTTTTTTTCTTGCTGTCTTCTAAAGTGGTTTTCCTATTTCCATAGCCACTGCGATCGTAATAGACATCACTAATTATTTTTTGCTTATTATCACTCATTATAAATAGATGATATAATAATATAATATTATATCATTTATTATTGTTCTTGTTCTTGCTCTTTGAGCCAGTCTTGATGTTTTTGTGATTTTTCGTGTCTTTTCTTGTGTCCAAATGTGTAGTGCTTACCGCAACTGCATAAATGTTTTTCCATTAAAATATGTTTCCTTTCTTGAAATCTTTTTTTGTGATATTCCTTTTCTTCTTCCTTGTGAAGTTTTTTGTATTCCCTTCTTTGTGCCAGACAGGCAGGTTTGTTTCTCTCATAGTATTCCTTGGATGTTTCCTTCCTACCTGCTACAACTTTATTTATACAAGGTCTATTTTCAATGTAATAACCTTCTCTTGAGCGTAGTTCTTCTTTGCTATTACTTGGGTATATTTCAACTAATTCTATTTTACAATTACCAATTCCAAATTCATTAAATAATTCAAATGATGTTGTCTTAGTGCAACCACCCTTTAAGTATGTAGTGTACTTGCCTCTATGTCTAGTCATCCTTTGGCTCAAACTTTCAGAGGCTGAACCAGAGTAGAATTTTGTATAAGCGTTATCTGTTATCCGGTAAATCTTTCCATTGTCATATCTATTCATATCCCTAATACTCTAAAACAATCTTTTCTTTAGACCAAAATCTGAATAATTATTTTTGAAAGATTTTTCAAAAACAATCAGTGAGCACTACAATTACAATACTTACAATATGGAGTGCAATTATCCACAGAATGACACAGTGTATTATCAAGTCTTTGTGCTGTGAAGTTTTTTGATACTTTACCTGCCTTCATTTCAATATAAAATTTAACAGAACAATGAGCACAGCAACCGTGAAAATGTTTTAAACACCAATGTTCATCAATGTAGTTTTCTTCATCTATTTCTCTTGACCCTTTCTTATCTTGTAGTTTGTATCCTTCTACTTTGTTCTTAAAATATCCTACTATCAAATTCTTTTGCATCTCTTCATCAGCCTTCTCATTTTTGAAAAAAATAGACATTGTTAAAATCACGACATCGTGTAACAGATGTCCAAATCCATTCTTTATTCACCAAATATGATTTTTGCCATTCATGTATCGTAATGTTTCCGCTTATTGAAGTTCCTTGCCTTGAATCTGTGGTAGCACAATATGCATATCTAAAATGATTGTCTATGATACTTTCATTTACTGTTCTTACATGTTCTTCATCTTTGATGTCCTGTATTGTAATGATATTACTATTACCTTCTATTTTTGTAATTAACCATCTGATATTTACATTGAATTTACCTTTATCATCTTTCCTATACAGTCTGCACATCAGCATCTCACCTACTTCATACTTATCTTTCTTTCCTAATCTTCTAATTTCATTAGACACTGCTTGACATCTCATATTAGTATATGCTAGGTTGTTCTCACTTTGCATTACATCTTTTGTGAATTTAAAATGCTTGACTATCCAATCTTCAATGCTCATATCCTTATGCCAAAGGTCATCATAAATTTCATCTAACTTCTTTCTGTTTCTTTCTCCTTCTTCTGTGTCTTTGCCTCCTACTCTCTTACATATCTTTAAGAAGATGTTATATTTAAAGATTATGTTCATACAACTTTCAACATACTCATCTACATTCTGACAGTTAGTATAGGGTTCTATACTTGGTAGTTGCTTGACATCACCTGCACCTATTATGATTAAATCAGGGTTCTGTTCAGAAAACACTCTGATTTTATTTAATATATATGGACTTGCCATATAGATTTCATCAAATACTATTACTTGATAAGCACTGTCTGTAATCATAACTAGGCAACTTATCATCTTTAAATACTGGAATGCTAAAAAAGGTATTTAAAGTTTCTGCATCACAATCTATCTCTTGCTTCAACATATTCTGAGGGACAACACAAAGGGTATTGTATCCTAACTTGTTAAATTGTTTGCCTATATGTGATTTTCCAGAACCAGCGAAACGAGCACGGATAAGCATCCTCTTTCTTCTGATTTTTTTTTTTTTACAAATGGCTTCTGTATCCCATTCATCCTCTACTTCTTCTCTTTCAGATTTATATACCGGTATTTTAGGTATTTCATTATGTCTCCAGCTATACTTGTGTAAAATAGGTTCTACCTTGTTCGTTTCAACTCTCCAGCCACCTACGCCATCATAAAAGTCTAATGCCTTCTTTGCCTTTCTGACATCTTTTTTAGCAATATGGAAGGCATCAGTCTTAACAGCATAAACGTTTATGTTCTTTGCACTTCTCATAGCTTTCATACATGTGAAAATTATGATTTTGTAAAAGTAATTCTTTAATGTGGCGAAATCCATTCATTAACTTTCTTTCACCTGATTTACTGACAATATAGTATCTAGTTTTTCTGCTTTTCTCTTCTATCTCTCTGCGGGTATTAGTTTCACAGTAGTAAGTTTTTCCATCTTCAATTTTGTCATCAAAATCTGCATAGCTTTCACCACCATTCTTATCTAAAAAATAGGTTTTTCCATTTTCATTAGTTTCTATTGTCCAATCGTTCCCTAGTTCTCTCCACACACCGTATTCCTCCATCTTCATCTCATTCATTGTGTAAATTTTTACCACCATACTTTTTTTGATGATGCAGTGCCTCCTTAATGCCATCAAACATTCTACTCACAGTTTTTCTGTTGAAGGATTTTTCAAGCAAACCGAGGGCAATATCTTCACACTACACCCCTCTTAATCAATTCTTTAAGATGAAGACCATAAACTAAATTGAATTTCTTGTTAAAAATGATGTTGCCCTGACAGGCTTTCACCAAATACAGTGTGTAATCACTAAATTTGTTTACATTAGATTTATCAACATAAGGTTTCCAAACATCAAACTCTTTGAATACTGGAACTTTAACAATCTTAGAGCCTCCAAAACTAAATGCTTTCCTAGTATCAATGCTACATTTTTGAACATCAATATTTACATGCTTTCCTAAGTATCCACATGGAACTATTGTCCTGCATTCATCTAATATTTCTACATCAAGGTCTGTATAGTAGGACTTGAGATTTTCTGAAAACAACTGCTTGTGAAACTTGAACATTTCCTCACTTACCTTGTTGTATTTTTCTTCTGTCTCTACTGCTATGTCTTCATCAATATTATCTATGTTCAAGTGCTGAGTTACAATGATGTATAGAACTTCTTTGTATATTTTTTTTGCTTATTGTCATTTCAGAGTGATCTGCAGCCGGTCGTGGCTCACCTGTGAGGAAAAAGTTTGTTTTGTGCTGTCATGCATTTGCAGTGGTAGCGGAGCCACGAAGTGGCCTAGTTGTGTTAGTACCGGCCCCTGAGCCGGCTGAGCCGATGGAGGGCCTCACTGGTGGGCTACGTGGTTCGTTGGACGGGTCCGACGGACTGACTGGGGGCTATGCTCCTGGATTTGGGGAGATTCCGCTCCCTGACTTTTCGAGGAGAAGAAGAACGAGAGGGGTGACTTTTGGCAGTGAACCTGGTAGATCGTCGTCTTCCGGGGCATCTCTGGACAGCCAGGTGGACTCTGTGGAGTTGAGCTCGGGCAGTGCTGTCGAGGAGATGCCTCGTGGAGAGGTTAGAGGTCTCCGGGATAGAGCTGTCACCCCCGGAAACCTGACAGGTAATGAAATGAGCCCAATGGATGCAGATCCATTCGCAAACGATCCCTGGAGGAGCCATGTGGTGCAGAACTATGTGGCGGAGAATTGGTCTGAAGCAACTTCAGTGTCACAGAGTGACGGGCAAGAGTCCGACAGTGCTTGGGGAAGTTGGCATGGAAGTGCGAGGTCGTGGAATAGCTGGTCATCCGGGCAATGATCCAACTACTCGGGTGGCGAGAGATGGAAGAACTGGTCGTGGAATGATGGTGATGATCAACATTCCAACTGGTCTTGGAGGACTGAGTCGCTACATGGTGGACTTCGAGACAACCCTGCAGTCCTTGACGGAGATGTTGCAGGACAAGTTCAAGATGATCATGGAGTTGGTCAAGCAGATCTTCCTCGCAGAGATTCCAGTGCAACCCACCGGAATGGGGATGTGGGCAGAGTGGCTGATCCAGCCTCACCAGCTGCAGGTGGGAAAGACCCTATGAATAGACCTCTTGGAGAAGTTCCAAGTGGTGTGCCTTCAGTGGCTGGAAATCAGAGCCAGCAAGCCGCGGCTGGGGGAGGAAAGATCAGTTCAACCTACCCACCGATCTTCTATGCCAGGCCTGGCGAGAGCTGGGAGTTGTATTGGAGGTCGGTGACCTTTTGGATTGCTTCAGAGGGTCGATCACTTCCTGAGGAGATGAGAGGACCAAGACTGATGCAACAGTTGAGAGAGCGGGCAGCCAATATTGTCCAGCACCTGTCGGTGGAGCAGGTGGCGGCTTCGAATGGAGTGGAGCTCATTCGGCAGACGATGGAGAAATCACCCATCATCAAGTTGCTGGACCAGAAGCGAGTGGATCAACGAAGGAAGAAGTTCATGCGGCTCTCTCGGCTTCCTCAAGAGTCAATAGAGTCCTTCATCAACAGAGCTGAGATCTACCGGAGGGAGAACCAGTCTTCTCCGGCATACCAGGTGGGATCTCAGTTCTATGTGGGGCATCTTTTGGATGCTGCAAAACTCACGAAGCGTGACCACGCCTTGGTGAAGGCGGCTTGTGGCGGCACTGTGGAAGATGAGGACTTGGTCACGAATGCCCTGATTGACCTGGCGGACCAGTTGGAGGGACTGCCAGGGTGTGCCATAGGCAAAGGCGAACCTACCATGGACCAGGAAGATAAATACTTGGTCCAAAAGGGTGGGGTGGCTTTGTCATCTACTATGTCATCGAGTTCCTCTACGGCAAGTTCAGCTCCCTCTGGAGGCAAGAGACGCAAGAAGTTTTTTGGGCGTCGCCGTTTTCGAGATGCTCTGATGGCCATTTTGGAAGATGATGACATGGGAGAGGACGACATAGCCGAGGAGGACCCTATGGGAGAACCTCTTGGTGAGGAATCAATGGATGAAGATGAAGAGGACATGACGTCCTTTGCTGGTGGAGCTCACAACACCTTGGAAGTTGGGGCGGCTCCTTCATCGCAGGGATCCTCTTCTTCGACAACTTCTGGCGTCTCCAATGGTTCTTCACCCAATGATCTGGCAATGGCCGAGATCTACGCCCAGGAGTACAAGGCCAGAAACAGGGTGAGGGAGAGCAAAAAGATGCGGCAATACTTCCAGAAGGAAGGCAATGGCATGAACAGTGGAAACTCCCGTGACCGGGAACAAGTTCGGAGATGGGTGAAGAACAACAGAAGACAGAACCATGTTTTATCTGTCGACAGCTGGGTCACTGGTCGCAGGAGTGCCCGTACCGGAACAAAGCACCGGTACATGCCTCAAATGTGACTTTTCCGGTGACTGATGCTCAGTCCGAAGGGGATTGGGCGTACTTGATCGGATGTGCTGAGTCCGATGCCAGGTACAAAGAGCGCCCGCTGCAGCAGAGACAGATCCAGCCTTCATGCAACTTTATGGTCGAGACCCCTAAAGAATGTCATCAACATGAAATTTATTGGTCATTGTCTGAGTTGGGCGACAAGATGATCCTTGACTTGGGTTGCATGAAGACTGTGGCAGGTACTACTTGGATCAATCCAGTCGTTCAGAAGTGGAAACAACATGGTCATTATGTACGAGTAGTTCCAGAATCAGAGTCTTTTCGATTTGGGGATGGTCATGTGAATCGCAGTCGTTTTGCAGTCATTTTGCATGTCTCCATTGCGGGCATCCCATGTTTATTGAGAATATCAGTGGTGGCAGGTGATTGTCCCCCTTTGCTGTCAAAACCTGTTTGTTCGGAGTTAGGACTGGTAGTAGACACTTCAAAGCACACTATTTCATCTACCAGACATGGAGTGAAAGCGTTTGGCATGTCACAGTCAAAGGGTGGACACTATACTTTGAAAATTGATGATTTGGCAGATTTGCAAGCAGTGCCTGAACATGCAGTTTTGGAACCTCATCGAGAAGTGATGGCATTGCGTTTTTCAAGTGGATCAAAAACAGGGATGCCACAGCCCCCTGATTGTGAACAGCGTCCGTCGGGTGTGCCGCAGGCCCATGGACGAATCTCCGAATTCGAAATGGGAGAATGTCGGGATGGTAGATTCAGCCAGTTCTCTCGAACTGGAGGAAGTGAATCCCAGAGACCAGCCGAGACAGTCTTCTTCGAAGAAACCAGTCCGGCAGTCGACCAAGTTGAGGAGACCGGCAACCTCTCCTGGAACCAGAGCGCAGTCAGCGCTGGATCGGGTGCGCAACCAAGAACAGATGGCTCAGATGCAACAGATGCAGGCCCAGATGCAAGAGATGTTCATGCAGATGCAGAATGTGGCCATGGTGGCGCAAGAAGCCGCGGGCTCAGAGGACAAGAAGGTCAAGCCTCGGGCCAAGTCAGCATCCGGGCAGAACAAGACCAAGGGCAAGCCGAAACTGGGGGCTCTCACCAATCCCCAGGCAGACTTCCCGACTCTGTCCAACGTGTTCTCAGACGATGTGACTTACAACATAGCCAAGTCGCTGCTGTCGCAGACGGTGACGTTCAAATGGAAGATGATGTTGCTGCTGTGTCGCATCAAGGCCGCCGTGGAGCACGAGGGCAAGAAACGATGGAAGCGCAATCCGCGCTGGATCATGCACATGCATGGCAGGCACCTGGCATCAATGTGGGGTCATGTGGGATCCGCCAGACAGCTGTGCTTCAACCCAAGGGTATACCCTCTGGCTCTGGGTATGCCGATCGAGGTGGAGATCGACGAGGAGCACCCAGCACCACAGGGAGCACAGCGGCGGAGCCCAAGTGCAAGGCGGAGATAAAGGCTGAACTCCTGGACCCGAATGCCCCCACAGTTCAAGAACAAGCACGTCGTGCTGAAGATCGAGCTGATGTCGTATGTGGCGGTGATCCTGCTCTTCACCAATGTCATGCTCCGGAAGGAGAAGGTCCTAAAGATGCTCTTCATGGCGGCGCAGATGTCAAAAAGATCACATTGAATCGCCGGCAGAGGCGAAACATTCAGATTGGAGTGCACAAGGCTTTGAGAACACACAAAAGGATGCATGACCTCGTGCAGATGAAGTACAAGCGCTGGACTCTTCTGGAGGTGTTTGCTGGACAAGCTACTTTGTCATTTACAGCAGATCAATCCCAGAAATGGACAGCCTTACCACCACAAGATATTATCTATGGCCTGGACCTGAAACTGGCGGAGCACCAACAAATCTTGAAGGATGTCATCCAAGTGCAGCAGCCGGAGGTGATTACCTTGGCTCCACCATGTGGTCCTTGGAGCTCATGGCAACGGATGAGAAAGAGAAAAGATTTGTTGAGCGCTCTTCGTCGAGAACACCGACCATTTTGGGAGTTCGTCTGCTGGGTATGGGCACATCAAACATTGCATCACGGCATCGTGGTGTTGGAGCAGCCAGCTCAGAGTGATGCCTTGAGAATGCCAATGATGAGCAGGAGAGAGCAGGTGTATCAACAAGAGGTACACATGTGCCAAATGGGGTTAGTGGACGCTGTCAGTGGTCGCCCACACAAAAAACCAACTGTTGTGCAAATGAACCACCCTGCTACCAACTCGGCAGCATTCCCGGAAAGAAAGTGTGACTGTGAGCCTGGAGAACATCAACCAATAGAAGGGTCAGTACGGATCGAAGATCCGAGCGGCAGTGGCAATATGCTCACGGTCAAGAGATCAACCTTGGCTGCGCAGTGGACACAGGAATTTTGTGACTGGCTTCTGGATGGGCTGGAGGCAACGTTGGAAGAGGGTGCTCAGGAGATCCGTCTTCCGCTACATGCTCAAGTTCCGCCAAACAGACTGTGGCAGACTGTCCCGGTTGAAGTTGAACAGACACCGGAAGGCCAACTGAGGCAGCATATGAACATGGTGGAAAATGGAACGAGATATGACTACATCAACTTCACTGGAGGGGCAGCTCTGCTGCATCGAACCATTAGGTCAACCTTGGCACACTTGCATGTGGCGTTGGGCCATGTCACAAATGAAAAGCTTCAGAGAATGCTGCATCTGAATGGAGCTCAGCCTGAGGTCATTGAGGCGGTGAAACATCTGAAATGTCAGATATGTTCCCAGGTCACCGCCCCAATGGCGACCCCGAAGGCAGCCTTTCAGAGACCGATGGCATTCAATGAAAGGATTTTGTCAGACACATTCTATGTTTGGGATGCCAAGAATGAGAAATTTGCGGTGACGCATGTGTTGGATGCATTTTCTCTTTACCAAATTGCCATGGCCATGAAAGATCCATCAGCTGACAACACCACACAACTCCTTCGAGACAGATGGATAGGAGTGTTCGGTCCACCAAACATCCTGATGACTGATCAGGGAACAGAGTTCCGAGGCATCTTAGAACCTCTGCTGAAGACTTTTGCGGTTTTTCACGAGATGGTCCCACCAACGGCACATTGGAGGATGTCTTTAGCTGAAAGACATGGAGCAGTGCTGAAGGTTCTGCTGATGAAAGTCATCAAGGAGACTGTGGTGACAGGGTTGGAGGACCTTCAGTCTGCGGTGGCTTCCGTCACTGCTTCGAGAAATCAACAAGTACGTGTGGCAGGATACTCTCCTATCCAGCTAGTGTTCGGAAGAGATTCGACTATGCCAGGGAATTTGATGGATGCTTTGGCAGGTCAAATGAAGTTTCAGCTCTCCAGACCTGCTTCGGTTGATGAGTCTTTCATGAGATCAGCGCAGTTGAGAAAGGCAGCCGCTGATGCTTTTCAGTGGATGGAGGCCAATGAGGCCTTGAAGAGAGCGGCTGGCTCTCGGTCAAGGCTGCCCAAACTGGAATTGCTGGCAGAAGGAGCACAAGTGATGTTTTGGGAACCCCCGGCAAATCGTCGTGGTCTTGCTCGGAGACAAGGAAATGGATAGAGCCAGGATTGGTGGTGGCCCTGGAAAGGAAAGATGGCGCGATCAAGCGCGTCTGGGTGAGATATCAGAACAAGCTGAAGGGCATGCCTTTAGAGTTCATCCGCTTGGCAGTGGTGGAAGAACAAGAGGCCTCGACGATTGCCAAAGAGGCCTTAGAAGACATGGAGAAGCAGATTGCGGGGGGCCGAGTCAACGCTGAAATCGACAAATCTTCTTCATCATCTTCCTCAACCTCGTCTGATGAAGAACAAGATCAGCGGAGACAGCAGAAAAAGTCCTCTGCTCAGGCCTCAACCTCGAGATCAAAGACAATGAAGGCTCAAGCATCGGGCACGGGAGATCCTCAGTTTCCTCCTGCTGAGTTTTCTGATGAGGAGCAAGAGGGAATAGCCCCTGTGTCTGAACAGCAGGTGCGTAGTGCATCATCAGTGCTGGATGATGTACCGATCTCGATTCACAGAAAGCAGGTTCCATCTCAACAAGAACAATCCAGTCGCCCTCAGAAGAAAGTACGTCTTTCTGGACTTCGAGGAGATCCTGCTTTGAAGTCATTTTCTGAGAGACGCGCAGTTTTTGATGGGGCCATGGACAAGACGCAGAAACATCTGCAGAGAATGCGAGAAAAGTTGCAACCCAGATCAGTGCAGGTGGCGATGCCTACTCAATCAGGCCCTGCACCAGACCAGGTAAAAATCAGTACATGGGATGATGAGCCACCGTTTGTAGATGTGCACCGGTTCTACAACCCTGAGTATTCAGACTCGGACGAAAATATGGCAGAAGCCTTGGCGGTGTCGATTGACACCAATGTGCTGGCAACATTGCCAGTAAGAGATCATGAAGATCTACAGATACCGCCGTTTGACATGCCTTCAGACTTCGAGAATGATGAAGAAGTGGAAAGGTCGGTGCTGCATCGGGATCCCAGGCTGTTGAATCCAATGCCTGGTTTCCTGGCAACACACTCAATGCCGGCAACTCCACAAACCAGGATGCGGCTTCCCCCTACTATGGCTCCCATGCTGCGGGAGGTGCCTTCTCGGATGCGGCGACCCCTCAAGAGAGAGGAGTTTGAGCCCATCATCCGAAGTCAGAGAACCGAGCCTCCGCCTTCAAAGGACTACTGGATTCTGAGTGTAGAAGAGGGCGAGCTCTGTCGAGTTCATGTCGAACCACGCCTCCACATGTTTGACATCTTGGCCTTTTGGGCTGACAAAGAGGAGGATGCTCATCGAGATTTCCCCAAGTTGATCAGCAAAGATTGGCTTACTGGTGTCAGGGCTACGCAGGTGTACTACTTGCACAATCCACTGAGGTGGGGTCCAGCTCGCACGATGGTAGCGGCAACAAACAACATGTTGGATCCCTTTTACCAGAGGCCACCAGCGTTGATGATGAATGATTTCATCTTGGACAACGTGACGTGGGTGGGCCAAGGTTTGAGGCCGCAATGGAACACTCAGCAGCACCTAGGTGGTGTGTGGCAAGGGTTGACGAGATTCCAGATCAAGGACCCGACAGAGTACAAGATTCCATTTGACACTTGGATGAAAGGGAGGCATCACGCTGAACAGATGTGGAGAGATGGACAGAAAGCAGTGCATGCCTTTGTGGCAATTCGAGAGACGGCTGGCTGGCCAAATTCAGAGATGATGGCTCAGCAGGTTGGGCCTCTTGACATGCCAGAGGTACAGGAGGAAATCCAACGTCTCTCAGGTGCCGCATCAGATATCAACGTTGTTCAAAAGGAGCTCCAAGAAGTGTTTTTCAACTTTGTGCACTTCTCAGATCTCCCTTGCCCCAACCAGAGGACTCAGTACGCAGGTATCAGGGAGTTGGTGGACGATCCGGAAGATCTTCCAGATGCTCAACAACCTGAAACAGGCAAGGTTAGATTGGAGCTGAAATGGTCTGACCTATCTCCAGCATGGCAAAGCGCCTTTGAGCAGCCGATTTTGGATGCCTTGGAAGTCTACTTCAAACATGACGCGCTGACGCATGTCATGGAGGATGAGGTAGTAGATCGAACAGAGATTCTTCCTTCCAGGTTTGTCTTGGTGAACAAAAGTGATCCCAGGAACATCCATCCGGATGACAAGGCCTTGGAAGGGGCCTCCCTCAAGGCAAGATTGGTCATTGCAGGCCACCGTGATCTACGAGCAGGAGAATACGAAACAGAAAGCCCGACTGCCAGCTTACTAGCTCACAATCTCCTTTGTTTTTGTGCAGCCCAGTGGAACTGGAAGGTTTTCTTTTCGGATATCTCTGCTGCCTTCTTGCAAGGAGACTACTTGCCGGCAGAGAGGAGGGTTTTTGTTCAGACTCCCAAGAATTACCCATTGTTTGTCAGGCAGTTTTTGCAGACCAAAATACCTGCTGGAGCGCGGACAGACCTTTTTCGAATGAAAAAGGCAGGATTTGGATTGGCAGAATCACCACGTCTCTGGTATCATCGATTCAAGAGAGGCGCCGAGTCCATTGGGGGCCGGGAGATGAAACTTTGTCCTGGCGTTTTCTCCTTTTTTGGACCAGATTCCCAACTCCGAGCTCTTTTGGCAGTTCATGTGGATGATGTGCGTTTGATTGCACATCCTGATCATCAGCAGACAATGCATGACAAGCTCAATGCCTTGTTCAGCTTTGGAGAATGGAAACATCCTGATGATTGGACAAAATTCTGTGGACGCTATGAGAAACAGTTGGAGGACGGCACCATTTTGATGCAGATGGACTCCTATGCTGAGCGGCTGTTGGACCCGCCTTTGAGATCATCGACGCAACAAAGGTATCCTTTGCAACCCAATGAGAAGAAATGGATTGGGACAATCACAGGGCAATTGAACTGGATGGCACGTCAGTGCCGAGCAGACCTATCTTTTGGGGTCTCCCGGATTCAACAACTGGCAGGAGTGAATGATCCCTCGGCGCTCACGGAGCTGAAGATTCTGGTGGATCGAGCCCGCCAGCCTGTGACGATCAAGTTCGAGCATTTGGGATGTGACATGTCGGAGATGATTGTTGTAGCCGTCTCCGACGCCTCATTTGCTGGAATGCCCAGAGGACGTTCTCAAGGTGGTTTGGCAGTGGCCTTTGCAAATCCGAAGATTTTGGAGGGGCAATCCAAACTGTGCATCGTGACTCACCACTCAGGCCTTCTGAAAAGAGTAGTCAGGTCCAGCTTAGCAGCCGAGATTTCACAGGCTGCCAACGTTTTGGAGGAGGCTGACTTCACTCGGGCGCTGTTAGCAGAAGTGTTGAAGCCCGACTTTTCATTGGCAAGCTGGCTGGCTGTAGCAGCTATGTGGAAGCTGGTGCTCGTTTTGGATTCCCGGACGGGATATGATCTACTGAATGGCACGGCATTGGGTGAGGACAAGCGGCTGGCAATTGATATTGCCGCCTTGAAGCAGTCCTTATCCGAGGATGCTGGTGGAAGACTCATCCGATGGGTCCCGGGAGAAGAGCTGATTGCAGATGACCTGACAAAGCTGTGTGGAAATCAGAAGTTGATGAACGCCTTGATGACGGCGACATGGGCGCTTCGAGATACCGAAGTGGCTCGTAAACTTCGAGCGGACGCAGCTGCCAGGAAGAGAACCTACCGACAGAGAGTGTCGGCAAACCGGGCCTTCATGGAGCAGATGAGAATCCATCACTGACTCCAAATGGGGTTAGTGTCATTTCAGAGTGATCTGCAGCCGGTCGTGGCTCACCTGTGAGGAAAAAGTTTGTTTTGTGCTGTCATGCATTTGCAGTCTTATCTATTAAGTGATTTAATTTTACTTTAATTTCGGTTGCCTTACCTGCATTATATTTTATTTGTGGTTCATATCCTGCCTGTTTCAATTGACAAATGGCTTTATCTAAATCGTTGTCTTTCAATATCATTTTATATTCATCTTTGTCTTTCAGTTGTAGTATGTCGTTGATGTCTTCAATCATTGTGTATTTCATTGCTTCCTTTCTCTCATTGATATAGTAGTTGTTGCCAATTCTTATTGTATAATTATCTTTTGTTTAATCCAATTTCTTTAAGGAATTTAAGTTATGGTTAAGTGTGTAGATATGACTATTTTTAACTAAACCGTTGAACGTACGACTGTTGAAGTCTACGGGGTCGTGTCTATAAATGAGATTGCTATCAATATCATATAACCTTGCTTTGATATTAAAACTCCTTGAATACATTGTCCATCATATTTATATTTGCCCCTCTATTTTTAAAATCTGCATCTGTTTTATTAATAATTTTCAGTATCTCATCTCTTGTAAGGTTCTTTGCTAACTTTCCTCTTTTTTCTCTCATCAGTGTATCTGCGTAATGGTCAGTCAATGTATTAATCCAACATTCATTTTCAATGTGTCCAGTTTTCTTAAGTGTGTCCTTTAATGTTAAGCAATCAGGTTGGACTTCAGTTTGGATGTATCTATGGTATATGCTGACATTGTGCTTAGCATCAGTCAGTTCATCAGCGAAAACATCAAAATCAATGTCATCACCTTCAAGTAAATCAATTTGTTCTATCCTGATTGCATCAATGTAGTTGTAACAAGTTGCATTGTCAGTCAATTTTTTAAACTCGTTGTCAGTCCTCAGTGTTAATATCATTCTACTAAATAATGCACGGTCTTTATCCTTGAGGACTTTGACTTTGAGCATTTCTTCAATCCATACCGGTGATAAGATGTTACCATTCCTAACTGACGGACTGACTAGAAGCGTATAATATTTTTTCCCCTCCACTGTGAAACTAACTCTTAGTTCCTGCTCTATCCTCTTTTGAAAAAAGCATATACTTAATTGCATAGGTCTTCCTGTTTTTCAGCATTCTTTCTCTTGCCATTTTGGTTATTCTCTTTGATGCCCACGCTAGGTCTTCTGGACTAGTTTTTTTTCTCAACCTTACACCTACGGCTTGTTCTTTCCTTGCCTTTTTTGCCTTTCTTAGTGCTGAAAAAACTTTAGGTCTATTGCGTAGTGGTTCAGCATTCTCATACTTTGCTACTGCTTTGTTATATTCTTTGTGTCCTTTCTCATCTTTTGCAAGAATACCATTGATGAGTTTGTCAGCGGTTTCTTTTCTTGAAATCTTTCTATCTTCATAAAGGTCAGTGAGTGTATTGAAATTTTGCAGTGTTGATGTTGAAATTTTGTTCTTAATGTTGCCTCTTCTATTTTTGAGATTTTGGATATTTTTTTCTATAGATTTTTTAGTCATAAATTTCTAGATATAATGTTTATACGAATATATCTTTAAGTAATTTTCGTATAAAAGGTATTTTTCCATTATTTTTATATTAAACAAATATACTTAAAGAATTGTAGATATAATATATTAAGATAAAAATGTCAAAAAAACTTGAAGACTTAACGCTTGCAGAAATCAAGGGTCAAATGTCCATATATCAGACACTATACTATAAGAAAAGGAAACAAGAAGACCCTGAATTTGCTGAAAAGATGAGAGTTTTACCACGGCTTATTTGCATTCTTTTCACTTATGGTTACCGAAGTGTAACCGGAATATAGTTTGCTACGAACTTTTCACCAAACAATGGTGTATTTACTTGAACGGCTTTGGCTCAA
>Ga0126342_10012285_pt1 | contig 15275 bp, 9 predicted proteins | sample Cyp1metagenome_FD_92528 | JGI IMG/M metagenome (GOLD analysis project Ga0126342, IMG submission 92528) | Coral microbial communities from Lord Howe Island, Old Settlement Bay, Australia - Cyphastrea 1 metagenome | ecosystem: Host-associated > Invertebrates > Cnidaria > Coral ...
AGAGAAACCAAAGCGAGCAGAAATTTTATGTTCGAGCATCTCAAAATTGATTCGTTATGGAAATTTCCTAAACGAGCAGAAATCGATTCGAGCAGAAATAAATGTATCAATGGAAGATCTAGGTATATATTTATTTATTAACCCATCAAACCATCTGGCTGTTTGAAGGTGTACCCCCTCACAAGCTATGAAACATCCATCCCAACAAAGGCAATACGGGCACCTATCGGCAGCCACTGCAACCATGGCCATTCCATGCGAATTTGCAAATCCGCAGAGATATAAAACATTGAGAGAATACCAGACTCATCCTTAACTGTCACCCAATTATTGTTACCCAATTGCTGCTAATTTACCGTTTACATTCCGATTTGTTGGCTCGTATTTGTATCCGAAATGGCTGGAGATCATACATCAATATATGTTATATATCTATACAATATGTCAACCCCCTCATGATCATCAGCCACCAGGGGTTACGTTCCCCTTGAACATGTGATTTGATCATTTGATCAATCAATTTCAGGTTTGATTTAAACACATATCAACTTTCTTGGAACATATATACATATATATAATATATATATATATGATTATATGTATATATATATAGATATAAGTGTATTCGTTTTTTGGTTGGTAAATCAGGTTTGAAGGCCAGCTGAAACGGGTGAAACCTGCCCCAAATTTCTTGGAACCACTCTGGCCAGGAGCTGCAGCGCTTGCGCATGTGCCTTGGGGATGGAAGATGCTGTGGATATGGCGATCAAATTCTGGAATCACTGATTTGAATTGTTTTATTTTAATATAATATATATATATATATGTAGATATACAATAGGATGTATGATATACATATGTATATATATATATATAGATATAGATATAGATATCAATACATGCAGACATATATATATATATACATATTTATATATAAATGTACCACTTGTTAATATCGCAATGGATTTGGAGACGGGTTTGGAACCACTGTTTTTTTTTCCATAGTTTTTGTTTATGTTACATTGACAGGAGCTGTGTTAGTTTGTTTCCGGTGATTGCTTTGACGAAATGCCCGGGAATTGCCAGAATTTTGGTCTTTGATCTTTTGAATTACCCTTTGGTTATGACTAACATAGCCATGGTATAGATGGCCCAATAGAAATAGATGGTTTAATGGTTTACCTATTTTTGAAATGGTGATTTTCCATGGCTATGTTAGTCACAACCAGTGGGTAGTATCATCCAATCCAATGTAGTTAAACTACCTTAATTCTGTTTGAGACTTTGGAATGGAGTTTGGAGTGTCCCACTTTTTTTAAGGTACCCACAACATCTGCAAGTGGTGGTTATTTATCAGGATATCAGAGCTGTCATATATTGAGAGGAAATTACACACTCATAAGTCATAAGTCAAATCTCAACACCCCCCAAAAGCATGGCCCTGATGATATACACAAATTGCATGTGCGGGGTATCTAAGATTGGCCCTCACGAAAAAATGGGGCCTTGTCATCAGAAACTGGCAACATCCCATGGTACTCCAATGGTTTTTGTCATCCTTTTCCTTCATGACAATGGCCATCACTGGTCGCTGTCAGACAGCTTCGCGAACAGCAACTGAAGAATGAGGCAGCGGCTTGAGGGCTTTTTGGTCCATTTGATAGCAATGGCAAAGCCGTTAATTCGTGTGGAAGGTATACAAGATGCCCAGTTTATTAGCCAATTTGGTTTACAGTATAACTAAAATGATTCTAATATGCGGTGGCTATATCTATAGTCTATAGTTAATGGGTTTATAACTTATAGCCATTATCTGTTAATAGGTTATGCAATCCTTAGCCAGTTTGATGAAGATGTCCTGAAGAAGGATTTTTTTTTGCAGGGTACAGTATTGTTTCATTAGATTGGACAACATACGGGAAGGAACTAGCAACAAAAAGGATATGAAACACTCTTAGCCATCAGACCTGGGGTAACAGATACAACGAAACAGAGCATGTAACTTGACATAATAAGATAACCAAGCCACACAAGTGTGGAAATACCGTAAATACAATGATATACAATGTGATGGATATGATAAGACAATTTCATATGAGCGTTAAAGATAGAGGAAGTAGCACGAGGACGGTGCCCAAAGTTTGGTCTCATATTGAAGGGTATAGTTGCAGAAGATCAGATTGCTGGCCGATCCAGGACACTTCTGGTGACATCCTTCCCGGTGATGTTGTGTTAAGCTTTTCCCTGCCATGTTGCAATATTTTCTGAACAAATATCAGGTTTTTCGGTTTGGAACCGCAAAATGAATAATCCCATCCAATACTAAACACCCCCTAAATGGTCCCAATTATGTGGAAATCCCCTACTAAACCAGGGTTTCTGGGGGGGTGTTTAATATTATGGGGAAGGGATGTTATATCTACCACATTCTACCCCAAACAATGCTAATCGTTTGCTCTCTGAGATGTGTATTCATAGGGGTCAGGATTCTTATGCTTCATCATTTGGTGGCCATATCCCAATATTTAGATGTCCCCATATATCCCCGTATCAGTGGTGGTTGAAACCCCATTGCACCACAAGTATATTTACCATTATATATGCCATGATGTATATCCCCAATATATTCCCATCAATATACATAGACATCCATTAACATCCATTACATACTCGTTACAATTGCCATTATGCTCCCATTAATATCCAGAAAAAAGCACACATCCATCAATTTTCATCCATCAGTTCATATCCGTTTGTTAATATCAATGAAGTCACCATTCTTCATCTGGTTGGTGGTTTGAAACATTTTTTTTGTTCCATAATATATGGGACAATCCATCCCATTGACTTTCATATTTTTCAAGATGGTAAATAACCCTCTGGTTATTTACTGTAACATAGCCATGGAAAATGGCACATTTATAGATGGTTTACCTATTTAAAATCGTGATTTTCCATGGCAAACTGTTCAATAACCAGATGGTTAAAACCACCACCCCGTCATCATCAAAGCACCATTTTTGCTGCTGAAGTCCCCCAGCGGCCTAGGCCATCGCTGCATCCAGGGACCACTTCAAGCGCAAGGTAGGAGATCTCGGAGATCGGATCGAGGGTAGAGAAACATGGTGGTTTTCCATGGTATGTACCCTTCGGTAAACTAACATGGCAATGGGAAATCCCGAAAAAAATGGAGGCTTTGATGGGAAAATGGTGGTGAAAAACAATTGCCATGTTTGTGAATTAATCCATTCCATGGACATTTCAATGGAATTTATATAATAGGTTTCATGGGGTATAACTCACCAATAATATGACTCCATTTACCCTCCACTATCTTGGGATTTGGAACATCACTTTCAAGTATTCGTTGGAGATTATATCCTCAATAGTCGGATGATGTTCAATTATAGAATTATATAGGACGTTATAGGCATTATAGGACATTTACCTAAAAGGATTTACATTGCCGCTTGACACTGGTGATGTTTCCATCGCTGTATGTTTACCAGAGGCAAATGATATTTTAATTGGGATATAATAGGAATATGTATATTATAGGTACACTAAATGGAATCCATAAACAACATAAGGTATCACCAGTTGGGTGTCTGAAAATGCTGGAATTACGTAATCAACAATAGGGATCTGATATGATTTGATCGGATGTTACTGGATACATTGGGACATTAATGGGGTATGTAGCCAAAACTATGACGTGTGGGTCCGTTTGAACATGAATTTGTTACCTCAAAAAATAGTCATGTAACATGTTTGACCATTTGATAAGGACAATGACAATGAGAAAACCATTGGATTTAGAGGTACCCATTTGTTTCTGAGAAGTACAAAACAACTTACAAGCTCTCATATCACATCGTCCTTATGATATGGTCCATCTATAGTTGAAATCAACATTGTGTACCCTAAAACAGATGCGGATCTAGAGTTTTGACATACGTATATCTGCGTGTCGTACATCATCAAGCATCGCCGCCTTACACACATGTTTTAGTAGTTCTGTTTGTATACTGTTTATATTAATACTATACGAATATATATATATATATATTAATACTATACGCATATATGTATGTGCGTAGACATATGCATATGCACCTGCCATATCGTGAAATGATGGTGAAATGTTACTCGGGGGCCTTCTCGATATCTTCACATGATATGTTATCTTGGCAGATCAACAATCTCCAGAGAAAATGACCAAAAAGTGAGGGAACACGGGAACACCATATTTTCGGACACCGCATTAGTCTTGATTAAAACCCAAAGTTCCAAACGTTCAGTTTAACTTAGTTGTGTGTTGGTTAATCACCCCCCCAAACCAAAAAACATATCATATTGCTAGATTTCTGAATCCAAGTGCCATATAGTGCCATTACATTCCCATAAAGTTTCATTCCCAGTCTCCCAAGTTTGAAACGAAACCATATTCATTTTTACCCAATCGCATGTTTATTTGTGTACTACATAATATCATAATATCATATAATATCTATATAGATCACTAGTTGTTAGTTGTCTTGTTTGTACTGATTTTAAACAATCCCACATTCGTTTCGGCTCGTTTCGGCGGGCCATTTTCGACCGAAGGTGGAAGACCTCTGCAGCCGCCTGGGTGGAACGAGTGGAACGAGAGCTGGAACGGTGCGCGTGGCGAGTTGTGATCAGATTGACAGCTTCGGAAGTCGGAAAATTCATCAGCCTCACTGGTAATGATTATTACTGGTGATGATTATTGGTGATGATGACCAGTAATAATCAGATTGACTATTGGTGATGATCACCTACACCACCATAATATAAGCATCACCAGTAATGATATCGCCGATGACATCATCATTGTCATCCAGCACGTTGAGCTGTTCAAGGCTTGTGATACGCCAGGCCCAAACTCAACCAACTACCTCTGCTGGAACACCCCAAGGCGCTGGCAGGGTTGTGGCGTCTCGACTTTTAATGAATTGCAGATGATGTGTAACGTTCTTGGATACTTGATTCACTTGTACACGACCGATTTCCTTTCTCCACAATCACGGAGTGTTTATACACATCTACTTTGTGTTTCCAAAAAATATCCGTCTGACGGTCGTTTCTTTGATTTCTTTGCCAAACTCAAGTTTGTCTTCTGGATTCTGAACAAGTCGCTTGCTTGATACCATGTGTTACCTTAGAACTGTGCCACATTGTGCTTTAAAAATTCGGACGTGGGATGCAAACAAAGAGAAAATACAACAATACATATACAATAATACATATATATATATGCGGCAAAAATAGTGTTTTCTGATATGTAGTGTATTGTTCTTAAATTGGCGTGGTTTATGTCAGAGAAATTTTGAATACTGGGCAGTTCAAAACAAAACATTGTTGATGTATTGGGTGTGATTTGGTTCATCCATCATCCACATTTCCCCATTTGTTTTAGATGATCCAGATTCAGACATCCAAACTTTCAGTGCTATCAAATATCATATACACTGAATCATTGTGTTTCTTTGATGATTTTTCTAAACAAAATCTATAGCACATTATATCAGCCTTGCAAATCAAGATGGAACCACTCTATTTGTAATACATTTATTTGAGACATACATATATATATATATGCATATATGAGATACAACTATACATGTATAATATAATATGTATACGTGTATATATATATATATATGTATACGCCAGATACGATACATATACACATACATACATACATACACACACACATACATACATACATACATACATGTATACATACATACATACATACATACATATACATATACACATACACATACACATACACATACACACATACATATACACACATACATATACATACATACATACATATACATACATACATACATATACATACATACATACATACATACATATACACATACACATACACATACACATACACATACACATACATATACACACATACATATACATACATACATACATGCATGCATGCATACATACATACATACATATATACATCCATAGATGTGTTTGTCCCAACATATATTTATATACATAAGATACAACAATACATATAAACATATATATATATATATACATACATATCGGATACAACGATACAAATACACATTCACATATATATATATATACATACACTCACATATACATACATACATGCATGCATACATACATACATACCATGCATAAATACATACATACATGCATGCATACATACATACATACGTACATACATACATACATACACATACACATACACGTACACATACACATACACATACATATACACACATACATATATATACATACATACATACATACATGTATACATACATATATACATACCAGATACAACAATACATATGCACATACACATACATATATAATAATATACATATGTAATAATATACATACAATAATATATTATTAATTTTATATGTACATACATAGATGGGTTTGTCGAAACATGGGTGGATACCCCATTTTAGACCATGACATTTTGGGGTGAACACCATTATTTTCACCACCTTTCTGGTCCATTTTGGGGTCCCTGCCGGGTTTTTTTTCCTTGATTTTCACGGTCAACACATATGAAACCTGCTTTTGTGGGGGTTATACATGGTTACACCATGTCGTACACCATTTCCGGGGCCCAAATCCACACACATATCAGTTTTGGACTCAGCATGCCAACGCCCAAAGCCAGCTCTCCCTCTTGTCCAGGCCCAGATCTTGTCTCGGCGCTGCGACAGGTGCTATTTTTCGAACGCCGTGAATATCCTGGTGACCAAAATAGGGTGGTATTTATGGATGCTCATTCCTGTTAAATATGGTAGTACAGGTTTTGACACATCCCAAGAGTTCACTTGGGTTTTTGGGCGGCCACCTCTGGATAGGTGAATTGTTTTTGGCCGGCTTGATGGACAAATTGGCGTAACTACCAGCTGAAACTTCGCAAACAAAGGATATGTAGGATTTTCCATGGAAATGGGACTTGTGTGGTGTAATCTGGCAATGTGACATGCTCATTTTTTCATATAGAAATTGATGGTTTCATGGAATTTCTATGGTGGACTGCCAGATTGGGTCACCTCATTGGGTCCCTTTTAGTACGCATCGATGGACTCGATCAGCCGCGGCCGGTAAATCATCATGTCTCGAAGTAAAAATTGGGGGCAAAGGTTTCAGCAAACTGTTTTTCAGAGCCAGAGGGTATATTTTGATATACCCTCTGGTAAACTAACATAGCTATAGAAAATCACCATTATTAATGAGAAAATCGACTATAAATGGTCATGTTCAATAGCTACGTTAAATTACCAGAGGGTATGTTGTATTGTTTAAATTTACTTTTGATATGACGCGGCTGAATGTTGTCCGTAGATTTCTACGCAAAGTTGTGTTCAGGTCAAAGAACTGATGATTTGCTGATGGTCATGGCATCGATAATCATCCTTGGATACAATGGGATGTCACCAACAAAAACTAACATATAAACAACTCAATTTTGGTGAGGCATTGGGATTCAGCATACCAACATCGGGATGTCATGGGGCTATCACTTAGTAGGATTAGTAGGGAGTCGTTTTGTGGTTCTGGATGGGTTTTATGTTCAGTGGGTCTTAACTTCATCACTGCTGATTCTATTTCGTAGATCTCTCCATGTCCCTGACTCAACATAGAAACCTCCTGGGACGCGGGTTTAAGAAATCCTGGGACGGGATCTCTTGTGACATGCTTTAACGTTCATTACCCTGACTATTGAGAGTTTACCAACGGCATTGACCACTTGGCTCTGAAGAGGTACAGGAAGATCTGGCGAAATTGGCGTGTCTCCGGCATGTTTTGGACAATGGCTTGCGGCCCCGTGGTGCCACTAAAAGAATGACCATAGGCCATAGGCCAATGGGGCCGTTCTGCCCTGCAATTTTGGGGATCCATGATATTCCTAAATAATTAATCATTATTTCATTATTCTCCTCATGATATTCCCATCATACCCCCATTTCATACCCCCATTTCATCCCCATTCAGGTCACCATGAACTCGGTGGATCCCTGGTTGATAGATCACCATGTTCAGCATCGCCAGCACGGACATGCCAGCTTCAATCCAATGATTGAGGTGTTATCGTTTTTCGATATGTTGGATCGATGTGCTAAACCCTAAACCATTTGGCCCTTGTTCTTTCAATCTTTATCAACTGCCTACAAGTGGCACGCAGCAAATACTACATTGATATCAAATAAGTGTCCAAATGTTTCCACAAATCCCAACACGGTTGAATGCCAGAATTGGTACTGTGGTTAATGAGAAAAGTTGCAGGAAACACCTCTCTATTTTTTAGTAGGAAAAATCATGTGTCGTTCTGATTTTCCCTTACAATGTGGCTCCATCTAGACGGCTAAGTTAATGCCAACAACCCCAAGACTTATGGTACAATGTACTTCTAACTATAGTATTCATCTGGTCTATATACCAACTTATAACATCTTATAACTTTGGGGCCCCACATCGTAGACACCTTAAACCATTGATCATCCCTAAGTGCCTTGCCAGCATTCGCCGCCAGTGATTCCTGGACTGAGACGCCAAAGAGAACGCCGGCTTCGGCAAGGTCAACGCAGGCCATACCTGAGTTGGGCGCCCTGGTGCCACGCATGTGAAGGGCTCCTTCCAATGGATACTATACCTATGAGATGATGATGATGATGGTGATGGTGATGGTGATGGTGATGATGATGATGATGATGATGATGATGATTGAAATAATCCAAAAGAACCCCCGACTGGCAATGGCTCCAAACATGACCCCAGAACCATGTGAAGTTGTCGAAAAAGTCCCAAGTCTTGAGCATTGCTGGGCCACCAACACTCGACAAATTCCAATGTGGACATTTGATTAACAACCTCCTCCCCTTAAAATATTATTGCTCATCATAAGAAATGTTTACCCCATTGGATCCTCAACAGTCATGTCTAGCTTTCTATGAGTCAACATGATGTGTATCATGTTATGTAAATCCTTCTCCGACTCCGTTTCCTCATCATTTTCCACGCATCGCCAGAACCGAAACGAGGTCAACGCAGAAACTTATTGCAATGCGAGGTCACGCAGCGCAGGACACGGCTGGGATGCTGATGGAAACCACGGGTGAGTTCGACGTTTTTCATGATGGTGTCTACCGACAGAAAATTGGGGGTTGTCATGGTGATACAAGTAGTTTCACCATGTCTAAACATGGCTGGTTGGTGGTTTGGATCCATGGAATTTTATGACTTTCCATTCAGTTGGGAATGTCATAATCCCAACTGACGAACTCATATTTTTCAGACGGGTAGGTATACCACCAACCAGCCAATAAATCTTGGGGAAACCCAGCGGCGTCCTCTAGGACCCCGTCCGGCAAGAGCAACACTTGGTGCGGAAACCGAGAAGAACTTCATCACAGGGACAGGGGTGAAATCTCAGCATTGGATGATGGAACAAAAATGCTGGAATTCTCTATATTTCACGGGTTTTCCCAATTCCAATACTACTGGTTTAAACATCAACTATACTTCCCAATTCCAAACCACTGTGGATGATATCAATTGATATCATAGTTTTACTTCAGACATCGCTTTCTTTAATCCTCAAGTTGGTTGGTTCCTGAATTTCGAGAACGGCTTGGTGGTGGTCTCAAACTTTTTTTTGAAGAATGCTCTATCCCTAAAAAATGGATAATGATCCCATGTGACCTTTATATATATATACGGTAACGACATTTAAATATGTGGAGGGCAGGCCAGACCGCGAGGCCACGGAGGTAATATGAAATACAAGTTCGTATATTTACTGTAAATGTAGTTACGGTATGTTTAAATGAATTGGATTCCGTATGTTTAAATGGCTGGACGGGCCAAGGAAAACCTTCCCGGAGGTAGTCTAAAATACCTGTTCGTATATTAACAAATCCGTATATTTAAATGTAGTTACCGTATAATTATATATACTGTATATATATATATCTTTTCAAGGTTGAAACCACCGGTCACGGAATGGTGGACAAAAAGAAAAACAACAGTTGGCTCGAACAAGTTTTGTGTGGAGTGCTAAAGACCAATGAATTTCAGCAAGTTGAAGCAACAAAAACATTATATGATTAAAACACAACCATCTTACCGTTGAAAGCGTTATTGTCATTGTTGATTGTCAATTTCTATTGTTTATCAATCAGTATCCCATGTGAACTATCCCATATCACTATTCCCATATTATATCCCCATAAGACTTCCCATATATATATATAGTATCCCATATTACCAGGCTATTCCATGCTATTCCCATATATTATTGACATAGTATATGATATCCCAATATGTGATAATAACTATATAATATTTTATAAAATGCAAGTCAGTGTAATATCATAAATGATACACTATTCTACAGTTACATTACATTACAATTGCATTACAATTACATTACAATTACATTACAATTATATACACTACAATTACATTTCAATTACATTACATTACAGTACATTACATTACATACATACATACCTACCTACCTACATACATACATGCATGCATACATACCTACATATGTATAAATGTGTATATATATACATGTATATGTATTTATTTATTTATCCCAATATCCACCAGTTTTTTGCGAAACCTTTCCGTTTCCAGCTCTCGCTGAGGCCTGGCTATGTAGCCAGCGCCATGAGCTGCTGGAGAGTGGACTTTATGGGAGCCCCGCGGCAGCATTGGAAGATGGATTGCATTTTTCAAGAAACCCATGGATCTTGGATATCCTTTGAGTTATCCCAGTGGATTTCTAGATTTTCCCGATTTCTAGAATCATTGGAGTGGTTTTCTTTTGGGATATCTATAGGAAACCATTGTTTTTCCCATAACATATGAGGGCTTCCTATGAATTCTCACTTATCCAATGATAGAATGTATAGAATGGCACCCATCTGAAGACCAAACAGGGGTTGTTGAGCCCCTGTTTCAATTTTGTAATTTGAAGTCCTATGAAACTTGAGAAAACCTGGGGGCTTGTTTAGGGTGAACACCCCAACACATGGCTTGAGGATTCCCACTTGTTTGAACCCCCAAAGTAGATGGATTATAGCAACACACCTAATCAACAAAGCAGCACGATATAGCAGAAAAAACAAACCTTTCCCGTTAAGGACATAGGATCCTGGCTAGGGCCGCCAGGTTTATATATATATACATGATTATGTATATATATATATATATATATATAAATAATTATAAACCTACCTATATATCTATATAGATATGTGTCCATTGACTAGTGTACTTAGTCTATTTGTGTATGTATGTATGTATGTAATGTAATGTAATGCAATGCAATGTAATGTAATGTCATATCATGTAATGTAATGTAATGTAATGAAATGTAATGCAATGTATGTATATATATATATATACATGGGGTTTTCAAAAATTGGTGTACCCCAAAACCATGGGTTTTTGATACTAAAATGGTCTAATGACTTGGATGATTGGGGGCACCCCTATTTTCGGAAACCTCCATCTGCATCCAAGGCGGAGATCCTGTTCTGCAGGCACTAGAGCTGAAGATTGCTCAGGACAGGATGGGAATGGAGATGGACACATAGATTCTGTCTGGATTGGCTTTCTTGGGGAAATCCACAGGAAACCATGGATTTTCCCAAGAAATTTGTCCCTTAAACCAATCCATTGACAGCTTGGATCAGGATGATTGTCAATGGGTATCTGCTGTGATATGTGACATTTTTATGTGTCCATCTGTATTTTTCACAAGATGATTAACCTTTATTAACCTTTGGCTTTCTCTGAACATGTCAAACAAAAAAAACGGGAGGTTCATCATACTTCATACTTCAGTGAAACAGTAGGAATGGTTTCCATCTATATTAAACGGTATGATTAACCTAAAGAAAACCAGTGGTTCATCATACTTCAATTCCCATGTGGTCGAGTTGCCATGACGTGTTTTTCCGACTCTGTCTGAAGAGTCGCACGCACAATCTCTGGCCCCCAAGGGGTCGTAAGACTTTTAAGCGTAGCCATATGTAACGAACTTACCTATGGAAAATCACCATTTTTTATGGGTAAACCAACTATAAATTGCGATGTTCAATAGCTATGTGAAATTACCAGAGGATATATCTGGATACTGCTGGATACTATATGGCAACCAATGAAAATGATGGAAATGGCTCCAGATGAATCTTTTACAGTGCATTGTTTTGTAAGCATTAGCATTCCCACGGACTTACGCGTTCATGGTATGTCCACTTTCCATCACTTTTCCTGGTGTTTCGAGTAGGGCATCCTCTGTTGATGTAATCCACCAATGGAAACTATTCACCCATTTGGTTTTCCTGGTGAAAAATCAGACTTACCACTGCCAAGTGTTTTTCAATCAGATTTGAAACCGTCCGTTTGTTGGTGAAAACCCTTCTATCGTTGGAGTCATTGCCAAGAATCAGATCACCCCGATCTTATTGTAGATTTCAACAGTTTGCGCTTCATTTTTGTCATGTTTGTCCCAGTTTTTTTTTTTTTTCCGGGCAACAAATCTGCGGGAAACTCCCCATTTTGATGGGACAAAGAGATGGTTTCCTTTGGATTTTTCGAGCGCCCCCAAGTTACATGGAGCCTCAGCATCTACCTCCAGATGGATGTTCAATGGATTGGTTGGAAAATCTACAGAAACCATATCTATCCATATCTATCCATATCTATCCATAGCTCACATGGGGAAAATCCCATGAAATTCCAGGTTTCCCTGTGGATTTAATCCATTGAGATGTGGGTGCAGTTCAGGCTGAGGCTCAGCTGAGGGCCGTGAAAGGAGCTGAGCGGAGGTAAACATCTCCTGCGGTATCCATGTAGCTAATATATTGCCTAACATTTTAGCATACATTATACATATATCAATACATATATCTATATATATATATATATATGTCATATTTACATATATTTTTTTCACATATCATATTTAATACATATGTATAAATAAATATATATATAATATTGTATGATATAACCTTGATATGATAGATCGTATACCATTTGCTGAAACCAGAGATCGTGGTGTTTCAGTTGTAGAAGGGTTGCACAGCGCTGTGGGGATTGCTGTTGGGGGCCACCCCTGTGGTGAGATGCTTCGGGGTGAGAAAAGAGAGGCGTGCACCAACTGGCTGTGAATTATGTATTTAATATATTAATTAGTCACCTAGGTTCAGGTCAATTTGATGTAAACATGTAGTATATAATTTGGATACTCCTTGCTACGATTTGGTTGTACGAACAATGACCAATTGATTTTTTTTAGGGGTTCCCTCATTTTAAGAACCCCCACACAGTGATTCCACACAGTCCTGATGTCCTTGGCCTTCGCCGAAGGCCCATTTCCCCAAAGATTCGTCGACCGGTTTTTCGGCATCGCTCAATTATGGAAATTTTCCGGAGCTGGATGATTTTGGGAATGACCTGAGGTGAAGTTTTGCATGAATTATATATATATGGTCACACTCATGGGAGGGGATGTGAGCATACATAATTATATATATATAGCTCACACCATATATATACATATATACATATATATATATTATGCTGTATATATTTATCAGATGTGGGATCCACAAGAATAAATTATAACCAGGTGTTAATCACCACTCGGAGGCGTTTGGAATAAGCTAACATAAGGGTACACCGAAGAATAAACCACGATTTGGGGATGGTTTATTCTTGTGGATCCCACATGATGCCAGATGTGTTAATGCAATTATTATCTTGCCCACAGGGGTCAGACGTTGCATATGTTCTCCTGGAGTCAAGCATGACGGGCTGAGCAACTGCTAGGATTAACTGAGATGTGTGGTCGTGATCAAGTTTCATGACTTCATTTTCCCAAGGGCATGGTCATTCCCCCCATGTTCATTGGGGTTTCTATAGGCTCTGACATTATTCTTTGGAATCCCTTCACGATGGTGGGATGACAACCGTGTAACTTGACCATACCATGTTGAAAGTTTGTTTACTCTAATGTGGGCCCCGAGATAGGTTTCTGTTGATTCATAGCTAATATACTGGAGAGCTTGGATTTCTGTGGCTCCCCGTTTGAATATTAAATACCCCACCTAAAGAACCCGAATTTAGCTTGGACATTTCATTCTTGAGCCCCACAATATTAGGGGGTGGGATTTGTTGTCCAAACTCCTTTGTCAAATGATGTAGCGACCGACCCTAGCCCCATAAGTTCTGGTTTCGGTTGGGGAATTTGCGGTATAATCACCAAACCTGAATCTGGTTTGGGACCTATTTTGATTCTCCCCAGACTGGTGGTTTATATAGAAACAGTCTGATTACATCCAATTATTGCACTACCATAGCTGATATTTTCATGGGGTTTTGTATTTGTTTAGTAAAGCTACAGTTTTTTTCTAGTGATAATCGTCTTACAGTCTTACAGGAAGGGCCCCATAGTCATTGAGTCATGTGTGTTGGCTTGTGTTGCCCCATCTACTGTAAGTCTGGATAAGATTGGATAAGTATAAACCAACTGACCTAGTATGAATCAATCATAAATTCCAACGGTTGTGTATAAAGCAACTGACCTAGTATGAATCAATCATAAATTCCACCGGTTGTTGGTTGAATTCCAATGTTTTATCATTTTTTTAGTGGTTAGCTGCTCGTCTGGCAATCAAACGTGGCAATGAACCATCAGCTAGAAACCTCGATCTATGAAGGGATTTCCCCTAAAATCATTTTTCGATGGCTAAGACCACCATGTACCGTTTTAAAGGTCTCAGCCTGTCACCCACCTTTAACCCACCTTTTTGTTGGTAAAATCATCATTTTCCACCAGTTTTTGTTCGCGTCCCAGGCAGAGTCGCCGGTGCTCCCCACCATGCCGCCGCTGCGGGGGGTGATTGTCATCCGGCGATGAGGCCGGGTGGGTGAACCCCCATGAGACATGGGAAATGATGGGATGTAATTCATATATATATATATAAACCTGCATAAAAAAAGTGGGGTAATCCAAATGTTGTACTTTTTTTTGTTTTTTCATGATATGTATATATATATAGAATGGGCTGGCGCCCGGGTGCCGCCGACCCCCCCTATTTGGGGGGTCCTGCAGAGAGAGGGAGAGAGATAGATAGATGGATGGATGGATGGATGGATAGATAGGTAGAGAGATAGAGAGAGAGAGAGAGAGA
>Ga0126342_10012286_pt1 | contig 15275 bp, 15 predicted proteins | sample Cyp1metagenome_FD_92528 | JGI IMG/M metagenome (GOLD analysis project Ga0126342, IMG submission 92528) | Coral microbial communities from Lord Howe Island, Old Settlement Bay, Australia - Cyphastrea 1 metagenome | ecosystem: Host-associated > Invertebrates > Cnidaria > Coral ...
ATCTCTCTACCTATCTATCCATCCATCCATCCATCCATCCATCCATCTATCTCTCTCCCTCTCTCTGCAGGACCCCCCAAATAGGGGGGGTCGGCGGCACCCGGGCGCTAGCCCATTCTATAACATTGTAACCCAATCCCTTCCACAGATCACCAAATAAATAAGATTAAGTAAGCCATTCTCCCCATCCTTGCAACTCAGAAACGGAGCATGAACATAATTGAAATTTTCAATTGAAACTGGAAATGAAACACTTGGCCGAAACCGGGAGGGCCAAAATCTTCGCTGTTTGAGCCGCGAATGCTGCGGACCACTCAGACTCAGCCGGATTCACGGACCTACCGGTGCAAACGCAGGATGTAGACAGTTGGGTCTCTAAATTGCTTTCAAATAAATGTCCCATAGGATCCATGGTGCTGCTATATATGGTAACATTTACCATCAATATACCCCACATGTTAGCATATATACCATATACATGGATCCTACTAGTATGGGTGTGTATATCTGTAAAAAAATAGAGAATTATTGCAAATTAAGCTTGTCTGGTCAAAGATTAGCTTTGCGGAATGTAGCTGCTCTGGCCATGCTTGAAACCGCAATTTTCTGGAGAAACATGTTGAAATACACGCCAATGTGGCAGAATAATACAGTGAATGATTCGAAGCCAGCTGCACACATAAACCTTGGAGTCTTAGAGCTGCATCCCACAGAGAAAGGTGCAGAAGAGGTTCAAAACTCAGCTACATCTGACAAAAACTCCAATTAATTTATGAAGCAGTAACTACAGTAACTGGGATGTACATCCAAGATGAGTGAACAGCGTCTTGATGCTGTTTCGTCTTCCCTTATTTGAGGTCAGCACCTGAAATGCTCAACCACAAAATGGTCATAGAAAAAACCGCCAGGTGGGTTTGTTTTGTTCGCGCGTTTTCCTAGGATTCAGAGGCATTCCTCTAAAACAATGGTTTATTAGAGGTTATATACATTTATTTACCATCAACAAGGCTCAATAAGGCTCAAGAAGGGTGAAACAAAAAAAAACTACTAGTTGGGGGGGAACCTTTGGCACGGGCCCACAAGGATACTAAGAAATTTGTGCCTAAAATATGAACAACCTATCTAACCAAGGTTTACTCTGTAAGAGGAGCCTTTTAGAGGGGTGGATCTCTATGAAACCACAACAAAGTGATGATACCTGATGATGTTGGTGTACAGTTCCCCAAAATGGCAATTTTGTAAACGGGAAAATGATGAGTAACCATTACATCTTTGGGTACACTATTTTCTTCAATCAAACCCACATACAGGGCTATGTCATGATCTAGCCCCATGTTTGTGGATCACATCCCCCCTGTTGGTGCGCTCATGAGAGTCCATGAGTTTCTGCCGTTTTTTCTTCTCTAATTTAAACTGAGCCGCCACACTCATGGCACAAAACGGAGACATTTCCAAGATAGCGTAAGCCTGACCGGACTCAACTGGACTCAACTACTGGATTCCATCCGACATAAAATAAAGGTGAAAGCCTGCTGATCCGTTGGGATTCGAAGAATCAGTTTGAACCAAAGAATCGGGGAAGAGATGGCAGAAACTTAGCTCTAAATTGACAGGTTCTGTAAACAATGCATTGAACACTATAGGGATATATAAGAACATAAAATAACATAAATGCAAATGCAAGAAGTATGCAAGATAACCCAAAGGTGGAATCAGTGAAGCTGATTCCGATAGATTTATTGTGGAAATTGGTATGTCGCCAGATCTTTGTCAGATCTGGTCTGTATTTATATAATTCACCACCATGTATACACTTGGACTGGTCTGCTATGATTGAAGTCTGAATTCTCCGGACACATCTGGCGCCAACGATTCACCGTCGCCATTGAGGTCATGAATGCAACCAGGGCCTCGCCGTATGAAAAAGTTCCATTGATAAGAATCTAATATTCTAACATACCCAACCAACGAAGCAATTCCACTAAACCCCAACTGCCATGATGCCCAATATTGACAGCTACTCAAATAGATATAATATGTTATAATACTCATAATAACTCATCATAGTTGATGATACCCTCATCAGAGCCAATGGTGAACCAAACAAACTCTAAATTCACAGTCAATAAGATTGTCCATCTGAGTTTCCCTGTAAGACAAGTTTTTGGCTGGTTATAATACATTTTTTCTGCAAAAGATTGAATTCTGCAGGAACCCATTCAAAGTTGTGCCAGTCAATATTAATGGGTGTGTTGGAAAATACGCTACCCTTAAATCCAGCAATCATCATCATCGTATAGATAATGCTATGTACGTACATGTACGTACTAACATTCCAATTTTGGGCTACACACATCTTTTCACACACGGCCAAATCATGTTCGATTGGTTGTGTATCCCCGCTCTATATAAATCCCAATCTAGCCCCATTGTGATGGCGAAATACCCCATTTTCAGACACACCCATTTTGTTGGTTGTCCCGTCCCACAGAATATCTTGGTTGTTCCCCAATATATCACCACTTTATGGCGAAAAAAATGCTATTTTAGGCTAGGGTCCTAATTTGCAAAAACTTATCAACCATTCCATCTCAGGGGATGTCCATTCTTATCTATGGCAAAAAAATGACAAATCAATCTACCCATCCAACGTTTCCCCAGTCAATCATACCCCTATCTCATCCTATATAGTACTTGTTGGAAAGTAGTCATCCCTATTATGGGTCACTTATTATACATACATATATATATATATACATAATATTATAATATCCAATAAATCTCATATATATATATATATTATATCCGCCTCTATCTTAGCCCGTCAACTCATTATTTATCAAACATATCTTGGTATCTGTGATCATTAAACATCTATAAAACTTATTGTTAAATCCGAATAATTGTCTGTGAAATTTAAGCGACACAATTATAAGCCGATTTACCTTGACAAAATCTCAGTATTTAACCACCAAATCTACAAGGCGAGGCCGGCACGATAGCTAAATTGACGCACGTTCTACTTGGTGAAGTCTATGGTTTTTCAAGGGAAATACCATGAAAAAAGTTTTGACAACTTTTAGCTTCATGGGCTTTAAAAACCAACTTAGAACAATTTTTTATACCATAATATAGCATTTTATATGGTATATTATGGTATATACATATACTATAATATACTTATATAATTCGACTAAGCTTCATTAAACCCAACGAACATAACTTGGGCCTCACCTGGTTGGGAGTTGACCCAGTTGACCCAGTTGACCCAGTTGACCATCCTTCCAGGCTGTTTTCGCCTGCCACGAATCGCAAGGATGGTGATGGGTGCATTGATATGGAATATCTGGAATATATGGATATAAAATGGAACATAATTTCCATATATGTTCGATATATTTTCGATATATTTTCCATGTTTTCAATCCATATCCATATATGATATAAAACTAAATCTGGATATAATATACGGAAAATATTGATATGGATATGATAATGGATATGGATATAGATTGAAAACATATTTTTAGTACAAGATGTGATAAGACTTGGCCCAATTTCATCCAATTTCCACTACATCAACCATCACCACCAAGGTTTAGCCGTGGCATGCCATAGCTACAAACCCAACACCTGCCGTGTCGGCGGCGATATCATCTTCGTTAAGGGCCCTATGAATTTCTCCAGGTTTTCTCAACCAAAAAGGCCCAATGAATGTGGGCTTCTCTCCATTTTGGTACACCAGATTGGACCTTTTCTGATTTTTCTGGGCCTTGTCTTTGGAATCTTTGGACCAGCTCCACACCACAGGGTTTTGGCGCATTTTGCCGCGCTCAGCAGCCCTAGCCTACGATTCTGCAATTTTCGGAGCTCAACAGTTCCGATTGTTGTCTGGGCCTGGAGCACAGTGACTTGCACTTCAGCAAGGCATAACTTGTGGCAATGCCGAAATTTGGCAGGATACTCGTGTTTTCTGAGCCCTGAAAACTGATGAAAATTGTAGGTAAACCATGGGCCACCCGAATCACTAGAGTATTTACGTTGGGTGCATAAACCTGCGGCAGTGTGCTTCCCTGGAAATACAGATCAAGAGTGGTTCTTGCTGGTGAAACATGTGTGAGAAAAACATGACATCAACCACCAAATGATTTGGGGGGGCATCCCATCTCTCTCCGCATACCTCCCCACATACCTCCCCTGCAGTCTGCAAGATGGTAAGAGAAAATATGATGGAATAAAACGATAATGAATTTGTCCTGTCATGAGGTACCCCCTAAAACCCGATGGTTTATCGTAATTCGTCCTACTACGATATGCATTTTGGGGATTCAACATAGGACATTTTACTCAAAGAAATAGCGGCAATGCGTGTCAATGGTCTACCACAAGCCACTCCTAATACGATGGATTCTGGTCCCTGCTTCGTATCTTGGGTGACATTGGATCCCAGAGCTTTCCAAATCCTCTAGAATTGGTTGAATATGGGAGGGAATTGCGGGACACCTCTATCAGTATTGATAGTTAAGTTAAAACATTGTTTAAAAAACTCATAGTTTCCTCTAAAGTTGTGGTTTAAGTCCATCCATTGAAGATTGCCTGAAGTATGCCATGTCTGCTGCAAGATCTAGCCGCTGTCCAGCATGGCCTCTGAATAAAGGTCATCCGATAGTATCGGGTGTGTCCAAAATAACCTGTCCACAATGGATCACTGGTTGGTGGATGTTGGTGGTATATCTACCCCTCTGAAAAATATGAGTTCGTCAAATGGGACTATTGTTCCCAATATATGGAAAAATATGAAACATGTTCCAAAGCACCAACCAGATCAAAATTCTTTAAACTAACAGTTGCTAAGAATTTCCTGATTTGTTTCTACAAAATATACAAAATCCCCAAATGAGTAAGATAGTTTCTTAAGAAAAGCAGTAGAGGTGACCCGCAAGTACTAATGGCGCCGGGTCATTGAAGAACCCCAACTTGCTTCAGCCTCGGATTTTTTTCCCCTTCCATGGGCCATGGGCTAATGTTAGGACTGTTAGGGCAGACTTCCACCCTTGGTATCTTGGTTAAAAGAAGGAAAGCGAGTCGGATGCGACCTGGAGTAGATCAACAACAATGCTGCCAAATATTTCGAACAGTAGTTGATGTAATTTAGGATTGTATAGGAGGTCTGTACTGCAAGAAATCTTACATCTTATTTATTGATTTGAAAATTTCCAGATAGTCAACACATTTTTCTGTCAGTGGAAATCACATGATTTTACCGTCAACGGACCAGATGATTTTACCGCACGGCATCGAGCCAGACCTTTGCCGAAGGGTTCATGCTGCCACAGGGAAGTACCGATGTGGGTCTAACCACGGCCTTTTGATGATGGATACATATGGATACTGGATCTCACTGCTAAAAAGTGCCCATTCTTGTGGGATGATTTCCTCTTTAAACTGACTAGTTTTCATCATAATCTATGGAATCTATGGTGACATGGCAATGATGTCATTATAAATTGCCCTTTTCCTGGATGGTTCATGGGTATTTCAATAGGTGGATGGGGACAGCTGAGGCATCCCGTATCCAAAAAAAAAAGGCACACCAACTGGCTGCCCCAACGATGATTTTTTTAAACACAAGCGCCGAAGTATGCAAATTATATATATAGATAGCAAACACTAATCCTTGAGCTAAACCAGCACCATCATCAGTTAGGCACACTATGACAAGTCCATTCTTCAGGGTCAGGGCACAAAAGGGGCACCATACCTCTGCCAAAGTTTGGACCTTGTCCAAGCTAAAGTCGCGCTAGGAAAGCTAAAATCGGATGCTGGCGACGGCATAAAACGGCACTACCGCATGCCTGGAAAAACACCCATTCGCCCTGGGATTTCTTAGTTCTGGTCCTTGTTCCTTTATGCATGGAGATATGTCTGTATGTGTATGGAATAGTACAGATATGCGCACGATTGATCCGTTTTAAATTCAGGCGATTTCAGAAATAATAGACACTTCATTTCTTGGGTTCCTCTGTATTTCACTTGGATCAAAGGTATTTCTTGGGAATCATTAATCTCAACTCATGGCAATCATTGTCAGACTGTCAGATGCAATGAGATCCTGATCATTGGCTATCACGGCTATCACTCAATGATACTCAATGGCTATTCTATTCCTTTCCCCTACAATATTCAATACCACCCTTACATGGATAATATGATGATATATGGCCATGTGTATATATATATAACCATATATATATATATATTTATACATATGACCTTTACATAGATCCAATACTACACCACTTTTGCTTCAGGATTTCTAGTGAAACGTGGAGCTCAGAGCCTCACAAGCCTTTTCCATAGATCTCTCTTCCTTTCACTAAACACACACCAACGAAGAGAAACTACTCCAGATTGTCATTGTTTTTCGAAAAAATAGATCAATCTGATTTGTAATTGATTCCCTTTAGAAAGGCATCAAAAAATCAAGGTCCCATTTCAGGGTTTCACCTCTAACATTTTAATAAAAACTAATTATATCACCTTGGGGGTGAGGTCCGCACTTTGAAGTGGAAAAAAAACTTGTTTTAATAATATGTTTTAAATAAAGTGTTGATTTAATCATTAGAGGAAAACATCAAAATCCAATTTTTGGCATGTTTTAAAGAATAGATTTCAATAAGGGGTTTGATCGAACTTGAAATCGAACATGTTTGTTTTTGTTTAATATTAATGTTTTGATTTGACTATTAGGGAAAACCTTCGAAATCAATTTGTTGGCCATATCTTACATAGGTTAATTTTAGTAAGGAGTTTGATTGAATTTTGAAATTGAACATTTTAGTTGTTTCATGTTTTTTCAATCACTGTCTTGCTTTTGTTGTTAGGAAGAAGCGTCTCACCCTAATACTAAATAACGACAATGTAATAATACTGTTATAGAACTACTCCAGGTGTTTATTGTCTGGGTGAGGAGGGGGACGTTTAGTAATAGGGAGAAGGCATTATATATATATTACGTGTGCGTTCCCAGTGTGAGACCCACTCATCATATTCTATATTAATGGTGTATAGGTATATTCAAGCTTAGAGCCATGAAAGAATTGGGAAACTGATTTGCAAAACCGTTAGATGGAATGGATTGTCCCATTTCGTTGGACAAACTTGACTTTTGATATCAGCGCCTATGATGGACTAGAGGTTCTCCCATTTTTTTGGCAAACCCAAATCCACCAGGGTTCATCTGGTTTCAAGAAATCCCAGCAGAGGATACTAATGGTTGCCGTGTGGCAATCGCTAGTGACTCAGTCAGTGATACCTGGCAGCAGAATGCTTTTTTTGCCATACACACCTTCTAGTAATGGGAAATCCTATGGGATATATGTATATAATATATATATAATATAGATTTAATGGGATTTATCTAGGGATTTAATGGGTAATATACTCAACATTACCATCTGGTAGTTTAACATAGCTATGGGAAATCACTATTCTCAATAGGTACATCATGTATAATTGGGCCGTGTTCCATATCTATATTAAATTACCAAATGGTAATAACAATCTGAATCAAAACAAATAGAAAACTAAACCATCCTCAAAAAAACAGTGATGATGAATTTAAAATCTAAACCTAAACTAGTGATAAAATATTATAAATCAACCGTTCTGTTATCTTTTTGGGGGGTTTACCACACACCATATACCATATAGGTGAAGAATCTGTATGTCATTTCCTCTAAATCATCCCATCAAATCCCCTCATATTAAGTTACATTGACCATCCCTATTCCTATGGTCCAAATAGGTGGTTTTATACCCTACATCCACCATGCTTTCTATGAGGAATGGCCCATTTGGATCGATAATTTACCTATTCAAAATGATGACTTTCCTTGGCAAACTGTAACAAATTACCAGAGAGTAGTCAGAGAATCCCAAAAATATGTGTATATATATAATTAATATATATATATACCGTAGTATACCATAGTATATATATATATACTTATCATTACTATTGTTATTATTTTCAAAGTCAGACACATCTAAGGATTTAGCATTTTTTCAACCACCAAATCCCGAGAAAATCAACAGATCCCCCCGGTGCCTGGAAGCAAAGTCCAGGCCATTTGCCGCGGTGCCGGATGACTCGGCGGGTTGCGACCTCAAAAACTTGGGGATTGAACTAATAAAAATGCTTGGCATTGGGAACTCATAGTTTTGGTTTACCATAAGATCCACAAGTAACAAATAAAGTTGGGGAATTTATGAGGATTTACCATGACCAACAAAAATTGGGAGATCACTGGGGGTCACGAGAAAAATTAAGTGCTGATTTCATATATGATTTAATCAACAAACTTGGAGATTGAGCAAACCAAATATGGCGATATAGTTGGCAACTCTTCGTTTTTCGTAATGAACAAACGTAGGGATATATATAATATAATATATAATATACACAGAATTGGAGGAACTTCGCCAATGTGGAGATTATCATGGTGGAACTGCACTGCCCTTTGACCTGGGCCATTTTAGGGCATATTCTATATATAAATGTTGGGACATGTACACGGAGCAATCTCATAACATTCTAAGTGAAGTGTCTAAGGAAAACATGGCCCAGCTTTGTAACCCAACAGCAGGCAGGTCAGAAAAGGTTCCGGGTTCCCCTTTCTCCAAGATTCCGGGTAACCCCAAGCGCTGCTGTTGGGAATATCTATGTTCCCCAAGGATCCCCAAGGTATGATCAGTCAATGTTCAGAATAGTGTGGTGATGTTTGGTGGTTTCAACCTGTAACAAATCAGCCAAGTGAGTCCCCCAACCCCACGTATGGATAAGTGCGAAACAAAACACGATGTGTAGCCACCAACCAGTCATTTCTGCAGCTTACTTTGGATCTCTTCAGTTCGTTTTAGCCTTTTTTGAGGCATCTTTTGGCTGTCTTTGAAACCAAAGCTGTGATTCTCCTCTGCTACGTGTTGCGCCAAAGGACGTGGAGAAACCAAGGGATGGTTTGGCCCTTCGCGACGAGGAGTTTCTGGCAATGTGTAACCAAACCTGCCGAGCTGTGCGTTGGATGCATCCAGTGCTCAAAAAAGTAATCGTTCAACTACAATGTGAGGCCCCCAAGATAGCTAAGTTGGTTTATAACTCCAATAACTATGGTTTATGGTATAGTTACTGGGGTTTATAAACGAAGTTATAACTGGGGGGCCTCACAATGTAGGTCTTGGATGGTCCTGGATTTCTACCCCTTCGTAAGTCCTAAATCCAAATGACCATGCTGTATGGATAATGATAACTGTGGTAACATGAAACTCCAAGCGGTAAAATACCACATTGCGGCTTCTCCATCCGTGCCAGCCGCTAACCTGCGATTTTTGAGGGAAAACTGGGAGATGTTGTCCTGGATGATCTAAGGACTTCAAACGGAGCCTGAAAACAAAACCCACGTCCAATGTGGCCCTTTGATTTCCATGAGTTTCCTGATGTACAGCTGACAAGTCACTGCAACCCTCGTTACCACAATTGATGACTCATTGGTGATATCACCCGGGAACCCCCCTTTCCGCTGATTCAACGTCCTAACTTGTGGCAAAAAAAGGATGATTTATGAAAAAGGATCGCTTGTTCGCATGTTGAAATAGAAGGGGGAATTGTGACCTCTCTAAAATATTTTCCACCCAGCACATTTTGATCTGTCATGATCCATCCATTAAAAAAATACTCATTCCAATCATCCCCCAACCTGAAATGCAAACAAGTCCCTTTGTTATTGATGATTGCCTAATACATCGCTTGTCATATGTATATACGGTATTTTGCGATTATTTCTGATGATTTTGGAATGATTGCCCTTATCTGCTATACCTATATATTTCTATACCTAACCATCATGTATGAGATTTGTAGGGCCTGCCAGAGCCTTTGGAAATGCTCCTCCAACTTCCGGCCGGTTGTATTTGACCTGCAAGCTGAAACCAGCGGAAGCAAACCAACTGGGGCTAAACGTATGGAATTTCCAGCAGAGCCCAACATCCTCTGGAATTGGTCATTTTTTTGATGGGGAGACAGGAAAAGACATGGTTTGAGGGCACCCCTATTTTTATAAAACGGCCAACAACGTTGGCTGCACATTTGGAACCCCAATCCGTCCAATTTTCAGTTAAAGGGCGAATTTTAACACCATGACCTAGCAATAAACTGGGGTAAGTGTGACAACATATGTTCAGACTCACCCATACTCAACCTAACGTAAAAAGACAACTGGGTGAGAAATCATGAACCATCGACACCTATAGATGATTCAATAATGATGTAAGATGATGTAAAATGATGTCAGATTGCCATTTTTTTGGCCCGACACGCCCGACATGATTGGCCCGTTAAGCCGGTTAAGCGGTTCAGCATGGACACCGCTAAAACAGTGCTGGAAACCTTGGTGAAGATGCTCCATTCTGTCCGCAACGGCTTTTTCGATATGGTTCAAGTCCCCTGATTTGTGAAAAGAAAACACAGAAGATCGCCACAGAAAGGCCATTGCCCTAATTTAATTTTGATATTCCCCACTATATATATATTATACATATGTTAAAATATATAGTCATATATAAATTGGTTAGTATAATCCCACTAATCATCTAGGAATATGGGTTTCAAACACTTGCTATTTTTCAAGCACGTACCATGTTGAATCGTCCGCCCCACATCCAGCCTAGTTTGGGTAGGTCGTTGTCTAGAGAGACAGCCTTCTGCTTCTGTCTGAAGTCGGAACCTTTGGCCTGAACAGGTCGCTTGAATCAATGGATTGGTTTAAGGGAAAATTTACAGGATTTCCCCATATTTAATGGGAAAATCTATGGTTTCCGGTTAAGATTCTCCCTTAAACCAATCCATTGATTGAAACACTTGAAATCACTAAAAATGACATCTCTGGTTGATGCTATATCTACATATATCTACCCCCCTGAAAAATGATGGAGTTCGTCAGATTGGATCATCATCCCAACATATTGGGGAAAATAAAAGCCATGTTCCAGTCAGCACCAACGAGATCTGGAAGGTCCGCACTTTTTTCAGTTCTTTGGAGAGTGACATGGACCATATGAATGACATCCGCTTGGCTTTAGCACATTAGAAAATCACATCTAAAGGATGCTTCAGGATAATCCAGAAATATCCTTCAGGATAAAAACTCGAATTTAGAACCGGTTCCCATTCTCGGAACAAACCCAAATAGTTATGGTTGCTATTGGTTGCTTATAACTTCCAATTCCCTCTAAATCTGTATTGTTGATATTTCAATCTCCATCAATTAAATCCTGGTTGGTGGTATATCTACCCCTCTGAAAAATATGAGTTTGTCAGTTGGGATGATGACATTCCCAACTGAATGGAAAGTCATAAAAGCCATGTTCCAGTCACCACCAACCAGAATCCCATATCCATTCATAACTATGGAAAGATCCACCATTTTCAATGGGTAAATCATGGTAAATCCCACTATGATGACATTCCCAATATATGGAAAAATAACACGGCTATGTTAGTTTGCCAGCGGGTAAATCCCATTTCCGTTTGAACACGACCCATTGCTTCCTTCCCCATTTCGCCTCTTTCGAGCTGTGACGGTACATGGGCAGCACCGGAAATCGGTCGGCTTCACCTGCGACCCCCGAGGCTGCAGTTCCACCAAGAAGTGGGTTAGATTTCACCTGGTTGGTGGTTGAGCCTACCCCTCTGAAAAATATGAAAGTCAATGGGAGGGATAATCCCATATATTATGGAAAATAACACATGTTTGAAACCACCAACCAGTCACTATAGTTGTAGGGGTTAGTTATATCCCATCTCATGGAAGTTGCTACCGGAGCTATACTCAGTGCGAAAAAACAAACTGCACCCCCAGGGGAATGATATTTTGAGAGCTCACATCAATAGAAATTAGGAAACCAATGGAACCGATGGGGTCTTGCAAATGTGAATAGGTAATTCGGTAATTCCAACCGATTCCTGCGGCGAGTTCAAAGCTGTCCATCGTTTTTTCGGGGTCCCTTCTCGCGAAATTCCTTTCTGGAGAAATCCGAATGCTGATTGATTAGAACAATCAAATCACTTTTTTATATGAAATCATGCACCATATTTTTATTGTTAGCCATCCTTAATTTTTGAGTCTATAACGGTCTATATGTGTATTTCGTACAGATTAACCCTGAGTTGTGCCTAGCAGGGTCTAGCAGAGTAGCATGGCAGGGCTCAAACAGCTGCCCCAAAAATCGCCGTTCCCATCTGCTCCATGGCGCTGGTTTAAAAGAAATATAGATCATTGAAATGGGCTAAATGTTGGGAAATGAATGCTCCATACATCGAGATTTCGGGCTGGTGAATGTGAATTTCCTTCATGACAAGTTGATTAAATTCCAATAAACCAGGTATGCAACTCATTGTCACTTCCTTGAAAAACTAATCAAAGAGACTTATTGAGTATCATATAATATGATACCATATCATACATGCAATACCACTTTTTGGTACAGCATATCACCACCGCATACAGTGCACTGGGAAACAACCCTATTACTTCGGAAATGTCACGCGTGTTTGCCCAAGGATGTGATACCTCAAAAATGGCAGTTTCAAAGGGGCAACCAGGATAAATACACCATGGGATCTTTGAATACCGTATTTTCAGGCAAACCAGTACTTGTTTTGGTAAATTGTTCCAAAAGTTGACAAGAAAAAATTGGATGCCCGCTAGTAATTTAACATAGCTATGGGAAATCACCATGGAGAATCACCATGTATGGTATAAGCCATCTATATATAAAGGGGCCGTGGTTTCCATAGCTATTCTCACTTACCAGAGGCTATTCGTGCTGTTCAGTCATGTAAAAGAAATATCATTGTAATCCAGTTTAGGAAACCTGTGCCGATCCAACCTTTGCAGAAGGAAATCCACATCTTTCATGAAAGTCATCCAAGGTGATGAACAAAAAAACATCCAAACATTATCCCATATTTACCTCATCTTACCATTTTGGAGGCACTTAAACCCACTTTCGAAAAGGGCATTGGGTTCCATCACATTATCTCCACCCTCCTATGTCTTCAGGCTGAAAGGTCCATAATTCGTAGTTTCAATCTGTTTCAATCCTGAAATTCAGCTGGAGACATCCAGTTCCACCGAACCAGCCCCGCCATAGCGAATTGGGGGAATTCCTCCATTTTCAAACAAACCCATTGGTTATTCAGTTGCAGAATACATCCCATCTATAGAATATACTAAAGATGCAGCCCAAAATACGGCCCATATGTGCAGCCATGTGCAGCCATGTGCAGCCCGTACGCCGTACACCACATCATGTTGCGCAACTAGTTGCTTAATTAATCTCAATCCCTTCCAACACTCCACCGAACTCACCTGTCAGTGACGTCGCCGCGCGTGTCGCAAGCCGTTCACTGGTGGAGGGCCCAAGGACCATCAACTTGCCATGCCAGGTGCTGCGAAACCTGTAGAAACGTTGGCAATTTGTTCATCAAATGTCATGGACAATCAGCTTCTAAATAGCCCTGGAAATGACTTTTTCAAAAGTCCTCAGCAAAGAATAGCAAAGAATCCCCAAAAAAATCGAGATTATCAAGTCCCCAAGATGCCAGTTTGGATGCGGCTCAGCAACGTGGTTTCCGACCTGGCTGTCTGAAAGACATCTTCCGCCACCAAGTCCGACTCAGCTTCTGCCTGCAACGAGACCCGCGAGGGTCCACGGGCCAGGTCTCAAACAAAAATCCGAAATGTGATGATTGGCCAGGACAACCCAACCGACTCTGCGACTTTTTCGATTTTTTTCGGATATCAGATATCATGTTGATTCATTTAAGTGTCAGGTCTGGAAAGAAATCTAAGTGGAATGTATTGTGGAATCGTGTTCATTGAAAGCTAATAGAATGCAATGGCATCATCATCATCATCATCATCATCAAGATAAAGGTCAAAGTGGACTGAGAAAGTGCCAGTGTCTTGGGATTTGGCAAATCCATCTCACAGTCACCCAATGCAAAAAAAGTGGTACTCAAGCTTGCAAAATACCGTGAATGCTTAAGTATCTAGACCAAAAGCCAAATCTGGATTGGTTTCCCTTCTTTTGGGCTTTAGCATCCGCAAATCTGCGTAAGAATTCTAGATAGACTTCCTGAACTTCCGCAATTCTTGGTCGCTGAAATTTCCGTGAAAACACCAATATGTCACCCCCGGAACCAAGGAGAAAATCCAAGGGTCCCACCGATGCCATTTGTCGCGCCCCTTGGACCAGTGCTGCGTAGCCCTGCATGTTTTCGTGGTGCCGCTGAAGGGGAAGCCGTGCAGATTGAACCTGGAGGGTCCAAAAATGGATTCCATGTGATTCCATTGTTTTAATCATGCAAAACTGGGAATTTGAATTTGAACTTAGAATTAGTTCGTTACTTTGTCACGAAAGAAATGGATTTACAGTCTACAGTTTTTCTTAATTTGATGATGAACATCAAGATTTAACCTACCAAAATGACCCAAAGCGGCGATATGATCCGAAATAAGGGATATTGATCATTGATCTTCAAAATGGGAGGTTACACCTGTCAACAAAACAGCTAAACCATGGTAAACCTACAAAAATTGGAGGTTTCAGCAACCATTGGGGAGAACGGGATAACCCAATGGCATCAATGCCCATTGCTATACCAGGTTGGTGGTTTCAAACAACCCAACAAACATGATTTGTCAATTGAGAGAGTATACTATATCATCCCAAGCACTGCGAGTATACTGTATCATCACATCATGATCATCATCATGACATATCATGACTATTGAAAGTGTGGAGCAACGTCCGGGTTGGGGCGAACATGTTCGAAACTAGCAACCAAGGTATGCCGCTCCATGATTTGCCATCATGCTATGGTAAAGCCCATCCATCATCCCCAAATGCAGCAAAAATGGATGGAATGAAAAAAACATGTGTCAACCCCCAGTCATGGCAAGTGTATATAGCTTTATCGCAGCCAGGGTGATCCCACAAAAAACTGTGATTTCTTCAATACTGTCCAGTATTAGTATAATTTAGTATATACTTCTATTGAATTCCAAACATGTTATATCATGTTATATCAGACTATCTGCATATATTCTGGTTGGTGGTTTGAACCCCACTGAAAAATATGAAAGTCAAATGGGATTATTTATTGCTCCCAATATATGGAAAGTCATCAAAGTCATGGTTCCAAACCACCAACC